>Ga0307513_10005480_pt1 | contig 16762 bp, 17 predicted proteins | sample 15_EM_MG_FD_202174 | JGI IMG/M metagenome (GOLD analysis project Ga0307513, IMG submission 202174) | Populus trichocarpa ectomycorrhiza microbial communities from riparian zone in the Pacific Northwest, United States - 15_EM | ecosystem: Host-associated > Plants > Roots > Unclassified | place... | reverse complement strand
CGGAGATGTGTGCTATTGTCTGACCGTAGTCATTGGACGAGGAGACTATTTGGTTCCAGTTGGGATGAACAGAGTATGTTCGAAGAAAGTGGATGGAGACTTCCTCTAAATTCACCTCCGCTGGCCTCGAAGGTGTCCCCGCTCCTTCCTGGTGGCCGGAGTGAGAGATCCTTGTGTTCAGACTCAGGTCGGGGTGGGCGTTCATTGTAGCAAGCCACTGCTGAACGGACGCAACTGACTTTTGCAGGATTGTTTCATCTGCCTTGTGATAGACACACTTGAGCATTGAGAGCAGACTGTCAGGTATTAGTCATCACATTGTAAGCATTCCTACAGATGGACTCACGATTCGACTCGAGTGTCTTCGTACTCGAAATTAGCATTACTCCACCCAAATTCAGGCGCATTCCCGGCGCGGGTTTGTGAAAGGGTTACTCTCACAACACCCGCCCGAGAAGATGGAGGGAGACGGCATCGCAGAGTACGGGCGTCACGCCGCTTCTGTCAAAGGTTTTGGGATCATTTTAGCAATTTGTGACGAGGAGCGGTATCAAGTGTAACTTACAGCACGAACCCAGTTATCCCCGAACCATGCGTAAAGTGGAATAGAAGGGAAGTTCTCGCCAAATAAAGCAATATGTATCCCCCCCGTCATAGGACCTTTTTCTGGAAGCACCTCCTCCAGAAAAATTTCGTTGGAGTTGGGTGGCTGGTTCGTATCTCCACTGTGAGTGTCCTCAGGCTCTTCGACTCGTGACTGTGATGTCGACAATGGGATGAGCAAATCAGGAACGCCGCTTCCCTGCCTTGAATGTAGAGCCGAGAGCGCATCAGGAATCCCAGATGCTGCCGAGGAGCTTTCGTTTGATATTTGTGAGGTAGGTGGAGGTGCTCCAGAAGCCTGGCTTACACCGGGCCCATATTGTGGTTCAACCGAGATGGTTCTGGGGGGTGTTACAGCTTCGGGAGACAATACAGGAAGTACTTGTTCGCCACGGGATAATGTACTTGCATGCGTACGATTGAGACGGACATTCCTCTCGATTGGACGGCCTAAGGAATCGAAAATGATAAAGACATCGGGTCCGTTGTATATCAAAGGAACACAGTACCTGTTTCATGGGAGCTGACTCCAGATTGGGGAAATCGAAGGGGCAGTTGCAAGTCGTCCATGGTGAGAACAGTAGGCGTGGGAAGGGTTAACCAAGGAAAGGCACCTGCATCTGAAGAGGACCCTGACACGTTGCCAATCCAGAAGGGTTGTTGGTCGCTGTTGTCTAAGAATGAAGGTGGTCAGAAAAGCAGAAGGAGACAGAGTGCCGAAATACCGGTTTGGAGGCCGTCTGCTAGAACATTCCCCAGGTAGGGGGTCAAACCATCTTGAATAGTACTATGGTCGATGTGCTGGAGGTCTTGGGCTGAGAGATTGACCGAAGGAATGATGCCTGGAGCACTGAGATCTGTACGGTGTCAGATATCTGCACAAAAATGAGGTCTGAAGTATAGGAATTACTGTATTGCTGAGCAGACACCCCCCTCACCGCCCGCCTTCGCGCATTCCTGGCCCTGACCGGTTGCTTGCCTTTTCCTGAGATGTTAAAAAGAAGTGGAAGTTGGACGTGATCGATGACGTTATCATAGCGATCCTGAAGAATGGCGTCGATGCTAGACAGGTATATGAGGAACCAGCCAGAGGCGGAAAACAGGGTGCCTACCGGAAGGCATGGTGGTCTAGACCGTGATGCTGAGCGTAGCACTTGATAGAGAATTCAATGCTCGCCGTTTCATTCTCGATAGTGACGATTGTAGATTGGGCTCTGAAATCAATTATATCCCATGTCCCCTGGTCCTTTCGCTCTTTGCATCTTGAACAGACATGTCCAATAATAGCCCCACCAGCAGCCCCACTCAGTTTCAGAAAGAACTTCAAGGACTGTTCTGGTGCAAGGTATTCACAGTGCACTGAGGGTGTTTTCGGTAGTTTGAGGAACTTAATCGAGGAGCCAGGGCGAAAGGAGATGTGGAGTTTGATTCTAGTGTCAATTCGAGCCAATAGGACCCCATCTGCATGGGACGATGGATTGGTAACCTGTATTTCGTTAAATCTACAAGGTCATTCGTCAGATGAAATTGCCGTAGCACATAACGGTGGAAAGCACCGGAGGGGCATGGTGGTAGGTTGCATAGTATTTGAAGGGAGTGGCGCGACGGTAGGGATTCCTAGTGTGGACGAGTGAGTTTGGCAATTGGTGGGAACGCATACGAACTTGGCTCTTGGTCGTCCATTGACCGTATGTAGGGTTGGAGTGGATGGGGCTCAAGTAGAGTTGGGTAGTTGGGTCTGAGAGTCGGGTTGTTTTGAGCGCTTGTCATGAGTCTGGCTAAGTCGCGCAGATCAACTTTATCAATGGGGACTCCATATATATACCGATCATAGAAATCATAAATCAAAGGAAGGTGCGCAACCAAAAGTTAAAGATGCACGAAGAGATTTGTTTCGCAGATATGGATTGAATCACTCGCATCATCGATCATATGGTTTTGAGCCTACATATCGACCATATTTGGACGGATGTACAATACACAAATCGCAAGCAAAGTCGCAAGACGACTTCACAAGTCCATGTACGATATCCCACCGGGCAATCACACCCATTAACCTTTACAATACCGACCAACCCTCTTCCTAGCATATTCTCGGAAGGGACCTATCAGCTCGCCGCTGAAAACGGTCACGCCATATCCCCATCCCCATCCTCGTCCTCCGCGTCCCCATCCAGATCAACCATATCGCCGTCACCGTCGTCACCATCGACGTTCTCCATCTCACTCTCTGTGCCGTGCATGACCGACCCTTGCTGGTTCTTCCGTCCGCGCTTGCTCGGCCCTGGTCCTGGTCCCAGCCCTGGTCCGACCTGCGTGGGCATGGAAGCAGCGGTGAGAATCCCAGGTGGGATGAGCGTGTCGACCCCTGCCGCCTTTTGCGCTTTGATGACGGGGCAGTAGTTCGATCGGTGTCGCTGGAGGTTGTACTCCCGACCCTTGCCTTGGATATTGGCGCCGCTACGGGGGAGGAAGGCGTCAGCGCTCGGTACATTTGAGTGGATCAAAACAGAGAGCGGTCGCGTGGGTGTACTATAAAAGGAGGACTAGCGAGTCCTGGAATATGGGCGAAGAGCCCAACTGGAGATATGCACGAATCCTACTACTCTCCTCCAGAGAGCATTCGAGACAAGTTAGCTATTCGGTACATCACGAAGGCTTCCCGAGTCGCCGGAACCGAGTCAACCTCGCTGCTGAGAAAAAGGGGGTGCCTCGCTCTGGTAGAGGGGGTGGATATGTACGCGTTTGCCACCAGTTCTCCCAGAAATATTCGTCCGGGCCGTGAAGAGATACCTACCAAGCATCGCAAGTTAAGAGATCGGCGCCGGCATTATGTCTATTACGATCATGTTTGCGTAGGAATGTAGCACCGCTAGAAGATGAACGAGCATTTATTAGTATAGGCTATAGCGCCTCGAGCGAAAGGATGACGTACCATCCAACTCGACCATCCGCCTGGATACGCTCACAGGCGTATGGGTGGTTACCAACGTGCACTCTGGCGTGTTCTTTGGCGCGGTCGGTACGGACACTCATCTTGCCACATCCGGGGAAACGGCATCGAGACTGAGCGCGAAGACCAACGGTTTCCGTAAGGGGTGTGAGGTACTGGGCGGGGACTGCTTTATTCTGAAAGGGTTTTCGTCAATGTTGAGGGCGATCTCAGACTAGGAAAATGGGGTGGGGCACGAATGGGCGCATTGTTGGGGAGTGTCAACTGGGAGAAAAACGCTCACCTGCCTGTACTCTTCGCAGTTTACGGCAGCGAGGACGGCATGCTTTAGCGCCTGGTCGTCACCACAGTCGGCTAGAGCTTGGGCGATGGACTTCCTCGCTTGGAGCTGGTTCTTGATTTTGCCCGTAGGCTGGGGGCACGATGTCCTAGGGATATTTGCAGAGTTCTGGAGCATCTGTACGTCGAGCTGAACGGAGGTGGAGGGAGGAGCGGGGGAAGAGGTAAGTCCGGTAAGCGAGGAAGGGTTAGGATAAGGAGCAGCGGCACTGGCAGCGTTGCCCCCACGCGTCCTGCGTTTTGGACCGCCCTGGTTGGAGTTGGACAAATTAGGGGTGTTTGTGGATTCCGGGATTGTCCGGGGAATGCGCTGGGCGTGGGTGACTGCGGGGGTGACTGCGTCAGCCTCTGGGAGGTTTGGTGAGATGGAATGATTTTGGTTAATTTGAGGAGGAGCGAGAACGCTCTGGTGAGCCTGGGTGTCGTCTGAGGCGGGGAGACTGCTCGTCGCCCTCCATCCACCGCCGCCACCACTCGTCGTGGGAGATTTCGACTCGGAGGGTGGATATACGATTAGATCTTCCAATGCTGGGTCAATCGTAGTCATATTTTTCTGCTAAGGATGTGGTCGAAGAACGAGATGGAGGCTGGACGGAGGCAAGGCTGGTGCACAAAGGAAACAGATGTGGCGCCGCTCGTGACTCTCACCAGCCTCAATATTATATTTACTCCACTATCGCACACCCTATCGTACACCTTATCATCATCCAGTTCACTCAAACCAGCCTCTAATCTATTCCTCAAGTGTCCCCGTCCTCGCCTATTCACCGGTGGAGACGGCCGTTCATCGGTCCCTTTCGACGTCCCCTCAGTAGCCCCGCCATCGGCCAGGGTACCCGATATGCAAAGATTTGAGACCCTCTGGCCGTCTAACACCTGTCGCACGACAACTTCCTTAAAATATTGCCTGTCTCCGCTCTCACACCCACTGTGTCTCGCTGAACGCGACTGATACCTTCAATATACGGCTGGAGTCAGTCGTTGGTGCAAGGATATCTGCGCCCTGGTTCTATTCAAAAGGGGCATGCTGGATTGCCTGCTATTCAGATTCTGAGAATGCTATCTAGGCCGATTTGCCCAATAGGACATCGCACCTACACCAGACCCAGTCAATACCAACAACTCTACATAACCAACAAGATTTCTTTCAACTGGCGCCCTGAGTTAGACAACAATCGAGCAGCCATGTGCGTTATGCTTTGACTGCACATCGCAATCATACAGGTACGAAATGGCTGTCCTAGACAGGAATGCCGTGCCCAAGGTGACTTCGTTGAGTAGTGAGGTTCTTTCTTTCAAATAACTTCTGATATTGTTTACAATCCCAATGCCTGCTTTGATATCTCCCAGGTCGAAGTTGTCGCATGCTATATCAGGTGGTTTCGAGAATGCCAGGTTACTCTTTTATACTTTCGAAGTAATATTTGTCTTGATAATCGTTGCACCTGAGGGGTCAAGGCGGGGATATTTAAAGTAAGTCCTGCTTATCGTATCCATTGACATGCTGTGTAGATTTGCTAGTAATTTCAGGAATTGGAACGGAGCGTGAGCTCTCAGCGCTTGCCCGCGGCACCGAGAAGGAGTGCTGCGCAAAGCAGTGAATGGAAGCAATGATTTAGGTATATAAGGACCGGTCGAGCGAATTTTAGCAACTACTCTTATTCCAAGCGCGTGAGTGGCGCCAATCACTTTAGGTTCTAGCGGTGAGAATGAAATGTGGCCGCTTTCCTTGAAGTCAATTTAGCCGCTGTACGTTAGTGGTGGTCTGGATTACTGTGCGCTCTTGGAACCACACTTCGACGATACTCCTTACCTGCATAGGTCCAGACCGTTGGTCAGTTGGGTGTTAAGAGGCTCAGAGAAGCACAAGTACCTTAAGTCAGCTGGCTCCCAGTGCTAGTTATTCTTTACCCGATGCACTTGCACACCGCGAGGCCTAACTCTTCAATACTTTTTGTTCCCAACTAATTGAAACGGGTGTCTCCATCATAACCTAAGGGTGATTTTGACATTTGTATATTACTGCACGCTACTATCACAGGCTTGGGAAGGCGTGGAAGACGAAGCCAGAACCCTGATCAAAGGAACCGCATCTAACTGAAAATCGCGTGGGTACAAGATACAATCGCGAGGGGTAACAAACTTAGTCCAAAACAGAATATATGTACCTATACGACGAGAACACTATCTGGGACCTGGATGTAACTCTTCACCATCTGCTTCAGGTGTGTCCTTGGTGGTCCAAAGCTTCACACTTTGCAGTGGAACCTCCGACATCTCACGCGATTGAATGACCTTCTCCAGCAGCGGCTTGATCTCATCCTCCTCCTCCCTAATCCATCTTCGATAACGTAGCCCGAAAACTTTCAGTTTCGGTACAAGAGGAGCAACCAAGAAGTCACTGGATGCTTCATTTGGCTGTGCTGGTCTGGCGGGAGAAACCGATGATGACGACGTTCCTCCCAACCTTCTCGCAACCATGGAATTGAAGAACTTCTCGCCAAGTCCATCCGGACGTACGAGCCCCAAAACCAATTCCTCCGTGTCAGGCAACTGCTGAAGCGCATTGATCAGGTGTCGATCATCACACTGGGTATCAAGGTGTAATACTCGCGGTTGTATCCACCTCGGGATCGCCGATTCGCCCCAAACAGAAGCGAGCTGTGTGCTACCCTTCGGTCTGTTCCACGCCTCATTCCGTACAACCACCTTATCGAGCTTTGGAAGGCGGAACTCCAACATTGGCTCCAGCAGGTGGTCATGATATGTAAACTAGGTGCACATAGGCAGATCGACGCCGCCTCCCAGACGGAGGCTCTCTGGATGATGTGGCCAGATGATCGTGCAATCTTGCAGGGACGGGAAGAAACGCCCGGACATCCACTGCACAGAGACCATTTTGATGCTCATCCGCCTCAGGGTGCGGACAAGTGGGAGGTCAACGTCGTGATGGTATGATGGGAGGTGAAGTCGGTATGCTTCGAGTACCTCTAGGTTTTCGAAGTAGGGAAGGGTGTCTACTGGGTACCTCTTTCCCGGTATGTCGACTTTGAAGTGTTTAAGGCGGCTGAAGAAGGTGTAATAGGCCGGTGAGGCGAGGAAAGTTAGAGCAGCGGTGCCAATCATGATATATGTGAGTTGTTCTGTCGAAGTAGTTGCGGCAGTGTGAAGGAGCCAGTTGAACGGCACGCTCGTCTCGCAAGGGCCTGCAATATTGAAGGCTTCAAGTCGTTCCAATGGTCGGGAGAAGGTTACGGGAAATTCGTCTTCCTCTGCTGCTGCTGCTGCTACGCCTGATTCGCTGGGCAGCGCCGCTACAGTCAACGTTCTCCATCGCAGGACCGTAGTCGCGGCCAAAGCCAACCCTCTATAGTCCCACCTTGCGGTGGCAGAACGAACGAACGAACGACGACTCGGGTTCAAGTCTACCACTACGTCCAGCGGGGCCTGCCTTGTCCTGCTCACCACAAATTCAATCTCCTCCTGTGATGTCCACGGTCGTATTGTAACCCGTGACCAAACGCGTGCCATATTGAGTACAGTAGCACGCCAAGACCGACAGACAGACGTCATCGTGAAAGGATTCTGTTCGTAATGTCCGATGACGATCCCACATATTTCTGCCAGCAACTCGGTTGGGAGGTGGCGTATAGGAGAAGGGAATGATTTAGAGTTGCTATTCTCTTGTTCGAGAGATCCGATTTGAGGTTGGTTGCATTCTTGCGCCTTTCGAGTGTAGTCAGTCCATTGGCGTGTCATTTCACATTGAATAGCACAAATTTGGTCGTATAATTGGTCCATGGTAGGGCGGAGAAGCTCTACTTCTTCCTTGTGCTTTGAGATCACGTCCTTGAGGGAGGCAATTTGGGCCTGACGGTGTTCCATTTCGTGCTCAGTTCGACGAGACTCTATGCCGTTAGGAAGGTGGATGTCATAGGGCGGAGAATTCGGAGACTGATCACAGTCGTGTCAGAATTTCCCCACAAGAAGAATACGAGGTCTTTGGTTTTGGTGATAAACAATGGTGTGGAACGCACCAACTGTGAGTCCTTCATGTTCATGTGATTGAGGAACGTGAATGGTGAAAAGGTTGAGGGACGAGATGATAGATTAGATTGAGAAGTCCCGGGGTATTGCTTTAGGGGCCATTATTAGTTCTCCGGTCCAAGAACGAGAACGAGAACGAGAACGAATGCGTACGTGTTCGGTTGCTGTGCCTTGGCTAGAGGAGCCACCCAGGAGGTTGGGGGAGGTGATTTCGGCAGGCCGTACCGTTGGGGCCGCTTCAACGTCTTGAAGTAGCGACTGTGCTGAGGAGTAGCTCATAGGTTGAGCCAAGAAGCGAATATAGTTGTTGATGGTGAGAATCGCAGATCGGATCCTTAGGTATTAAGTATTCACCAGTCGCAGCTGTACTAGTGGGCAGCGAGGAACCTGCCGAGTCGACGAAATCGTCAAAATGCCAAAAAAGGGCGCAAGCGACGCCGGCTGGACGTCAACTGCATTGCTGCCATTTGCATCGCGCTGCGAATCTAAATCAACCCTGCCCAGCTCTTTCTATGTAACGCGGCCGCTACGCATCACCAAGTATGTCAACGGGTGCTGTGCGGCTAGCACCTGAATTGACTTGACTCCCTCCAACACAGCTTCCAGCTTGCATCTTTTTCTCATGGGTACTTCGTGCAGGTTGCCCAATTGGGTGTAGTCAAGTAGTCAAGTAGTCAAGTAGTCAAGTAGTCAAGTAGTCAAGTAGTCAAGTAGTCAAGTAGTCAAGTAGTCAAGTAGTCAAGTAGTCACTAGTCAAGTAGTCAACTAGACAAGCATAACGTGTTCTCTCGGATATTTCGCGAGATTACTGAGCATCGATGGAAATCGGAGCTACTCCCGGGGTCTTCCGCGCGGTCAAGCGGCGAATTCGAAATCAAGGTTCGAGTGTCCGTTCTCGCTCGCTCACAACGTTCGCTTCCAGATTTTGGGAATATCCAGGAATATCCAGAGTGATGACCTGACAGTCGTCCCAGGGGTCAAACCGCTCGGGAGAGCCCGTCATTTTCCGCCTCATGGCATCAAAAGGTTGGACCTCTCCACCATCTTTGGTATCAAGGCGCACAGCAGCCACGACATAAACAGCACCCTCAGACGACATCAGATCAAGCATGTCACGTCGTGAATCACGACGAGACTCGCTCGCAAATCGTCAAAACGACGTCCTCGAAGAATTCGAAACCTGTCCGTTGTCACACTCGAAACGCTGGATCTTGACCTGATAGTATAGTAACAGTCAAGAAGAAATATTTGCTCGTTAACAAGCATATCGCCAAGTGTGTCTGGTTTCCTTCACCTTCGTCGAGCAGAAATGTTGAACGGGACATTCCAGGCTCAACTCGTCTCTCAATGTCAAGGTCGAAGAGCTCAGTGCCCAAATAGCCAGTCTCAATATTGAAAATCTCCGACTGCGCGCTTCAGAACGGAGCCTGGCTCGAAAGCTCCAGCGCGAAAAGGAACGAACGAGAAGGCTCGTTGGCGACGCCGAGGCTGCAGTAAGTATCCACTAGAGTATTTATTAGAATATTTTAGGATTCAATATGATAAGGAGAGTCCCCGCATTCGACCTTGCTAGGGGTAGTAAACCAATGCACCCGCGGGCTGCTCTATAGACGCAATGAGGACGTGCTGAGGTCACAAGTGGCTCACTTGTTCCCGTAACGCAATGCAATGCAACGCGCCGAGCATTCGCTTAGACCACTGCGCCAAACTCCTTACTTTTTCTGTTTCAATCTGGTTGACTGGGTTTCCCCTCGTAACAGGCCCGGACGTTCTTTACCCAATTCACCTCCATCCTCTCTTCATCGTCCCGCTCCCACTCGCATCCTTTTCCTCTCTCTTCGGCATCATCTCACCACCGCTCTTCCTCGGCATCGTCTACCGACCTTCCATCTCCCTCTAATCCCCAGTCAGTAAAGCATCCAAAAGCCGTCAAACCTCCGCCAAAGGAGGTCCCACGATTGTCAAAGGCACCGCAAGCGAACACCGGGAACATACAAGGGATCAACGAGGACGAAGAAGGTGATGGTGAAGCCGATCGCACCATTACTCTCTCCACTCCACCGAGGAAATGCACCCCACGGCGGGAATTACGTCGTCATTCGCTGCCTACACCTGAAACGCCATCTGACGCACCAGAACGACGGCGCCAATCGTTTGAAGACAACGACACACCCCGTCGCACCAGCACCCCGCCACCCATCGTACCGCTCCCACCCCTCATCCCGAAGTATCTACCAGGCACGTTCCCGCCGCATATTGACCTCACCGCTATTGGTGTGAATATGCGCAAGAGCGGCGTGAGGCGTCAGAGTGGGCTGTTGAATCGGTTTCCACCTCCCCCGGCTTCAGCTGGTGCTATTCCCGCATCCACGAGTGTAGGGGACGATCTGGAGACGAAGATGAAGACACTAGAAAGGCTCGCGCTGCCCCGACCGCCCAGCCCGATCATTGGTTCACCCAAGGCGAACGCGGAGAAGACCATCGTCCCGAGCGCGAGTGAGGATGAGGGTGTGACGACTGGTACCAGTGCGAGCGGGGCGGAGACTGATGAAATAGACGATGAGATCCCTCGGCTAACTCTGGATTTTTCCACTGCGGTTGCCCAAAGCGAACGCTATGCGAGTAGCTTTTTGAAGGTCAAATCTAAGGATAAGCGAAGTGCGGTTTTTAGCTCGGGTTTCGGACCGGCGGATGTACAACCGCTCGACGAACACAAGTCGAGGTCGAAGGAGAGCGGGAAGTCCAAGGATGGGGGTGCTAGCCTGCGCGATGTGACGAATGAAGGGACTATATCTGCATCCGCACCTACAATCGACGCTAAGGGAAGGAAGGTCGTTCCCTTACCTGAACGAGCCGAACGAGAATGCAAGAAACGACTCGCCTCGACCGCTTTTGAGGAAGATGACCACACAACTCTTCCGTCAACCACCACCACAACTTTTTCTTCGTTACAACTTCCACCCCGATCAGCGCCTTCGAACAGCTCGACCATCGTCATCGAATCTTACTCTGTGCCCTTAAAGGACGACGCCCCGTCCAACTTCGAGGAGAGCGGAAGGTCGCGCCGGCAGAGGGGCAGTGTCAACTATGCGGAGCCAAGTTTGAAAGCGAAGATGCGCAAACCACGCGTTGAGGGTCCAACGGGGCTCAGGTCCCGGAAGAGCGACGGCGACGGTTTGGGGGCGGGGTATAACAGCGATGGGACAGGGCTAACCAAGGAGCGTGTGAAGAGGAAGAAGAGTACCAAGGGGTTGGCTGAGCTCGCTGCTGCCGCTTCGGTGTCGGAAAATGAACACGTTACACCGCCTGCTGAGGCTTCGACCACGACAAAGGAGGAGGAGCTGAGGCATCCTGCTAGACGACGGCCTCTTTCATACCATGTTTCGCCTACCTCCGATTCAGAGGCTGCAGGAGATGAAGACGAGGAGTATCGGCCTGTTTCACAAGGGCATGCTACTAGTGGGGGGAGTAGCTCGGGTAAACGACGACTCGGTGGTGAGCCTGTAGGAGGGAGTGTCAGTGAGGGCGAGGGATTACGGCGGTGGAGTGTTGCGTGTTAGAGAGAAGAGTGATGAGGTGTAATAATGTGGTCTTGAGGCTGTTCCATTTAATGTCCAGTCGGTTGATATGAGAATTCATCTCACTTTCATTGCCCCGGCGGCTTTTTTAAGAAGGTGACAGGTAAGATATGGTAGATTAGTACATTACTGTCCTCGTCAATACCCTCTAACAGTTCGTGGGGTCTATCGTTCTCATTGAGCCCTTGCTGGCTTCATTCCGAAGGGCCCGCAAACGACCTCTTAGTACTGTTGTACAACTATTTGAACTGATTCGTATACCTACATTCAATGCATTGGAATGATTTGATGCCTACCTGCCGGTGATCGCCCTTGGTCATGCACCCTCAAATTATGTGGGTAGGGAACTTGAACTTCAGAACTGTCGGGTTCTGGAAGAAGCTCTGGATATTCTTCATACATTGCTCCACATCGTTTCCAGTGCTTCTGCTCCGCTCCTGAATTAGTACCTTGGGGTGGGAGCATATAAACGAGGAGGCCACGGGACGGACGTCGGCTGGTTGCAGGAAGGCATTTCTGAATTCACCTCGCCCTCATTTTGGCTCTGCCGCGGACGCCCTATCCTTCATTGCCGAAAAGGTGGGGACCGTTCCTTTCCCAAACGTGCAGCTTGCCTTGGTAAAATATCTGCACCAACTCAGGCCGTTCAAACGACATTTTTTGAATATCATTGGGAGCAGGGCTCGCCTGGCCCACGCTGATTAGCGAGCCAGCACCCAATTACTCACTAAACGTCGGGGCTAAATGGTCAACAAAACGATGTGTAGATGGGATACATGGTTAGTTGTCGTGTACATAGTAAACGAAATGCGACACGCCTTGTAACCAACGCCCGAAAAATTTAATATTCGAGACATGTGAGAACACCTCAGATGCACAAAGCTGGACCGGCATGTAGCACGTCCCGATCTGATCTGGACGGCCACACGAACCCAGGCACGTACCAGGCACCTCCACCAAACTGTCGAGAAGTTACAAAACAAAACAGGCGCCAGTGTCGGAACTGTATACGGCACAAGGCGTATTCTGGGTCTGTTTCGGACTTTGTGTTTTTGGTGCTTGTTCTAGGGTTTGCTAAGTCTCATGTAATTAATCGATCTCACATGGCTAGTATTGATGGAATAACATTACTTCTAGTATCAACGCAACGCAAACTACAACGATCACAAGTTTGGGACTTTGATAGGAGTAGAACTCGAACCTGTGCGACATTTGGAATTTTGTACAAATTTTAGCCATATAATTATTCGTTGAGAGGCCACCTGTTTCATGCTTTCGATTGTTGGTAAATTCGTCATTCTATGGTTACTGGTTGCATTTGATATTGTCCCCAGAAACCGCGCGAGGCGAAGGGCGGTAACGTGGAAGCTGGGCGGAGACCCTCACAGCTTTACAGGAAGGGCCACTTTTTAAAAAAAATTTCAATCTATTGAGTGCTAAGTCGTAGACCATGTTACACTTTAAACTCTTGCGGTGCTAACTAACGCGTGGCAAATTCCATCCTCTCCTATATACTCCCGTTTCCTGTCCCTGTCCCTTCCTTAGTGAAGTGGCGCTTCCGCTGATGCTCGAGGGCATCCCCGTCTTCCGTCTGAGTGTCCCCACAGATGGTGCACTCAAAGCCCCCCCCATCCTCCTCAAAAAAGAAGGCGGTGAGAATTGATTTGCCCTTAGTACCGAACAGATCTGCGACATCAAATATTCCAATCCCCCCAATCTCTGGCTCTGGGTTAGTTTGCAGGTACTTGTGTAGGGGTTCCACCAATTCCAACAATTTTTCCCGCTTATCCTGCTGAGGACTGTGAACCGACCGGCCTGGGACAGGCAAGAGGGCCTCAGATGCGCGGGCAGCGAGGGCAGCAACAGCAGGAGCAGGAGCAGGAGCAGCGGCAGAAGTGGGAGCAGTGGGAGCACGCGAGCGTTGATCCTTGGCATATGCGACCGCCATGGCAAATGATGGAGGAAGGGGCGATACCGCAGGGCTCGCCAGTCCCGGAGCTTGTGGAGGAGTCGTGTGTCTTGTACGAAGAAGTCTCTTGGGTTTGATCGCGGTGCTAGAGGAGGAGGAGGACTCAGCGGTCGCACTAGGTGCACCGCCCTTAACCTTGTGTCGTTTGTCTTTGTGACCACTCGACTTATTGGTGGTTGGTACAGGCACGCTTTGGCGTGGACTGAATGCGTCATAAACTATATGGTGGACCTCCTGGACTGCCTGCGGTGTGTATGAGGCACTTTTCAGGATTTGGTGCAAAAACGACGCACTGCCATTACCGTCACCGTCACCCCCAAGTCCCGTTCAAGGTCTTCTAAGAGCAGCAAAGAGGGATCATCCTGAAATAAGGCCATGAAGGTGATCCATAGACTGTCTTCGGCCTGGATAGGCAAACCCCTAAGAGCTTAGGTGAGACGGTGTACAGGGTGTGTGAATAGGAAGGATCTGTGGGAAGAGAAAAGATAGGCCAGACCGGAGGTCGAGCCCGGGACTCCCTAAATCCAGTAAGGGTGCGTTGTCGCTACGCTACCCAGCCAGCACGTGGAGGAATCGTCAACTCAACAGGATCTTCTCACCTAGCAATCTTAAAGCGGAGCTCTTGACTGATTTTACTATAAATCTCGGGATTGCCGTCTAGGATGGTCCGAACTCGCTTCGTGGCTTCTTTGCGAGCGTCGGGGAGATGGTAAAGCTAGCGGAAGGGCAGTAAGGAGGGTGTAGTTGGGAGAACTGTATCACCTAGCCTACATAAGATATCCTCTTCCAGCATAGGATTAGGAACGCGATAATGGTAATGACGGAGCTCCAAAGGCCCAAAATGTTTGCTAGCTGGGAGATCCAGTAGGGCACATCGGGGGCCATTTGTGATTAGAACAAATGGATGGAGGTGGTCCAGTTCAAGTGCTGTTCGGCAGCTGCCAAGAGTCGAGTCCCGCGATTCGGCCGAATCCTCGCCATGCACGGCCAAATAAGGAAGTACTCCAAGACAAGCGGCCATATCCATTATCGGGGCAATGAGGACACTAGCTGGTGACGAAGCAATTGTTCACGCAAACATCAAACCGATACCGATCCAACTTAAGGAAACCGTACTCAAATCGTACGCGAGGTTCACCACCAGGCCCACAAATCATCCACTCTACTTGGCAATTCGGAGAACGGCCAGACGCCCAATACGGAGACACAAAACGGCCCTGCACCTTCACGCAGAATCCAGCAACATCAAGCAAGCGGTAACGGAAACGATAACGGCTACAAGAGCCCCACCGAGCACATCCAGTTCCCACACCTTTCGAATTGCAGCAAGCAAAGAGGAGGCCATTAAATGGGATACAGACAACTTCTGTAACGGAACTATGATGTACACTGACGGCTCTTGCTACAGGAATATGGTAGGAGCATCGGCAGTCCTCTACTTCGATGGAATCGAAACGGACTCCCTCAAATATCAACTCGGAACAGAACGCGAACACACAGTCTTCGAAGGAGAGCTAGTAGGTATCATACTAGGCACGCACCTGGCGACAAAACATCCCATATTACGGACGTCGATCAACTACAGCATCGACAACCAAGCCACAAGGAGATCTATGCAAAACAACTCAAGGCAACCTGCTCAGTATCTAATAGACGAAATCCACAGAAGTACAGAAGAACTACGACGTTTCCTGGACGACGAACGAAGACAAGATATGGCGCACCGACAACGGAACGACACAGACACAACCCATAACACGACATTATCCTTCACATGGTGGCAGGGCATATGGACTCAATAGGTAACGAAAGAGCCGACGCCTTAGCCAAGGAAGCGGCAGAATATGGCAGAAAACAGTCTCCCAATATTCCTCCGGTGTCAACTTCCAATGAGCATCTCGGCGATCAAGCAATAAATCAGCACAAACATCGAGATGCTGACGAAGGAATGGTGGAGAGAATCACCGAGGTTCAAGAAAATGAAGCATATCGACCCATCACTTCCCTCGGACAAATAACGAGTTCACTCAACCGTAGACAAACAAGCGTACTGACCCAATTACGTACAGCCCACGCTCCTATCAACAAGCACCTCCACAGGATACGAAAAAACGACACGCCGAATTGCCCACAAGCAACTTGCAGGGGTATAACCGAAGACGTCCATCACCTCGTATTCACATGCCCACGCTACACTCACGAAAGATATCACCTCAAACGAAGCATCGGCAAAAAGGCATTCTCCTCAACCAATCTATTTGCCGACAAAGAAACCATTCCCCACACGCTCGACTACCTCAACAAAATCGGTCGATTCAAGCATATCTACGGAGACATTACACCCGACTAGGAGAGACAATAGTGACGTTAGCGCATCGCGCTTTGCTTTCGAGCAACTGTAGAAAACACCAAATCGCGTAGTACGGCGAGGGGGGGCTCGCTGAGCCCCGTTGAGCCATGGGGGGATCGAGGCCTGCTGGTTAATGTGAACGGCGTCGTTGGTGTGAATAGTCGTTGCGGGTCCGTTTGAAAATAGCCTGGAGTTGTTGATGAACACGTGAAGGACAGAGCAAGAAGAGTACCAAAGGTTGGCTGGGCTCGTTGCTGAACACGTTACACCCCCTGCTGAGGCCTCGGCCACCACAAAGGAGGCGGAGCTGAGGCATCCTGCTGGACGACGGCCTGTTTCGTACCATGTCTTGCCTGACTCTGATTCAGAGGCTGCGGGAGATGAAGACAAGGAGTGCCGGCCTGCTTCACACGGGCATGCTAGTACTGAGGGGAGTGGTACGAGTAAATGGCGGCTCGGTGGTGAACCAGGAGGAGGGAGTGTTAGTGAGGGCGAGGGATTGCAGTGGAGTGTTGCGTGTTAGAGAGGAGACTGATGAGGTGTAACAAGCGCAGTTTCATCTGACACAGAACATAATGTGGCCTTGAGGCAGTTCAATTTAATGTCCAGTCGATCGATATGAAAATTCATCTCACTTTCATTTCTGGATTTCCGGTCGCGATTCGTAAGTTCAATTAGAAGGTTACGGGCAAGATCTGGTAGATTGATGCATTACTGTCATTGTCAACTCTCTAGGCTCGATCGTTCTTATTGAGCCCTGGGTTGTCTTCATGTTGTAAGTTGGCCTGATAACAACCTCTTAGTACTGTTGTACAACTGCTTGGGCTAATTCCTACACCCAGCTCGATATATTGGAATGAATCTCGCTTGGCCTTGCACCCCTCAAATTATTTGGGAAGGTCTTCAGATCTGTTGGTTTCTGG
>Ga0307513_10005478_pt1 | contig 16770 bp, 8 predicted proteins | sample 15_EM_MG_FD_202174 | JGI IMG/M metagenome (GOLD analysis project Ga0307513, IMG submission 202174) | Populus trichocarpa ectomycorrhiza microbial communities from riparian zone in the Pacific Northwest, United States - 15_EM | ecosystem: Host-associated > Plants > Roots > Unclassified | place... | reverse complement strand
ATCTTCGGCGCTCAGTCCGTGCCACACCGGCAGGATCAGGCTTCGCGCCGTCACCTCCTCGGTTACCGACAAGTCCGCATGCGGGTGCCCGGCATAAGCCGGCTCCAGATGCGCGGCCATAATCCCGCGGCGAGCGGAGATGCCATCGGCCGCCAGCGCCGCCAGCACGGCGTTCCGCTCGGCGGCGACCTCCGGCCCGAGCCGGATCACGTAGGACTGGAAGTTCGACGTGCCGTGCGCCGGGTCGGCCGGGGTGTGCAGCCCGTCGATCCCGGCCAGGAGCTCGGTGTACCGGGCGGCCAGCCGGCGACGCTCCGCGACCACCGTTTCCAGCCGGGTGAGCTGGACCAGGCCGACCGCGGCCTGAATGTCGGTCATCCGGTAGTTGAAGCCGACCTCGAGGTACTGCTCGATGACGGCGCCCTTGCTTGCCTCCCGATCGGCGGCGCTGACGCTCATCCCGTGCTCACGCAACTGCCGGGCCCGGGCCGCCACGGCTGCGTCCGCGAGGGTGAGCATTCCGCCCTCGCCGGTGGTCAGCAGCTTGCGCGGGTGGAACGACCAGGCCGCCAGCGGCGAGCCCGCGCCGACCGGCCGCCCCTTGTAGGTCGACCCGATCGCGCACGCGGCGTCCTCGAGGATCTGCACCCCGAGCGGGTCGCAGACCCCCCGCACCTCATCAACGTCGGCCGGCATCCCACCCTGATGAACCAGGATGACCGCCTTGGTCCGCGGGCTCAGCACGGCCTCGACCGTCTTGGCGGTCAGGTTGCCGGTGACCGCCTCGACGTCGGCGAAAACCGGGGTGGCGCCCACATACTTGACCGCGTTGGTGGTGGCGATGAACGACAACGACGGGACGATCACCTCGTCCCCGGGGCCGATCCCCATCAGCACCAGGGCCAGGTGCAATCCGGTGGTGCAGGACGAGACCGCGACGCCGTGCTCGGCCCCGACGGCGGCGGCGAACTGCCGCTCGAAGTCGGCAACCCGAGGGCCCTGGGCCACCCAGCCGGAGAGCACCGCGGCCGCCGCCGCCTGGGCCTCCTCCTCGCCGAGGAAGGGCTTCATCACCGGGATCTGGTTCATGCCGCGCCCCCCGGACGGATCGCATCGCGCTCCGGGCGCCACCATTCCACCAGCCGGGTCAGGCCCTCCTTGAGGCCAACGCTCGCCTCGAAGCCAAGCTCGTCGCGGGCGGCGGCGGTGCTGGCCAGTCGGCGGGTGACGCCGTTCACCGCCCGCTCGGGACCGTGCTCGACGTCGAGGTCGCTGTTCATCGCCTGGAGCAGGACGTCGGCCAGACCGCGCAGGCTGGTCTCCTCACCGCTGGCGACGTTGAACACCCGGTCGGTCAGGGGCGAGGCCATCGCCAGCAGGTTGGCCCGGGCAATGTCCTCGGTGTAGACGAAGTCCATCGTCTGTTGGCCGTCGCCGAAGATCAGCGGCGGCTTGCCGTCGGCGATCCGCTCCATCCACCGCACCAGCACCTCGGTGTAGACCCCGTGCACGTCCATCCGCGGGCCGTAGACGTTGAAGTACCGCAGGACGACGTAGTCCAGGCCCTTCATCGCGTGGAAGCTGCGCAGCAGGCCCTCGTTGTAGACCTTGGCCGCGCCGTAGATCGTGTCGTTGGCGTACGGGTGGTGGTCCTCCCGGGTCGGGAACTCCTCGGCCAGACCGTAGATCGAGGCCGACGAGGAGGCGACGACCTTGCGAACCCCCTGCGCGGCGGCGGCTTCCACGACGTTGAAGGTGCCGTTCACCAGCACGTCGTTGGCCAGCCGGGGCTCCTCGGCGCACTGCGTGATCCGGATCGCGGCCAGGTGGTAGACGGCGTCCATTCCCCTGGTCAGCGAATTGACCAGGTCGACATCCCGGATGTCACCCTCGACCAGCTCGACCCGCCCGCTTGTCAGCGCCTCGGCCAGGTTGGCCTCCCGGCCGCGAACCAGGTTGTCCAGCACGACGATTCGGCCCGCATCGGCCGCGACCAGCTGATCGACGATGGTCGACCCGATGGTTCCGGCACCGCCGGTGACCAGGAAGCTGCTGCCGGCGAGCGGCACCGCGCTCATCGTCCGGCCCCGCGCAACGGCACAACGGCACCGGCGAAGTCCAGGCTGCGGGAGGCAGCCTCGAGAATGTCGAGCACCCGCAGCCCGGCCCAGCCGTCGGTGACCGGCGCTCGGCCGGTGCGAATGCAGTCCGCGAATTCGGCCATCACCCCCTGCAGCGCCTCACGCTCGGGCAGCGCCGGGGCCACCATGTCGCCGGAGCGGTAGGAGACGATCGCCTGCTGGCGGTCCTCGGCGCCCAGCTGCGCCGGGTCGGCCAGGTCGACGCCTCGGTCGTAGAGCGAGATCCGCTGCGAGGGATTGAGATCGTCCCAGACCAGGGTGCGCTTGGATCCGCCGATCGTGGTGGTGCGGACCTTGACCGGGCTGAGCCAGTTGACGTGCACGTGCGCGATCGCCCCACCGGGCAGCTGCAGACTCAGGTAACCGACGCAGGCCTGGCCGGCGCCGATCGGGTCGGCACCGTGCGCGGCGACGGCCAGCGGGTGGACGCCGTCGGGCAGGATGAAATCAAGGATCGACAGGTCGTGCGGGGCCAGGTCCCAGAGCACGTTGACGTCGCGCTGAACCAGCCCCAGGTTGATCCGGATCGAGTCGATGAAATGGATGTCCCCGAGGTCACCGCCGCGGACCAGGTCCCGGATTCGCTGCACCGCCGGGGTGTAGCAGTAGGTGTGGTCGCACATCAGCACGACCCCACGGCGTTCGGCGGCCTGGACCAGCTCCAGCCCCTCGGCGTAGCTGGCCGCCAGCGGCTTCTCCACCAGAACGTGCTTGCCGGCCTCGATCGCCTGCATCGCCACACCCAGGTGGGTGGCCGCCGGGGTGGCGATCGCCACGGCCTCCACGTCCGGATCGGCCAGCACGGCGGCCAAATCGTCGGTGGCCCGGACTCCGGAGAACGAGCCGGCCACCTTTTCGGCCCGGGCAAGATCCCGGTCCACCACGGCGATCAACCGAGTGGCCGGGGACTGCAGCGCGTTTCGAACCAGGTTCGGCCCCCAGTACCCGGCGCCGACGACAGCGATTCCGACCGGGCCGGAGCGATCCGGCGCAGCCGGTTCAGGGAGCGCCTCGCGGACGTCGTGCCCGGATTTCGCCTCGTCGTGCATCAAGAATGCCACCCATCCTGAGATTGATCCTCCACGATCGCTGCCCCCCAGGAGCAACAGCTCCAAATTTAACGCTCGGGACAGGCCAGCGAGGCGGAAACCCCAAGAACGCACTCTCTGTCAGCATTCTGTTCGCCTGAACGGCCGAATAGCAGAGGATTATCACCCTCGGTCTACGGCCCAGCCCTGGAACGTCGCCGGCTGCCCGCTCAGGGAATGGCGTAGCCGAGCTGGATCGCCGAGAGCACCGGAATGGTGTTCCTGGACGAGTTAGTGGTCAAGGTCGCCCGATACTGCAGATAACGGGTGGTTCCCGGGATGTCGGTACCGGCCGCCACCGTGGTGTAGCCGGACCAGCCGGTTCCCCCGGCGGTGGCCGACGGGCCCGTCCGTACCTGATACGTGATCGTCGTGCCCGACGGGATGGTGGTCGTCGCGGTCAGGTTGCGCCAATCCACGGTGGCGCCGGCGTCGACCACGGCCGAGGTGAAGGTACCGGTGGTCGCGTACGGCGAGATCCAGGCCGAGTCCAGCAGGAGCGGGCTGGCGTCCACCGTCGCGTCCTGCGCGGCGGCGTACATCGAGAAGAGGATCCCGACGGATTGGGTGGCCACCACAACACCGTCCACCTTGAAGATCGTCTGGGTCAGAGTCCAGTCGACCTCGTACTGGTGCGGGGCGCCGAGAAGGGCGGCGGAGAGGTTGGTCGTCACCGTGCTGGCGACGCTTCCGTTGCGGGTCTCGGCCACCAGTCCCCCGGTGCTGGTGGTGCGGAAGGCCGCCCACCGGCCGCTGGACCCGGAGAACCCGGCGTCCGTCACCCCGAGCCACTGCCCGTTGACCGCGGAAAGGGTTGCCACCGCATTCAGTTCCCGGCTGGTCGAGTACGTGGCCGTGGTCCGGAAGAGCCGGCCGCTGACGGTGGCCACGCTGTTCGCGACCGCCACCGAACTGCCTGTCGCCAACGAGGTTGACGACCAGGTACTGGGCACCGCCGTCCCGGTGAACTCCTGGGCGGCCGCCGGTGCCAGGGTGACATCGCCATCACCTCGCGGCGAGACATAGGTGCTGGCCTGGGTGCCGGCGGTGAAGGACGCAGTGCTGGTCTGAACGAGCGGCGTGACCGTCGGTGCGTACTGGGCGGCGGCGGCGCTCGCGGCGGGTGACGTGGTGGAGTTCCCGGACGGATCGACCGAGGTCACGCGATAGTAATAGCGAACGTTTGCAGTCAATCCAGTCAGATTTACCGCATGCGCGGTGCCCGAGGCCGCGCTCGCGGTCGACGTCAGCGCCGTCGCCGAGGTGCCGTAGTTGACCGTGGAGGTCGCGGTTTCGTTCGTCGTCCAGGTCACCGTGGCGCTCGTGCCCGACCCGGTTGCCGCGGCCGCGGCAACAACGGGCGCGGTCGTGTCCACGGTGCCGAAACTCCAGCTCTTGGGCGAGCTCATCGCATTGCCCGCCGAGTCGGACGCCAGGACGCTGGCCGTCAACGTCACCCCGTCCGGCAGGGCCGAGCTGGCGGTGAACGTCGCCGTCTTCGACGCCGCGTCGTACGCCACCGCCCCCGGCAGCGTCGCACCACCGTTCTTCACCGTGAACTGCAAACCCGAGGTCACCACCGGTTCCGAGAAGACCGCCGTGACGGTCGAGGAGGTGGCGACCCCGGTCGCAGCCGAGTCGGGCGTCGTCGAGGTGACGCTCGGGCCGGTCACATCCGCCGGCGTGTCAGTGGCGAAAACCACGTCGACCCAATAGTTCGCCGCATTGAAGCTATTGGTCGGGAACCCGGAACCATAGACGTAGAGCCCGTTGTCGCCGGCCGGGGCGGTGAGTGGCCCTCGAACCAGGTCCGAGGCGAAGTAGTTGCCATCGCCCGCGTAGTGCCCGTTGGGCGCGGAATAGGAAGCAACGTACGTCGTCCCGGCGGTCACCGTGACCGGACTGGCGAACGTCAAAGTCTGCCAGCCCGAACCGGTTTCACTGGAGAAGGTGCCGGTCGCCAGTGAGGTTCCGGTCGAGGTCCAGAGCGTGCCGGTGTGCGTGCCGACGTTGGCGATCGACTTGTAGAACCGCACCCCCGAGACCAGACCGTCCACCGCCGGCACGAACCGGACGCCCAACTCCAGCGCCGCTGCCTCGCCCGCGTCGTCGATCACCGGTGCCTCGGAGTCCCCGAACAGCGAGCAGGGACAATCGATGGCAAAGGTCGCAGGTGCACTCGAGCCCGGCGGCGAGCTGACCGCGTTCCCGGAGGCGTCGGTGGACGACACCCGGAAGTAGTACGTCGTTCCCGCGGCGAGATTACTGAGAGACACCGAGTGCGCGGTGACGAGCACCGGAGACGAGGCCGAGGAGGAGAGCGCGTTCGCCGCGGTGCCGTAGCTGACCACGGAGGTGGCGGCCTCGTTGGTCGTCCACGTGATGGTTGCCGACTTGACGCCGGTGCCCACCGTGAGGGCAGAAATCACCGGTGCCGTGGTGTCGGTGGTGGGAATGTTCATCACCGGGTCGACCCAGTAATTCGTCGCGTTGTAGGTGTTGCTCGGGAATCCGCCGCCGTAGAGGAACACGCCGTTGCCGGAGCCCGGCGCCGTGAGCGGCCCGTTGGTGATCGCGCTACTGAAGTAGTTCCCGTCCGCGGAATAGTGACCGTTCGGCGCCAGATACGAGACCACGTACGTGGTACCTGCGTTCACCGCAACGGGAGCGGAGAAGGTCAGGCTCTGCCAACCGCTGCCCGACTCACCGATGAACGTGCCGGTCGCCAGCCTGGAGCCGGAGGCCGACCACAACGAGCCCGTGTGCGTCCCGGTGTTCGCCGCGGCCTTGTAGAACCTGACGCCGGAGATCGAGCCGTTCATCGTGGGTGTGAAGCGGACGCCGAGTTCCACCGCCGCGCCGTCGCCGGCATCCTGCGTACCCGGCACGTCGCCGGCCTCGAACAGGCTGCACGGGCAGACGATGGCGGTCGAGGTGAACGTGGCCGCCGCCGACGAGGTCGGTGGTGACGTGGTGGCGTTGGCGGACCCGTCCGCCGAGGTCACCCGGTAGAAGTAGGTGGTGCTCGGCGACAGGCCGGACAGCACGACCGAGTGTGCGGTGGACGAGGTCGTACCGGTGGCCGTCGACGTCAACGCGCTCGCCGAGGTGCCGAAGTTCACCACGGAACTCGATGATTCGTTGGTGGTCCAGGTCACCTTCGCGGAGGTCGAGGACGCGGACACGGTGACGGCGGAGACCACCGGGGCCGTGACGTCGGGCGGCGGGGTGCCCGTCATGAAGACCGGATCCACCCAGTAGTTACCCGAGCCGAAGCTCGTGTTGGGGAAGCCGCCGCCGTACTGGAACACACCGTTGCTGCCCGCGGGCGCCGTCAGCGGACCGTTGACCAGTGCGGAACTGAAGTACCCCGCGTCCACCGAATAGTGGCCATTGGGCGCCTTGTACGACGCTATGTAGGTGGCCCCGGTGGTGAGCGCCACCGGATTCATGAAGGTCAGGGTCTGCCAGCCGGCCCCGGTCTCGCTGGCGAACGTCCCCGTGGCCAGGAGGGTGCCGCTCGCGGACCAGAGCGACCCGGTGTGAATCCCGGTATTGGCCGCGACCTTGTAGAACCGAACACCGGTGACATACCCGGTGACCGAGGGCACGAACTTGACCCCCAGCTCCACCGCGGCCGCGTCACCGGAGTCCGGTGTGGCCGGAACCGCGGTCGGATCGAACAACGAGCAGGGGCAGGCCCCGAGCGCGGTTGTGGTGAAGGCCAGCGGCGAGTCACTGCCGGCCGTGAAGGTCGCGGAGTTGTTGACGACATCCTTCGACGTCACCCGGTAGTAGTACGTGGTGGTCGGCGCGAGGCCGGTGACCACCACGGAGTGCGCCGTGTTCAGTCCGGAGGTCGTCGCGGTGGAGGCCAGGTTCGACGGCGACGTACCGTAACTCAGCACCGACGTGGCGGATTCGTCCGTGGTCCAGGTGACGGTCGCCGACGTCGACGACGAGGTCGAGGAGGTGGACGAGATCACCGGCGGGGTCGTGTCGGTGCCCCCGGTCGCGGTGAATGACACATCGACGTAGTAATTGTCGAGATTGAACGTCGAGGACGGGAACTGCCCGCCGGCGCCGAAGACGCCGTTCACGGAGCCGCCGCCGGAACGAGGCGCCATCAGCGGTTTCGCGATGTAGTCCCGATAGTCGAAGAACAGGCTCTGATCCGCGTAGTGGCCGTTGGGCGCCCGGTAGGACGCCACGTAGGTGACCCCCGCCGTGACCGTGACGGGCGAGCTGAAGGACAGCGTCTGCCAGCCGCTCGCCGACTCGCTGGAGAAGGTTCCGGTGGCGAGCGCGGTTCCGCCGCTGGACCAGAGGGTCCCGGTGTGGCTGCCGGTGTTGCCGGTGCCCTTGTAGAACCGCACCCCGGTCACGACGCCATTGACCTGCGGAGTGAAGCGCACCCCCAGCTCGGTGTCGGCCCCGTCGGACACGGCCGGGGTGGCCGGGGTGACGTTACCGAACAGCGAGCAGGGGCAATTCACCGTGATAGTGCGCCCGGCCCCGGGAGATTCGACATTCACGCTGTCGTCGCTGGCCCGGGACTTCAGCGTGACCGGGCCCGATCCGGTGGCGATGTACGAGTACGACCAGGAGGTCGTACCGGTGGCCGCATGCCAGGTGGACCCTCCGTCGGTCGAGACCTCAACCCCGGCGACGGTGCCGCCACCGGTATCGGTCGCCGTACCGGACACCGTCACCTGGCTGCCGTTCACCTGGGTGCTGGAGGCGGCCGGACTGACAATCGTCGACGTCGGCTTTACTGTGTCGCTCGACGCGCTGGTGGTCACCAGCCCGCCGGCAATCGTCAGCGGCTGAGAACCCATATCCGCGAAGAGATTGACGGTGGCCTGCCGGAGGCGGACATCAGCCGGGTCTACCGAGCCGTCATGCTCTTCGTCCAGGCCCCAGGCGTACTGGATGGTGCCGGCGGAGAAGACCAGGGCACCGCTGGGCGCGCGGTACTGCATGAGGTGATGGGTGGTCGACCCGGAGGTGACCCCCGGACCGTAGTCCGTCAGCCGCTCCGGGGTCTCCCCCGTCGTGGTGGACAGCCGGATCGCACCGGCCGGCCGGAAGCCGTTGTCCAGGTCCTCGTCCGACTCGTAGCCGACGGTGCTGGGGGTCAGGGTGGCCGTCTGCCCGCTGGACATCGTGGCTACCGAGGTGTTCCGCCAGAACCGAAGCTTGCCTTCCGCGGCCGTGACCTGGAGTGCGAGATCGTCATGGTTGGCCATGAAAGCGGTACCGGTCAGGGCGTTCTCCGGCACACCACCATTCGAGGGTGGGCTGAACCGGGCGTCCCGCCAGGTTCCGGTCCACTCCGACGACGGGTCGATCTTGGCGTTCGCCCACGTCTCCTTGTAACAGACCAGGGTTCGGCGCGGCGTGCCCGAACCATCGATGCTGTTTTCCCAGCGGGTCTTCCAGTAGACCTCGTTGCCACTGAAGAAGGCCAGGTTGACCCCGGCGTCCCGGGCCGACTCGACGTTCGCTCGCTGGCCGCCCGACCAGTACTCGTCGTGCCCGACCGAGATGAAGGTCTTGTGATTCTTCAGGAGCGCGCCATTGCGATCCGAGTCCAGGCCGCTCAGATAGCTGACGTCGTAACCGTTGCTTTCCAGAAAGCGAATCATCGGGTACTCGTTGGAGAACAGCGCATCGCGGCCGCCGTTGTCTCCACGGGTGAGCAGCGGACGGTTGTAACTCACCTTGTACGACCGGCCGGCCGGGTCTCCGGTATAGAAGTCGGAGCCACCGTACGTGTTGTACGCCTGCCAGGTGGGGTCGGCCGTCTGCATGACCATCTGGGAATGGCTGGAGTCATCGCGGACCACAAAGGGGATATGGCTCTGGCCGCTGGAAACGGCGTTATCGGCCCCGCCATCGGTGCGGCTGAGCAGCGCTATATATACGCCGGAGACGGCGGTGGCGGGCACCGTCCAGTTGGCGGATACGCTCCAGTTCCCGCAGTCGTACAGGCCCGTGGAGGTATCACTCAAACAGGTCGGTTGAGTGCGCGCCGTCGGGGTGGTGCTCGCGATCAGCCGCGCGCCGTTTCCCTGGTAGTAACCCAACCGATAGATATCGATCTTATAAGTGAAGGAGGTTTTGATTTTGAACGAGACCGCCGAACCGACGTTAACGCTCATATCGGTGGCAAAGCCCTGAATCAACGGATCGCCCGCGCCGCTGACGTCCCAGACGCTCGACGGCGAGCCGGTCTTCGAGTTCTCACAGACCACCGGATTCGTGGGCGCCGCGCACGGATCGGTGGGGCTCGCCTCCGCCGAAAGTGGTACGGCCAGGACGGATCCCGCGATGACCGCGGCCACCGCGAACCAGCTCACCACGCGCGCATCCCACGACCACGCCCGGCCGGGAAGGAGTCCGGACGACCGGAGACGACGCTGCCTCGCACCACTAATCATCGACACGGCATCAGAATAGGTTGGGATGTGACGTCAGATGAGGCATTCCAATAAGTCTGCAGTGCGTAGTCGGTTGATTACTCTGAGCAAAGTGCGGATGGCGGAAATGGCCCGGCAATTCGTCCCTCTCGGTCCGATTTTTCCACCGCGGCCGAGATCTTCTGCATCAAGCCTGTCACGGTGCGCTGCCGATCCGAACGCAAAGTTATTTACCCCGCACGGGCATAGGCGACCGCGAATCGCGTCAGGTCAGCCAGCGGGTTCGGACCGGCAATGACGACGATCTTCCGGCTTCGGTAGAAGGCGGCGACGTTGACCTTTCCGTCGGCTACGGCGAGCGCCTGCTTCTTGATGACCTTTTTAGTCACCTGGGCGCCGGGGCCGGCCAGCCCGGCGGCCATTGTCGCGACCAGCTGATCGCGGAAGATCTCGCTGTCGACGTATTTCCGATCGAGGCTGATGACCACCAGATCACCGAGGAGCGCGTTTCCCTTGCGGACCTTCCGGACCGTGACCGCATTGACCACCTGGCGATTCTGGCGAGCCAGAGCGGCGACCTTTTTCTTGGCCGCCGCGGTGGCGGCGGAGTAGGTGTATCCGTCGACCTGTTGCGGTTCGGGCGCGCGAACGCGAGCAGCCGGGGACGGAAGCGCTGCAGCCGCCGAGGTCGTGGCCTGCACCGGCCCCGGGGTAGCCGCTGATGCGGAACTGCCGGCCGACGTCGAGGCGGTGGGCGCACCCGAGGAGCCGGAGCAGGCCGCCAGGCTGAGCACAGCCACGACGGCGGCCCCGGCCACCAGACTTGGGGCCGGTTTCGAGCGGTTTTCCGCGAGAATGCGTCGTACCGAACCCGAGCCGTGCATCATGAGCCCCACGAGCATCGAACCTAGCGCAGCCCGGTGGAAACTGCGGGCAGATCGGGAATTCGGCGTGACCGACACCGATCCGGCGCTCGACCAAGGTGCCCGGTTCCTGGGTGATCGAGTGGCTCCGGGGTCGGTTGGCCTAGGATGAGCGCCGAAACCGAGGGGAAGCGGGAGCCTTGAGCAGGAGTGATTTTCACGGCACGGTAGTGATCGCCGCGGCCAACAACTGGGACGGCGTGCGGATGGCCGACCGGCAACTGGCCGAGTCCCTCTCCAGCATCTGCCCGGTTCTCTACGTCGACCCGCCGGCTTCGGCGGCCACTCAGTGGCGCGGGGGGCATCGGTCGCTCTCCGCCCTGCGGTCCGAATTGTCGCTCGTCGGCCCCGGTCTCGCCCGGCTGACGCCGGTCGTCGCCCCCGGACTGACCCGAGCGGGGGTCGCCGAGCTGAACCTTCGCCTGATCGCCCGCCAGGTTCGTCGAGCGATCGCGCAGCTCGAGGGGACGGTCCATGCCGTGGTCGAGTCCTCGGTTCTGATTCCCATCGCCGGGCGCTGCGGCGAGGAACGAACCATCTATTGGGCTCAGGACGATTTCGCCGGTGGAGCGGACCTGTTGGGACTGGACGCCGGCCGGCTGGCCCGCGGCGAACAGCGCCTGATCGCATCCGTGGACGCCATCATCGCCGCCAACCCACTGGTCCGCGACACCATCGTCCGGGGCGGGCACCATGCCGAACTGATCCCTTATGGATGCGATGCGGCCCTTTTCGCGACGGCAGCCGACGCGACCCCGGCACCGGGCGTCGACCTTCCAGGCCCGATCGCCGGATTCATGGGACATCTCGGGGACCGGATCGACCTCGCCATGCTGACCGCCGTCGCCGACCTGGGGGTGAGTCTGCTCCTGGTCGGACCGTTGCACGCGCGCAGCGATCACGCGGCCTTCGACGAGTTGCTCGGGCGAGAGAACGTCCAATGGGTCGGCGAACAAGACTTCGAGAGCCTGCCGTCCTGGCTGACCCACATGCATGTGGGCCTGCTTCCGTACAACCACTCCGCGTTCAACCAGGGAAGCTTTCCGCTGAAGACCCTGGAGTACCTGGCCGCCGGCATTCCCGTGGTGGCCAGCGATCTTCCGGCGATTCGCTGGCTGGGCACCGACGAGATCGTGGTGGCGGACAATCCGGCAGCCTTCGCCAAAGCGGTCGCGGCCGCATTGACGGTTCCGCGCTCACCGGAGGGCGACGCGCGGCGACGTGAATTCGCCGCCGGACATACCTGGAACGACCGGGCGGTGGCGTTCGCCCGGCACCTCGGCGTCGGCTGAGGCTCAGGCCGCCGGCACGGGGACGGCCGATTCGCTCACGGTGTCGACCAGCAACCTCCTGAGCGGATACACGATCGCCCCGTACACCAGGAGCAGCACCGATCCCCCCACCAGGAGCTGCAGAAACCGGCCGTCAACAAGACCAAGGCTGGCCCAGCCGGCGAAGGCGGCCAGGATCCCCGCGATGGTGGGCCGAATCAGCTGACGCAGGATGGCCATCAGCGAGACTCCGTTGCGCCGAAGAACCTGCCCGTACGCCGGGCCGACGATCACGGCCGCCGTGATCGCATGCCCGACCGCCACCCCGACAATCCCATTGGTCTTCGCCCCGATGATGAGCGCGGGGATCAAAGCGGCGAACCAGATCGACTGGACGATCAGGTTCGCTCGGGCGCGGCCCTTGGCGACCAGGAAGTCGTAGGCGAGCTCGGCCAGTACCCGGGTGAGACCAAGGACCATGAGAAAGGGCAGGACCTTGGCCGATGGCAGCCATTTCTCGCCATAGAGGAAGCCGATCAAGGGCTCCGCGAGGACATACATTCCCAGGCTGGCGGGCAGGGTAATGGCCAGCAGCAGGGTGAACGCCCGGACGAACGCGGCGGAGGCCTTTGACGAATCGTCCGCCAGCCGGGAGAAGGCGGCCAGTGAGACCCGTCTGATCGGCGCGGAAAGCAGCCCCACCGGCCACCCGGAAAGGTTGAACGCCAACAGGTAATAGCCCAATGACAGCGGGCCGAGAATGCTGCCGACGACGATGTAGTCGAGGTTGAGCATGGCAAACACCATCAGGCTCGCCACCGCCAGCGGAAGGCCGAAGTCCAGCAGTTCCCGGACCAGGTCCCGGCGCCATCCGAAGCGGAATCGCCATGGCGCCCACCAGATGATCAGAGCGGCATTCACGACGTTTCCGATGATCTGGCCCCAGGCCAGGCTCCAGGCCCCGTGACCGTCCAGTGCCAGCACAATCGACAGCGTCGAGGTGATCACGAGGCCGACCGTGTCCACGACCAAACGCCGGTCCTGCATGAATTCTCGCGTCATGAAGGCGGCAGGGACGGCCGCGGCCGCGTCGATCAGCACGGACGTCGCCAGCAATCGGAGCACACCACTGGCATCGGGCGCATGCAGAGCCCGACAGAGGTAGGGCGCACCGAACATCGCCCCGACGAAAAGCAGGGTGCTGAAAGACATCGCCAAGGTGTTGACCGTTGGCGCGATCCGCCGCACGTCGCCGGGCCAGCGGATGATCGCCAGGCTGACTCCGAGCTCGTTCAGGCTGAGCATCGCGTTGATTCCCACGAGCGCTACCGCGTAGATGCCGTAGTCCTCGGGGATCAGAATGCGCGCCAGCACGATCCCGGTCAGCATGCTGCCGGCCCGGCTCACCAGGTTGTTGAGGAAGCTCCAGCCCAGAGCTACCCGGGTGAGCGACCCCAGCCCGGAGGTCCCGGTCGCCGCTACCGGTTCGCCGGGCGGGCTCGGGTCCGTCCCCGGTGGGCCGGCAGGGTGGCTCATGCGCATCGCCATTTGCGTGAGCGCCAGAACCACCACGACTGGGCTCGCCCCCGCAGCGCGGTCAGGGCTACCGGCACATGCGTCCACAGTGGCGGCCGGGCCGGGCCCTTCGCCCAGATCCATGCGCGGTATTCGGGCAGTCGTGCGGCCGATGGGTAGATCTGCATCGCGAAATCGGCCATCGCCTGCGCCGCTTCGGAGGCCGTGCCGTCAGGTTCGGTGACCACCCGACTGGCTTTCCACAGCGCCCGTCGTGCCGTCGCCCGAGCAGCCATGGTCTTCAGCGTCTCCCGCCGGCCCAGGCGCCGGCCGGCAGGGGAATCCAGAACCGCCAGGAAGGCGGCATATCGCTGCTGGACGTCGGCCAGGACGGTGGCGTACGTGGTGCGCGACATGCTCTTGTCGTGGACGCGATAGAGCGCCTGGTCCACCCCGGTCACCACTCCGACATCCGCCTGGGCGGCCAGCCGCAGCCACATCTCCAGGTCTCCGGCATGCGGAAGATCCGCCCGATATCCGCCGACCTGTTTCTGGAGACTGGTGCGGACCACCACCTCGGGACTGGAGATGACGTTGTCCGCGGCGCGGCATCGGCGCTCGATCCAGTCCTCTCCGGCCCAGACCCGGGTCTTGTGACCGGTGAGCCGCAGTGGCCGGTGCGGTTCTCCGCCATCGAAGTACATCGAGTAGCCGTAGGTGAAACCCACCTCGGGATGGGCCTGCATCAGTGCCGTGGCCCGAAGCAACGAGCCCGGGGTCAGCAGATCGTCCGACGAGAGCAGTACAACGTAGTCGCCGTCGGCCCAGTCCAAACCCTCGTTGTAGGTGGCGATGTGGCCGCGGTTGACCTCGTGCACCAGGGCTTCGATCCTGCTGTCCGATTCGGCCAACGCCCGGACGACGGCTCCGGACCCGTCCGGGGAGGCGTCATCGATGATCAGGACCCGGGTTTCGACGCCTTCCTGGCTGAGCACGCTGTCGAGGCAGGTCGGGAGCAGGTGGCCGTAGTTGTAACAGGGGATGACGACACTGACAGTCACCATTCCGGCCTCCGGTGCCTCGTTTCTCACCTTCGCAGTCTACGGAGTGCTCCGCCGACTGGGCGCCGAATCGCCCCAAGACCCCCTTGTTTCACCCGGACGGGGTCCGCTCGCCCCATACTGGGGTCGTGGTAAGTGTGATCGTTCCCGCGCACAACGAAGCTCGCGTGATCGGCAGGCTCCTGAGCCGGTTGACCGACGAGGCCGGCCCGCAGGTCGAGGTGATCGTGGTCTGCAACGGCTGCACCGACGACACCGCGGCCGTCGCGGCGGAGTTTCCGGGCGTTCGGGTCATCGACACCCCGGTGTCCTCCAAGGTCGAGGCGCTGCGACTCGGCGACGCCGCGGCCCTCGGCTTCCCTCGGGTCTATGTGGACGCAGATGTCGAGATTGATCTGGCCGGAATACGTGCCATTGGCTCGGTTCTCGAATCCGGCTCCGTCCTGGCCGCTGCTCCCCGACGCGCCATTCCGCGCCACGGCGTGAGCACCTTGGTGGGCTGGTACTACGACATCTGGGAGGAGTTGCCGGGAGTGCGCGACGGCATCTTCGGGCGCGGCGTGATCGGGCTCTCCGAAGCCGGACATGCCCGGATCAGTGTCCTGCCGCGGCTCATGTCCGACGACCTGGCCATGTCCAGCGCCTTCGCCGACGCCGAACGGGAGGTCGTCGCGGCCGCGGTGGTGACGGTGCACCCGCCGAGAACGTGGGCCGATCTGATGCGCCGGCGCGTTCGCGTTGCCACCGGCACGGCTCAGGCCTATGCCGAGGACAACGGCCTGGTCACGGATTCGCGAACCACGAAGAGCGACCTGATTGAGGTGTGCCGGCGGCGCCCGGTGCTGATCCTGCGGGTACCGGTGTTCCTGGCCGCCGCCGTGTTGGCCCGGCGCAAGGCCGCGTCGTCGCTGCGGCGCGGAGACTTCACCACCTGGCTTCGCGATGAGAGCAGCCGGGACGCGCCGCCGCGCTGAATACCGTTGCCGCCGACCGGATTTCGTCCAACTGGGTTTCAGCTAACCGGTTCATCCAGCCGGCTTCATCCACCTGAGTTCCAACCAACCGGGTTCGGATCCGGTCTCATCCGGCCAGGTTCAGGTCCGACCTGCCGGCGGCGCGGCCGCGTGGACCACGGCCGGCGACGAGGCGTCCGGGATCAGGATCGTCGGTTTTGCGGTGCCTCGGACGGCGACCTGCCACACGTCGGACTGGCCGGTACCCGAGCGTTGCAGGCCGTAGACGACGTGCGAATCGTCGACCCATTCCGCCTGGTCATCCACGCTGCGCGTCTCCGCCAGCGGCCAGATCCGGCCGGTCGTGAGGTCGAGGGCGTGATAGCGCCATTTGATCGGCGATCCGTTCCGCTTCTTGAAGACGATGACCTTGCCGTCCGGTGAGAGCGAGGGGCACTCGACATCGGTCTGCAACGCGCTCAGGGTTCGCTTCGCCAGGTCCCCGGCGGCGAGCCAGGTGGTGCCCCCGGTGGCCACGGTCGCGTAGAACTTCGTCGGTTTCGGTCCCGGTTCGAAGGTCACCCCCCAGACGTTCAGGTCTGCCGCCGTGCTCCGCTTCCCGTTGATGACGGTGGTGAAGGTCTTCTCCAGATTTCCGTAGCTGTAGTGCCGGGAGCGGTCGTAGATCACGGTTTCGGTGGAGAAGCCGATGGTTCCGTACCCGTGGCCGGCCAGGAAGACGGTGCTGGACGACAGCGAGCCGTCCGAGGACAGCCTGGCCCGGCTCGGAGATCCGTTCACCGGAAGCTCACCGACCGGCGCCAGTCGCCCGTCCAACAATTCACCCTTGTAGGTGGTGAGGACGCCGCGATCCGCGGACAGGCAGATGCCCGCCACTCCGTTGGCGTAAACCCGCTCACAGCTGAGATTCGAGACCGACCGGTTCCCGCTCGGGTCGGTCAACGGAACCGCGGCCATGATCCCGTAGGTCGGCCCGGGAGAGGTACTGCGGAAGACGATGTGCGGCGCGTCGAGCACGCTGCCCAGGTCGAGCGCACGGTCCCGTTTCGTCGCGGCGGTCGGTATCAGCCGGCGCTGCTGATCGTTGATGGCTCGGACGACGAACACCGCGGACAGGGCGGTGACGACCAGCAGGACAAGGGAAAAGCTGATCCAGCGGAATCGCGCCGACTGGAGCAGCGGAGGTTTCGCGACCGCCGGGCCCCGTGGGGGCACCGCATGTGGTTTCGTCGGCTTGTTGGGCTTGTTCGGTTTGTTGGGTTTGCTGGGCTTGCTCGGTTTGCGGGTCGGCTTCTGTGCCTGGGTCCGCGGTGCCGTCCGCGGCGGCCCGGCGTCGGGTTTCACCTTCATCAGGCGGTCCCGGCCCCGACGCCGC
>Ga0307513_10005477_pt1 | contig 16770 bp, 22 predicted proteins | sample 15_EM_MG_FD_202174 | JGI IMG/M metagenome (GOLD analysis project Ga0307513, IMG submission 202174) | Populus trichocarpa ectomycorrhiza microbial communities from riparian zone in the Pacific Northwest, United States - 15_EM | ecosystem: Host-associated > Plants > Roots > Unclassified | place... | reverse complement strand
CCCCCGGGTCACCTACGTGCTCCGCCTATCTCCGTTATGCAAACATATTTCCTCGCGTCGTATATCCTTCGCGTCGTCCATTAGTCTCACAATTGTGAGTGACTGGACTACATCAACCTAAATCAGTCAACCTGTTAGCATTCCCACAATTTCGATAGTTTTGACCCACCTCTGTTGGGGTGCAAGACCGGTGCAAATATTACCACGCAGCTTCAACCCGTAGTGTACAATATATACCCAAGTTTATACAAACCAAGCATCCAACTCCGATCGTTCTTCTGCCATTCGTATGGCGGTCGATCTCATGGTTCATTCCTAGACTTTGAGATACTCAGCCTTCATTCCAAGCTATACGCAAATACTCTCGCAGCATGATATTGGCAATTTTACCATTCCGTCTCAACACTATCGCTTGACGTACCCCAAACTAGGGAGGGTGTATTGTCCTCGTCCCAATATATGCGGCAGTATTTCAATTCCTGACCGGCGCGTCTCCTAACATCCACCACTTGTTCGCACTGCCCCCTCATTTCCTCCCTCTCCGACGCACTAGCTCCCCGTATTCGAAGGGCTAACTGCGTCAAATCAGGACAAATGAGGCTCCTTGCTGCTCCGCTCAAGGACCCTGCATCTCCTCCATACTCGCCATCGACTGCATTTCTGTCAAAGGTGACAAAAGCTGATCGTGTGGCAGGAACGTCCGCAATGGTCCTCCCAAGTACAGTCAAAAGTGCAATGATTCGCTTTGGCTGATTGGATTTGATCATTAAAACTTCCAGCTCAACTAGTGATGCTATCCCTGCGACGAGAGACTCTGGCTCGCTGCAAATATAATCTCGGAGCAACAACGTTCGTGTAGGGAGAAGCCCTTTTTCACCACTACTTTTCCAGCACAAGTCGCAGCAGGGTTCATTGCTCCTATCCAACTCAATGAGGGTCGAAACACGGAAAATGGATTGTAACGGGCAGTGGTCCCCTCCAGCATATTTGATATGTGTGCACACTGGTAGGCTCACCGAGAAAGCCCCACCAAACAAGACTGTGTCCAAATGGAGGCGCTTTAGTCTTGTAAAAATACGTCCATCCATCCAGAGAAGGGGCGTCAAGCTAAGGGAGAGTCTCAAGAGAGTCTGGAATAATGGAAGATCAGCATTAATGGAGTAGGATGGGATATCAACTGAGTAAAGCTCAAGCTCTTCAAGTCGGAAAAAATTGGGAAGTATGTCAAAAGTTGGATATTCACCATGAGGGTTGTACAACCTGAGAACCCTTAAGTGGCGAAAATATGGCTCGAAAAGTGGGAGTGTGTGTTGGAAGTGGTCTGGCAGCCTATCTTCCTCGATATCTTCATCGACGGCGTGGTGTACGACAGACGTAGCAGTGGCAATGACACATGAGTTAAAAAAGGAGTGGAATTTTTGAAATGGTTGTAACTGGAGAATGTCGAATGTTGTAATGTCCGGTAGATGATATAGACTGTGTAGCGTTAACACCTTCCACTGGGCATCGGAGCCTTTAAAGCAGAGACAGAAGGATTCCAATGGAGTTGTAGACTTCCCCCTAGACCAGCCTATAGCCATAAGTGGGGGAAGGATGTCCAACTGGTCCGTCGAACGAAGCCATCGTTCATATTTCAGCTCCAATCTCCTGAGGGATGGACATATACGTGATTCCCAATTTTTCACATGCTCAGGTGGGTCATCGCCCCAATTCCTGTCAATTCCACCTTTTGGGTCACCCAACGGTTTGGAAAGCAAGGCCATGAAGAAGCGTCGACCCAACATACATGGCCTGGTAATGTCCAGCTGCAGCTCGTTAAGAGCAGGAAGGAGCTCTAGAACTGATAGCAGTACACCTTCGTTGCACAAAACAGAGAGGTGCAGCACCCGGGGTTGCCAATGAATGCCTAGACCAGCTTTACAGAGCAGGATGACCTGTTTGCTCCCACGCGCAGGTGTCCATTCATGACTTTTCATTGTCATTGAATGGATCGCGGGTGCCCGGAACTGCCCAGCAACCTCCATGGTTCGATAACCGAACTCAAGCTCCTCACAAATTGGAAAATAAACGTCAGACAATAAGGGAGGATAGCTCGGTGGGGAATTAATTAAGCAACTTTGCAGTTGAGGAAAATTTCTTCCCCCCATCCACTGAATTGGGACAGCCTTGAGGCGTAAGTGGCGAAGGCTATGAATAAGGGGCAGATCGACGTCATCTGCGTAGAGTGGGAGTGAGATGTTGGTTAGATCGAGAACTTCAATCCTTAAAAGATGTGGGAGAAGATCGACCGAGTCGGGTATCGTTCGAATGTCTACCTTCAAGGTCGTAAGGAAATAAAACAGTTGGGCATATGCTGGTTGGAGAAGGTGCCGAATTGTCTGCTGTGAGGTTATTTCCATCACAGTGAGGCTCCCCACAGCAGCTGTCCCAATATTCTCCAGAATTGGGTCGAGCAGATGTGAGGACTTGGCTTGTGACGCCACTCTGAGATACTTGAGCCCAGTTATAGGCGGGAAATCTACAAGGCTAGGCACCAGATTGCCAGGAGGTAACGAGTCAATTGTCAGCCGTCTCCAGCGAGATGCTTTGGCCGCCACCAAAGCAAGCGCAGTGTGTGCTTCACTATCACCCTCACTCCTTTCCACATCCTCCTCTGTGTGAATCACGACGTTCAACCACCATACTTTCTGCAAGAACCGTTCTACCCTGTTCGGAGCGGTCCAGGTTCCCAGCTTGATAGATTTCCACATGCTAGCCATCGCTTCAACCACTAGATACCAGTCTCGGCAGACCAGCATAAGTCTGATTGGCGATTGATCACGCTCAAAATCGATCGTGAATATGTCGGTAAGAATCTCGGCTGGGAGGTGGTAGATGGGCACTACAAAGCCTCGAACTTGTTTGTATTGATGCTCAAGGGTCTGAAGAGACCCTTCGTCGTGTTTGATCCAGGAGACACGTCGACGGAACTCCCACTGAAGCGCTGCGGCGAGCTCTACGCGTTTGTAAGGAGACAGCCGAGACAATCGCGACCCGTGTCGGGAAATCGCCTCTTGGACCTGAAGACGCTGCCTTTTTCTAGCTAAGCTACGAGCTAGTGTGATCTCGAAGCAACCATCCACATCTGGGTTGGGTGGATTATGAGCAGGCATGTTCTCGTCTGGGTTTATTAATGGCTGGAGAATGCAGCAGGTAAGAACAACGTTCTGTTGGCTTTTCGGTGATCTTAGGGTGGGTGGCAGGTTTACTTAATCTTTGTGCTGCACCACAAACTCAGAGGAAATCTGGTGCACCCTTAAATGCCTTGCTTGTTGTCGGAAATGCCTTGCTTGTTGTCGGAGATAGGAATGGAGAGCAGCGCTTGGCCGCGGTTGCAATAAGAAACCAAGGCTCGCTTGCGCAGCAACAGGAGCAAGGATTTTCGTCATGTACTCCAAGTGTTTGTTAGCGGATCCCACCAAACATTAGTTTTGCTCATACTAGGAAAACCGGCAGCGAAATCTTGACACTTGCGCTACACTAGAAACGGACCTATCGGGGCTAGGGGATGGAAAGGAAAAGGTCGAGGAAAAGGGGGAGGACCATGAGAACCTGTCGTTAGGTGGGTCAGTCGGCGTGTGAGAGCCAGTTGTGGGATAAGTAGATTCCCACTGGCGGGGACGCCCCCTGATATCCGTTCAGTTGTGACGGCCTTTTTGCTTGCGCAAGTCTACAGCCTTGTGATCCAGGGAGGAGTGGCGGACATATGGGACGAGGTGCCGGCTGGAGTTCAGTGCTGATAGACCGTCATGGGACGAAAGAAGACAATGACTATTATAGGAGGATGGGTCCTACTTACCAACCAGGGATACCAATGCGCCGCTCAGGGCTAACCTGATTCGCTTTCGGAGCAACAGGCAAGAAGACGGACTGGGATATGAACTGAACGAGAACGTCGAGAGAAATGGTTGGAAACTGGTTCCAGAATAAAATGGAAAAGATTCAGGACACGGGAGCACCAGGTGGATATGTGGGGCCCACCCCCCGATTGGAGTCATTTCAACAAAAAAATGGAATTAGAATTATGGTACGAGATCCAGGGGCACATACACGAATATAGCGAGTGATCAACGTCACTCTTTTCGTCTCTTCTTTTGCTTCTTCTCGCCATCGACCTCCATCTCATCCTCGTTATGTTTCCGCTTTTTGCTCTTCTTCTTTTCAGAACCTTCCGCACGTATGTTGGGTGACGACGCTATAGCAACGGCAATGGCTGCATCGGCAGCAGCAGCAGCCTCTGCCTTCTTCTTCTCCTTCTTCAATTTCTTCCGCTCTTTCCGTTCTTCTCCTGTCTCCATTGGTCCTGGAATAGCATCCAATAAATAAGTAAGATGTATAACGGGATCACATACGAACGACGTACCGTCTTTTGGCTCAGGTTCAGGCTCTTCTTCTATCGCAGCAGCAGCAACAACAGCCGCCTCAGCTTTCCGCTTTCGCTTCTCGTCCTTTGCCCTCTTCTTCTCGTCCTTCTTTCTCCTCTCTTCCTCCTTGACACTCAAGACTGCGTTGATCGCTAACGCCTCTGCACCCTGCCGCTGAGTTGGCAGGAATCCGACTGCGTCTGCCGCAGTATTATACTGCTTGACGTCGGTCTTCATCTCGAACTTTGGTTGCTCCTTCTTTTTCTCACCCTTGAACGGTGTTGTTGTCGTGAGATCGTTGCGATATTCTAGAGCGCGAAGACGGGATTCAAGCTTAGCCCGGTTGTCAATACCGATGGAAGCGGCAGCGGCACTAGATTTGGAATCTGCATCTGATAGTGCGTCCACGCGGATCGACAGAGCAGCTTTGGTTGCAACCATACGGGCCATCTTTCCCTTTAATTTTTGAGGGGCTTGGCCGATAAGGGAGGCCTGTAGACTCGCTGGTTAATGTGAATTTCATACAATGAGGCCAATGTGCTTACGTGGTATATGAGGCCATATTTTGGTGTATCGTGCTTCGTCTTTAACGCACGGAACAACGCCTTCTCCGCTCCTAGTATCTGCACAGTACTGGCGGGCTGCTTGGCAAGATTACGCAGGCTACCAGCGTGGCTTATTAATCGTGCACCGACGAGTTCTCCGACGAGGGCGGTTAAATTCGGTGCGATCGCGTTCATTCGATTTCGCAAGTATTCCGCCAATTGAGACCGGTATGCGCTGATTGATATCACTTGGTCACAAAGTGCGTGTATGTGATTGATATCCGATTCTGAGATTTCTGTACCCATCGACATTTCTGCTGCAAGCTTGACAGCGGCCTCCAACTCCTCAGGGAGGATATTTGCAAGAGAGATATCAGCAGCATGCGTTCGCAACCCTAGAGCACAAGTAAGTAATTGCTCCGTTTTGAGAAAGGTGATACCCCTTACCCATCGCTCGGACCACTTTGGCGTACGCGAGGTTGTCCACAATGATCTTCGCCATCTCAGGGAAGTGCCATCCATACCATTCCTTGACCCTCATAGAGTAGATATTGATTTCTTTATCCAAGTCGTCGAGTAGAGAAACGGCTTGCACCACCATGGTGTCGATTTTGTCAGGTGAAAACTTTAACTTGTACCTAGATAGCCGATTAGGGATCGGGCGAGTACTGGAACACGGTGCTACCTACCGCGATAGTGAGTGACTAAGACCTAAACTCATGGTAGCCAAATCCTTCGGGTCAAGGCCATTGAGAAGGGCGGCGATTTGCTCGCGGATGCCTCGATATAAATCCTGAAATGCATCTCGACCAGTATCATTGTAGATCTTAATGCCCAACTTTTTCTTGATCGCGCCACCTTTTCCAACAGTCAACCAAAGAACGTCTTCTAACCGGCTCACACACCAAGCTTTGGATCTAGCACAAGCAGCTCTTCCTTATTCTTACCCTTCTCCAGTACCTCAGTGGTCAGAAATTGCTTGACACTTTTGGATATTTTTCCCTGCTGTATCGCAGTTAGGTCTTCGACGGCAGCTGCGGTGGTAGAGAACCGATGAAGAGCCTTGAGCTTCAGACTGCAGATACCACATCAATATCAAGAACATTCTGTTACCCCCAGGGAGATCCTCTGTGCCTTGGGAAGCCGATTTGGGGGATCGAAAGAAAGGACGCACAGGCTCGTGGCTCGCTCTGGTGTCTGGAACTCCTCCCATAAGGAGTCCCTTTCCAGCCTCCCAGCATCCGTGAGCTTGAAAAGACATAGTCCTAGCGATGTTTCGTACAGGACCAGCATCACGAAATTTTGAGCTGGGGTTCAAAGTTTTGCTGCTTTCTTTTCCGGCTTGAACTTCTCTTCGACTGCTTTGGCCTGAAACCCGCACTGAAGACACAGGCATGTCCGATGCTGAAGGATCTGTACCTGTTATAAACAAAAATAAGCGACATCGGAAGGAGAAGCGTGTGTCACCGCCGCTCGAATAGGAGAAGTATTGACTCGTGTTCACAGCATGGGACACCGATGACATTGACCAGTAAACGGGTTTGCATTTACTTTCCCTCCCTCCTGTTAACTAAACATTGCCTCTTCTAGCGCACGTTTACTCTCCTCCCACAACTTAAATGCGACAATCTTACATGATCCATAGTGGAAAGTCGATCCTTTCAAACCTGAGGACAACAAAGGTGGACCACTAACAGAAGAGTCGTCGTTTGCCACTCTCTTCCCAAAGTACAGAGAGAAATACCTACGGGAAGTATGGGGTGCTGTTACCAAATCTCTGGAATCACACGTGAGTGGCCAGTGTAATATGATATAACTTGGAGGCTAATATACTGCGTCCTTACACTCAGGGTATAGCATGCACCCTCGATCTCGTCAATGGTTCCATGGCGGTCCGAACAACGAGGAAGACTTATGACCCCTACATCATTCTCAAAGCTCGGGATATAATTAAGCTTCTTGCGCGAGGCGTCGCTGTTAACCAAGCCGTTAAAATTCTGGACGACGCCATAGCTTGCGACATTATCAAGATTGGAAACATTGTACGAAATAAAGAACGATTTGTCAAACGGAGGCAGCGCATAATAGGTCCTGACGGGAATACATTGAAGGTTCGCTATCTCTGATCAACTCCAGTCGCGTTTTGACTGAACACGTCCTAGGCAATCGAGCTCCTGACGGAGTGCTACGTCCTAGTGCAAGGCAACACAGTCAGCGCGATGGGCCCTTATAAGTCTCTCAAGGAGGTTCGGAGAATTGTGCTGGACTGTATGCGGAACATACACCCGATATATCGAATTAAGGTATGAACAGGTCAATATTTAGGTGGTAGGAGCAGTCGCTGAGCCCTTCGCGTTGTCTATAGGAACTGATGACCCGAAGAGAGCTCGCTAAAGACCCAAAGCTCGCAACAGAATCATGGGATCGGTTTTTGCCCAAATTCCGCAAAAGACATCTCACTAGTGCAGAGAAGAGTGCAAAGAAGCGGGAGGCCGGGGAACAGAAGGTGGTGGCACGCGAAGCTGCACAAGGAACTAATCCTGCCACGCAGGGCCAGGCGACTGCGCCGCCAGCGAAGAAGAAGAAAGTCTATACCCCCTTCCCACCCGCGCAGCTACCCAGAAAGGTGACCAATTCTTTGACGCCGTTTATTAATTACCGCATTGCTTGACGCGAAATATATAGGTCGACTTACAACTGGAATCGGGTGAATACTTCCTCAAGGCGCATGAGAAGGAAGCGAGGGAGGCCACTCGCAGACGACAGCAGGTACGCTCACCGTTTAAGAGTCGGTCCCATTCTTATGCTACTTCACAGCAAGCAGAAAACACGGCGAAGAAGCGAGGCGAGCGAGCAAAGGCGTTTATTCCACCCGAAGAGAATGCTGCGTCAGATGTCAAGGAGAAGAGAAAGAAGCGGAAGAGGGGTGAGACGGAGGATTAGTAGCGGCGCAAGTCACTCAAGTCCACATAAAATCGCGTTTCTCCTCTATTACTTGATGTTTGAATACACCCTTCGCACCTTTTTCACCTCCCAAAACGCGTCCGCTGGATCGGGTAAATACAAACATTGCGTCTTGTTCCCGACCACGACCCAAGTCGTGGAAGAGGACGATGCCACCTGAAGCCATCAACGCTCCCACAGGTGTTCCTAATCTCATGCCATTAGGCTCTCGCCAGTCGGACGCTCCAACGAGAAGGTCATTCAGGTTTACTGCCGCAGGCGCGCCTCGTCCACCACTCGCAACTCACCAAACTAGCCAAACATCCCGAGCTACTCCAAGCACGAATGAAGACGTCGTCATAACCCAAATCGCTCACCCTCCTTTCAACACCTTCGATCTGGCCGCAATCGTCCCGCGTCTTATTACCCCCCCTGCAAATCGCTCTGCGGAAATATCTCAGGACTTCGATGCTCAGAAACAATCTCACTCCTCTCTAGCCAGCTCACTCCCTCCTCTGGACCCTGCTCCAGACGTGAAAGGGAGGCGCAGGACGTTCGGAAATCCCGATGCAACCCACGGTACCATCGATTTGACGTCGAACTGCGCCATGTCCTCAAATTCTCCTGCTTTACTCATCCCTTCTAGACCCAACTTCGCGAGCGTTTCGACCCCAGTCGTCAAAATCCGCCCCGGTCTTGCTGGGCTCGGAATAGTCAACGAAGGCAACCATGACCGCAGCTCGCGTACCGCTCTCGCCAACAAACACCCCGCCTTCCGTCATGCTTTCGCTCCAGAATACACTCCAGTCCGCGAGCTCTCTCGTGAGCGCCATAGCACGCCTTCTGTATATAGTCAATTTTTTGGTATAGATCCTGATGGTGTAGATGGCGTGGATGAGGATGGGACCATCAGCATCAAGGTCTTCAATGCAATGCTCGCATCCAGTAAAGAGAAGGATAGGAAGCTTAGGGCCAAGGTGAGTGCATAACAACTGCCGATTGTCATACATGAACTCATGGTGACATACATAGGATGAGGAAATTCGGGAACTCCGTCAAAATGTGGAGGCATTAGAAAGGAAGAATGCTGCTCTGCAGAACGATCTGAAAAAGGCCCGCGAGGCCGCGAAGTCTCACCAAGAGGCTTGCAATAAACTGTGGGGGGCCGCTTCTCCATCCCAGTTAGACATTCGGGATCTCACGTGGATGGCCTAGTCTTCAATCCGTAGAGGCGCAATCCAAGGAGCTCAAGGAATCCTTCAAGAGATCGTATGATGAACGCATCAACGAACTGCGGGGCGCCCAAGAAGAATTAGCAACATTCAAAGTGGAGCTGGGTGAGCGTATGGAAGGTCGGTTGCTCGATACCATTCTCCTCCTTATCTCGTCACGCTAATTTCTGGAATCTCAGTCGTTCAGGCTCAACTGGAGAAGGAAATGAGTCTTCGTGCCGAGATCGGTCAAGAGTCGATCAGAGCCTTGGAGGACGGTACGCGCATAAGACCTGGGCGCACATTCTATCTGTTGAATTGCGTCTGTAGCGAAGCATGCGTCCGATATCCTGCGGGACAAGCTGATTGCGGTCACCTCAGACCTCGCCGAAGCGAAGGAAGTAATACAAAACCTCACGAGGAAGCACGAGAGTCAAGAATCTAAGTCTCGGGAGTATGAAAAGTACTGTCAGGACAACAGTGAGTGATGCTTCGGCGCCCTTGAGAGGTGCATTCTCATGTCCAAATAGATCAAGAGCTCAGGGATCTTAGAACCACATTCGAGAAGACTCGCAATGAGAACTTTCAACTTGTTGTGTCGTCGGCACAGCTCGAGGAGCGAATGACGAAGTCACAGGAGACGTGAGTCCATCGCGATCCGCGTGAGCGTTATGCTCAAGGAAACTTCAAGCAACCAAGGACTTCTACAAATTCAAGTCGACCTGAAAGATCAACTTGCCACTTCCCTTCACCAGTACGTCCAATTGCAACTGCGTCCTTCGTGCGAGCTTAATTGGGTAGGCTGGAGGTGATGCAAACAGGGCTCAACGAGAAGAGTATCCAGCTTTCAGAACTTCTACCCCTACGTGACGAGTAGGTACTTCCGTGTTGTATGGCACTCCGACTGATCAGGGGTTAGGCGTTCACAACTGAAAACATTACTGGATTCTGCACTGGCCGAGCGCCACAAGTTCTCTGGAGAATCAACAGAGCTAAGGCGAAGATGTGTCGAGTATCCTACATCTCTTTCCACTCATCCCCACTCTGATCAAACCTATAAGACTCGAAGCGCGGCTCAAGGAGGCAGAGAGCCGGGTGACTGAACAAGGCGATCGTGAAGGGCGCGAGGAGTCGCTGCTAAACCAACTTGAGGATGCCAAAGGCGTTCTCTCCACTCAAGAAAAGAAGCTAGAGGAGAGCGAGGCAGAGACAGGACGGCTGCGTGATTTGGTCGAGCATGCAAATCTCAAGTACGTCTACATGTCGTCCCAGATAGATGTGATTGACTTTGACTTGTGCAGAGCCCGAGACCTCACTCGCGACCTTCAGGTAGGCAATGCCAAAAGTGACCGAGCGTATACTTAGCGCATAGGCAGAGAGTGGAAGAGCGTTTTGACTACCAGACTATCACCTTAAGAGCCACCAAGGAGAACATCCTCGAACTCCAGGTGCGTTGAGTTCCCGATGGAAGCAAAGTCCTAACGGACCGAACGTAGGCACAACTTTCAAGAGCCAATGAAACATATCAGGTGAACCAAACGACCTCAATTCCCGAAGCACCTAATTGTACTTTTCAGCAAACCTTGGACCACGAGCGAGCACGTGTCAAGAACCTGGAGGATAAGCATGCGCAATATCTAGTAACGCAGCTATTATCTCGGCCAACGTGCACTGTAACCACTCTGTGTTGGTAGCTCTTTACGCAAGATGAAAAAAGAAAATGGGGAGAAGACAAGGCAAAACTGCTGCAGGCCCAAGCGAGAGCAGAGGCTGCTGAATCATCGATCCGCCAAGAATATAACGAGCTGCGGAGTGAGAAGGTTCGTTGTTTTGTCACGATAGTGAGCACCGTACTGACTTGGATATATCCTGAAGATGAAGCTTGAAGAAGCGAAGTTACACCTGATCGAACGGGTATCGGATATTCAGGCTGCTCAGTCGGGGCACGAAAAGGCGATTGAGAAGGTGCGAAGAGACCAGGAGGAGCAAACGACTGTTATCGTGCGTCACGTCCCAACGCAACGAGTATTTCTGACTATTTTACAGAAAGCTCTAGAGAGCGAGAAGGTATGGATTTTCTTTCCTATGCGCGGGCTTATCAGCATTGTCTAGAGCAACCTCTCTCTGAAACTGGCTACCATGGAGAGAGATAAGGTTCAAATTGAAGCAAATATGATAAAGGATTGGTGGCTGACACCCTACAGGACCACCTTGCCGAAACGCTAGCTCGAAACGAAAAGAAAGGATCCGAAGAAATTGAGGCTTTGAAAACGGACGCAAATAGACTCCAACGATCTAGTCAAGAGGAATCGGCGAATCTTTTAAAACACATAGAGCGACTCACGACGGAACGAGCAGAGCAAGGGGCACAGTTTACAGTTGCAACACAACGTCTCGCAGATGCCCAAGCGCAGCTTGCGGAACAAATCGGCCTGCGTGCTTCCATGGAGAACCACGTCTCATTGCTTACAGGAAACCTTGAGAGAGCAAAGGCGGAGCTTCGTGATGCACTTGGCGCTGCGGAATCCCTTGCCACAAATCCGCTACAGATTGAAGAGCTTGAACACACAATAGAGGAGATGAAGAGCAATGCTGCCTCTCTCCTGGAACGCCATAAGTCTGGTTCGCTCGTGAGTTGTACCGCCTTCCTTGCATTGCCCAATCTTAGCCTTTATAGGACACCGTGGAGGCTACACTCGTCAAGCAAGTTATGCAGTCCGCTCTCGAAGTCAATCAACATCAACTAGTACAAAAATCCAATGACCTGAAGAGAGTGCGTAGGTCGGCATACCACATTGCCGTACTGAAGACGACACATTTAGCGCGAAACTGAGATACAAGAGCTACAGGAGCGAGTCAAAGATCTGGAGAAGCAGCTTATCCAACAACTCAAGCAGAAGGTAGAGTTCAGGTCATGCGTTTGCAGCACTCCGACTCTACGTACTCGCAGGAGTCTGGCACTCACCCGCAAGCAAACACCACACAGGCGCCGTTGATCCGAGCACGAGATATAGCCAATTCATCCCCACTGGTAGGAGAGGACCCCTTTTCGACGAAGGTAAGTGCCTCCATTTTGATGATTTTTGTGGTGCGTAGATCGGCCAGGCTGCCCCCGAAAATGACCCACCCATGCGGAACACTACACCTGTCTCTCCCTTGACCTCTGTGCAAACTTCTCAAGAGAGCCCTCGTGGACGCAAGTTAAGCAGAGCCGGACCTATGACATTTTCTGCGATGAACGAAAGCAGCTCCTCTAATTATTACACGGACTGGTCTGAACTTCCCCAAGCACCTCCTATTACGAGACTGGGCAAGCGCATAAGGGAAGAAGGGACGGCACTCGGCATGTCTCGCTCATCTCGCAGGCGGAAGATTACCGATGGCGATGTGGTTTCTGGTGCAACAACATCGAGGGTTAGGACAACTATGGAAACGGTCACCAAGCAGAAGAAGCGGCGTTGAAGGATGAGAATCACAAACTGTTCAGGGAGCACTTATTGCCAAAAACGAATACTCACAATGAATAAATAATTCCCGAATTCGATTTGACGACATAGCAGTGTCCTTCAAGTGCTGAATTAGAAAGTTAAGACATTGGTTGACAGCTCAAACCCGGTCACTAGCTGACAGTCTTGCAACTTTTCGCGCTCGATGCTTCGAGTGTTTGTTCAACGGTATATACAAATGAGTGGCTTGAATCACGTTCGTAATGCGAGCACCGCAGCTTTGGCATCAAAAGTATGTTCGAACACTGGGCGATTCCGCCACTAATTGGGGGGCCCTGTTTATCACACAAACTAGTTTGGACTCAAGGATCCATCACTCATCAAGTCAACCGGTTTCATTAATGGCAAATGGTATCCAGCCCAAGCGAAAGAATCTTTCGCCGTTCTGAGTCAGAACTACGAGACTCATGAGAAAGAGAATACTCTAACAAATCCAGCAGATCCCGCTACCAACGAGGAGATTGGGACGCTCCCTGATATGGATGTAGCGGCCGCCCGGGAGTGCATCGATGCAGCTGCGGAGGCTTTCAAGTCGTGGTCTACTACTACAGCAAAGGTCACCCTCTTATTTAGGGTGTCCTATAATGTTTACCTTTCTTCATCAGGTACGACACGACGTGTTGAAGCGCATGTATGACCTCATGCTCGAAAACTCGGACGACCTGGCTCGAATTATGGTGAGAATCGATCACTGAGAGCCACGGGAGATTGAACAAGCACATTTTTAGACACTGGAAAACGGTAAACCCTTCTCTGAAGCCAAGGTTGGCGGACGTGTCCTTCGTCATTCTTAGCACCACCTAATTGTCTGCAGGGAGAAGCTACGTACAGTGCCTCTTTCGTTGAGGTTCGTATGCATATATCTATGAATTGAGCACTACTTATATTTTGGTTTCACATGTACAATCTTAGTGGTTCGGTGCGTCTTCATACCACAGAGCCTCGGCCTGTATCTGATGAAATTCCTTCAGCCGAGGAGTCTCTCAGAACGTATGGCGAGGTGATCCCCCACTCGATGTCCAATGTACGGAGCGTGGTCATCAAGCAAGCGATTGGCCCGGTTTTCATCGCAACGTGCGACCTCTTCTCCTGCATCAGGATTGCGCTGATACTCAACATCAGTCCGTGGAATTTCCCAAGCGCCATGATTACCAGAAAGTTAGGTCCTGCTCTCGCCGCTGGATGCACTGTGGTCATCAAGCCAGCGACGGAAACACCATTCTCGGCTGTAAGACTTACTCCTGTACTGCCGTCCTGGGCTGATCAGGAAATAGCTCGCACTGGCAGAACTGGCTAATAGGGCTGGCATTCCAAATGGTGTTATCAATATTATAACCACCTCTAGGTACATCAACGAAGTCTCGAAGGAGTGCTGTGAAAGTCCAGGTAAGTTGCTCTTTGATGCCAGGTCACGTCGCCAATGTGAGTATAGCGATACGAAAGGTGTCATTCACCGGAAGCACGCGAGTTGGTACGCTAGCATATTACCCCTTGATCTCTTATCCGTAAATAACACAATATAGCCAAGATACTCGCTGGGTATTCTGCCTCTACATTGAAGAAGTGCGTGCCACTTTTCGCCTGGGGTCATTATTGAGATCGTGCTAGGCTGTCAATCGAAGCTGGAGGAAACGTAATACCTAACGCACGTAAACTGTAATTTCTCTTATCTTCTCATTTAGGCCCCATTTATTGTTTTCAACGACGCAGATGTGGACGCAGCGGTCGAAGGTATTTACATTGGCCGCCCTTCTGATGCGTTAACTGAGCACTTTCCAGGCGCTATTGCGTGTAAATTCAGGCACACCGGCCAAACGTGCATCTGTGCAAACCGCATCTTCGTCCAGTCCAACGTGTACGACGAGTTCGCCTCCAAACTATCGGCTAAGGTCGAGGGGTTTGTAGTCGGAGATGGGTTACATGAGAATACGTCAGTTGACGTTACTGCCGCGCTCACCTCTATTTACCATGTGGTCCCCTCTCTAGCACGCACGGCCCGCTCATCCATGACCGCGCCGTAAAAAAGGTCCATGATCACGTACAGGACGCGATCGGGCGTGGTGCCTCTGTTCTTGCTGGTGGCGGACACTTGCAGGACAAAGGGCCGAATTTCTACGCTCCCACTGTCCTAGCAGATGTCCCATACGACGCGCTGTTGCACACCGAAGAGACTTTCGGACCAGTGGCCGCACTGACCAAATTCGATACGGAAGAGGAGGTCATCGCATTGGCGAACAACACGGAATACGGCCTCGCGGGGTATTTCTGGTCGCGGGATGTTGGTAGGGTGTGGAGAGTAGCCGAGAGACTCGAGGTTGGCATGGTCGGAGCAAATACTGGCATAATATCTCAGGTCACCGTTCCTTTTGGAGGGGTGAAGGAATCTGGATATGGACGTGAGGGACATAAAGGTGAGCAGCGATGCGCACACTCCGTTGCGTTGATCTCACAATTTGTGTAGGTATTGAAGAATACCTCATCACCAAATATATTGCCTTCGGAGGGTTGTAGGGTTCGAATCAAAGCAGTTCATGAACCAAATGTATTGTAGACTGGCAAATTGCATTGTCATCCTCAGGCACTTGAAGTGATCCAGAACTTGGGACTCTTAAATATGACTCTTCGCTGTTTCCCGCTGTTGCACGATAGCATTCGAACAAGTTCAAACTCTGCCACCAATAGCGTAAACCAAATCCTTCACAATGGCCGAAGAGGAAGACATGGAATTATGTCTTCAAGTGGACCAAAAGCCCCCTCCGTCATTAACAGCCTCGCCTACATTGAACCTTGTTGTGTCCCCAACAAGCAGTCTCGCAAACCCACTTTCCTTACCACCAAACCGAACGCTCCCCTACGTTACACATCTGGTTTCTGTAGATGCTGCTTCAGGATCAGTAGTAGCGGCCTTTTCATCTCCGGAAGACACTCTCGCCGCTTTCAACATAGGTCGTGGCAAACTAGAAAAAGTCCGACAGTGGATCGGACACGAGGGAGGTATTACCTGTGTCCTGGGCTCGGAAGACACCCGGTTTGGAGCCAGCGTTATTGGGAGTTGCGGGAAGGACGGAGTTGTGCGTAGTTGGGATGTCAGAAGTGGGAGCGTCGGGGCCGTATATCAAGGTGAGAGAGGTCCACACACACGACCTCTGCTCAATCATTTGTCACACTAACACCGTCCTCGAGTTCAGCCTTGAACTTCAATAAAACTCGACCTTTGCTCAGTATGAGTGTTTCCTGTGACGGACAAATCATTGCTGCAGGGACAGAAATAAATAGCGAAGATGCTTCGATTGTGTTTTGGTGAGCCGTCGCCTCGCTTATCCCATGACCCCTATTAAGTCTTCTCATTTCATCCTTGATCGGCACAGGGATCCACGTTACCCGTCTGTCCCTATAAGAATACACACCTCAACACATTCGGAGGACATTAACCTCCTCGCGTTCCACCCCAATGAACCCCGTCTTTTACTTTCAGGATCGGCGGACGGACTTTTATCAATATCGAATGCATTAGAAGACGATGAGGATGAAGCGGTTGTTCACGTGGGCAACTGGGGCTGTTCGGTATCAAGGGCCGGTTGGAGTCTGCCAGCGGAGGAAATATGGAGTCATAGCGACATGGAGACAGTGGCAACGTGGAACAACGAAGTACGACGCTTATCTCCTCGGCTACTATGGTGTCAAAGGGACTCATACAGTCTACCCTACCGTATCCTTCTTGCAGCTTGATCAGACGCATGACTTCGGGGACATTCGCCGAGCGACTTCAAGGGAGTGGCAAACGGACTATCTCATCGATGTGTGCCCTTGCGACACTGACGGAAAATCCAATGGGCCTTGGGACCTGCACCCGCACGGCCGCAACGGCCGCAAGCTGGCGCTCTTGGCAGGGACCAATCGGCAAGTTCTCACGCGCCCACGCCGACACCGACACAACGGCGCCTCCCCTCGTACCTGACTGATTCCCATTATGATTATAGCGGTGATATTGCGCTAATTAGCACGGGTTCAGATCCGTCTGAATGGATTCTCGAGGGTCGGTGGACAGGAGGACATGAAGGAGTAGTGCGGTCTGTCGTTTGGAACGACTCGGTGAGTTCTCTTTGTGTGTCTCAGCCCAGTTGCAATTACGCCGCTTGGTCGGGTCGTTCGCCCAAGCTGC
>Ga0307513_10005476_pt1 | contig 16770 bp, 19 predicted proteins | sample 15_EM_MG_FD_202174 | JGI IMG/M metagenome (GOLD analysis project Ga0307513, IMG submission 202174) | Populus trichocarpa ectomycorrhiza microbial communities from riparian zone in the Pacific Northwest, United States - 15_EM | ecosystem: Host-associated > Plants > Roots > Unclassified | place... | reverse complement strand
GTGGTGGTAGCAGTAACGCTCTTCCCCACTGCTGGCATTGTTCCACTCAGTTTAGAATGGTAAAAGCCACTAACAAGAGCCTCCCCCACCCCGGGAACCCCACGATAGAAAGGGCCTTTTTTCAACTGTCCCTCATTTGGCTCGTCTGGCGGAGCTTGGAACTCTGGAGTCTGTAGTCCCCTTTTCCACGATTCTCAACTCGCCCCATTAGCAGATAGCAGTGGCTCGCTGGAGAATCTGGAGGGGGCATCTGGGGGGGTTTTGATTTTCCCTCAACAGTTTTGATAAACTTAAAACACAGCTGTGTACATCACCCTAGGCAGAAACATCGGGGCTGTCGATGATGGAGGAAGAAGCGCTCAGAGGTGTCGACGGTTGGAGATGTCGAGGCGTGCCCTGTCCATTGGAGGTTGCTCCGTTCACTACTGGCCAATTCATAAAGTATCCGGATATAAGAAAGTCTCTTAGAGCCAAGCCAGATGGCTATACCGTGCCTGGAGGTTTCCTTCCCCGCAAAGGGGCTCCGGGTGGCAATAAACTGTGTTGGCTATACCGGATGAGGATCTCTCTTGGCGCCAAGCAGTTTTCTATATCCGGATATCATATTATTATACGAATTAGCGAGTTAGGCACAAGTCTTGGTGAAAAGGCTTACTTAGCAAAGGCTGCGCGTGAACCGTGCAGACCCCCACATCGGGAAACCCCATATGATATAGGGCACTAGAGTGTCTTCTGTTTCTTTACTGCTAAAATGATATTTTATGCTCAATTCTTCTCTCTTTTTTACTATTGCGATACTATTATCCACCTTTTGCTCAATACAAGCTGGGTGCACAGACATGTCTCAATATTCCACAATCACCAAGGCTTATCAGTGACTGACCTAATGGCTACTTATAAGAGAAAACTTTTTCATGTATGATACTCGAGTATTGTAACCCTATATATCCATTCATTTCCTATTGTGCCCACTCATATCGTTCATACTCTTCTGTGCCCCTCAATATGTGCGCTTCCTGATGTCTGTACTCCGTCGACCCTCCTAATGCTACAACCTTCTACCACTAGGATTATCATACCATCAGTCGGCACCACTACCATTATGATTCTGGGGGAATCCCCTTCCGTCCCTACACAAGGAAAGTTCGGTAGACCACGTTAGAAAGGACAACGCTTCTCAGGAGATATTGGTCGAGGCCAGTGATTCTTAATGGTAAGGGTTTTTCAAGGATTAGAGCTGAAGGATAAACTCACAGAAGACCCTTTTCCGCAAACCGACCAGTCTGAGCGAGTGCTTCCAGCGGGACAGGTAGGGTGGGTCGAACGATGGCCGGGCCTCGTCTGAGGAAATTATTGGTGATCTATCCTGGCCGGACCCCGCGGCTTACTAGAGAGTGTCGGCTGCCTGATGGACTGGCCTTTAGGAAGCAGCCTGGCCAAGCATAAAGCCCGGCCTGCTCTCTAAGGCAGGAATCTCTTATGGTTTTGGTTTCTCTGGCTTTAGTTCCCATCCACTATTCTTTCTCTATCGGACTATTCAGCTTTTGTCAGTCAAGCAACTTCTCGTTCATCCATCGTCGCTCAGTCCTATAGTACTTCCCATTTCACATCATCCATTTGTAACTCGAGTTGAGGCCAAAGTTGAAAACTATGATAAATGACCTGGAGTTCTTGTGAGCAGATTAAGTCGACTCAGAAGAAAGAAAGGGGGGAAGGGGGAAGGGGGAAGGGGGAAGGGGGAACGAAATAAAGAAAGGATAGAAAGGAAGTAAATATATCTCAAAATGCTTATTGTTTAGAAATCTCCTCCAATTCCTGTAGCACGGGTTCCCACTGCCAAAACCGCCGAGAGATAAGATATACTTCGCGCTCCTATGCCTTCAAACGCTCCTATGTCCCAATGATACTATCACCCAATTGATTTAGCCCGTTAGATGGAAGCAATTTTGAACGAGCATAACAGGTATCCGACTATGAGTGTCCTAAGGTAAAAGAAATTGTTAGGGATAGTACCTTGCATGCTAAATGCACATTCAGGTTCAGCAGACATTAATGCCAATCGCTGGGCTTATAGGCTGCTACCGGGGGGGGGGGGGGGGTGACGGGTTTCCTCGGGGTGATGGGAATCCAGACTGTATACGACTGGGCCATTTGTTGGGCTGGGAGGACTGGTTTGAGCCTTGGCATAGGGAGCCCAGACCCCGTCTGACGAAATGGCCAACCAATCGCTCGAAGCCACTCATTCTAACTGCGATACCGGTATGGTTCGCCCTGCATAGATGACGCATCAAGTTGGGGGACCTTGGTATCCTATGAACTTGTGGGGCATGTAGGCTCTTTCTGCCTGTGGTAGCCCTATGCTATGGCTCAGTAACTTTCCACCGGCATGGGAGCTCGATAGTTCATAATTTTTTATCAGGCAAAGTCACTGAGCCACAGCATGGAGTTACCCTATCGGAAGGAGGGGAATCTGCATGTCTCATCAGTCCGTGGGGTAAAATTCAGCGTGATGACGTTTTTGATTCTTACAAAAATAGAAGTAAAAAAATAACAGCAGAGTAATCCTGATTTGAAATTGAACTCCGTGCAGCAAATGTTGTTCCAAGGCGTCCCCGTTGTATCCCTCGTTGCATACACCTTCGTCCCGTGTCTGCGGGGCTTGAACCCATGTCCTTGCTTGAGGCAAGAAGTCTCGACTCCCCACTCACATTTAAAACACTGAATCGCGGGGAGGTGGGGTGGGGTTAGTGCTTCTAGTAGTCTAGCCCATCTGAGGTGGGGTGAGGATCGCCAGGGATGGAAATACCTCACCTTTGGAGGGGCTGCACTACGACTGTTTCCGCTGTCACTCACCAGAAATTGACCAACAAAACCCCAACTCCCCTCACCTATGCTTCCCCCTTGAGCACAGACAGCAGGTCGGTGCCGGCAGGCAGATTGAAGACAGCAAGCTTGTCAAGCATCACAGCACGTGGATGGAGGATAGCGCACCTATCATATCACTTTTACCCCTCTACAGGAAACAGGCGAGAAGTATCCGAACACAGGGGTCATCCTGGTACAGAGGACCGGCGGGATTCAGTATGGACCCAGATACGCACAGACAGGCAGCCATATGTTTTTGAGTTGTCTTGAATGTCTCAAGTTCAGATACTTGTAACCTTTTATATTCCGCTATCTAATACCTATTTCGGATACTTTTTGCCTTTTACTTGTAATATCCCTGCTTCCAATTGTTTGGTCCTCTCAATGCGCCGGCACTTGTTGCTGGTCCTCGTCCCAGGCAAGCAGGATCCGAGCATTCAGTGGGGAAAACAGGGATATTACTGGGTCTTTCAGGGGTCTTTCGCCCTTCTTTGACGTGGCCAGAGCCTCTCCCTGTTCGGGATCAGTAATTTTTCGAGCGGCGGGTGCTCGTGGCAGGCAAGAACGCCGTAAAACCCCGAAAAAGTCATTACGCAGGACCACATATTGTCGTACTCTAATTGACCAGCACAATGAGCTCTGGGCACAAGTATGCCCTGCGATTGGCCATCATCCTTGCACTATAGCCTTGGATGCGTACCGACTTTTTCGAGTTTTTACGGTATTCGGTATCGGGGGCCGTGAGTTTGTATGGGCTCTCAGATGCCCCCTAAAACTTGCCATATTGTGTGAGAAAATGCCTGTTGCACCTACTAGTGGCATATGGCAGGTTGTTATTCCCTTCGTGAGGAGCAATGTTCGTTAGTAGCAGTCCAAGGGCTATATAGAGGTAGAACTTCCTCCGTTGAAGAAGAATTAGCGCAAGCTTGAAAATAACCCTTAAGTCTTTATATCTGCTCGGTTCCTATTACCAACTCAATCAGATGAGCGGGCAGCTAAATAGAGATACTTTCAGCATTGATCCCAGACTGATACAGAGTGGCAGGTAGGCGCACAAGCCCTTATTTCCCGCCGCTTTCCAAGCGCTTGCATTTGCGATAGTGGTCTAACCATATTAACCTTGTAATTTGGCAGTCCCTGGGAACCCCTGTACCAATTATGCTTCACCAGTACACCTCCGGGAGCCTCCCCCGACGGATCAACTACTGCCACCTCCATTCCTGCTCTATTCGACTACCAAAGTAGCTCACCCGCCCAAGCTTCCGCCGTATACGCTACTAACCAAGTTAGTGGCTACTTCGCCCATAATCCGGATTATCAACGGCATCCCGTTAGACAAGCACGGCAGCCGCCCCGTGCCTCCCAAAGCCAGAAACCCTATGGCTGTCCGAACACCAGCAACCTTGTGTCTCCTCCTCCTCCTCCTCCTCCTCCGTACCAGCCCATACCCCGCAATGAGGGGAGACGCACTGTGGCCGACCGCCGGAGCCATGCATGTACCTGTGGGAGGGTATTTAAACGCCGAGCGGACTTACATCGGCACCAAGAGTCATCTAGAAGCCATAATAAAGATCCACGCGGACCGGCTTGCCCAGTGGACCGCTGTAGCCATCCTGAAAAATTCACCAGGGCTGATAATTTCAAAGTTCATTACATGAGGCAGCACGGAGCGAGCAGCGATGAGGCAGATGCGTATATCCGGGAGTGGAAGGATCGGGGCATGCCCTAGACCCTCGGTAAAGCTGAGTGGTGGTGTCGATATAGCAATGGGAGGGGCGGGAGAGAAGAGGGGGGACGGTACGGCGACCAGGAGGGTGTTCGTGTCCCACTCTCTTGCTTGTACGACCTTGGCGGTGCTGGCGGCAGCGGGGTTCGACACGAGGTTGAAAAGAGGCCTGATGCCAAATCACCTCTCTCAGAGGGGCTCTCTTACCGTTCAGTTTACAACCCGGTTGGCTGACTGCCGGGTGAGCGTCTTTTGTTTCTTTTAATCCTTTTCCTCTTTAGTTTCGTTCTGCTTTCTTCTCCTTTCTTGTTCGAGAATTTGGCAGGGTGTGTTGTACAGTACTATGTGGCCCAACCCATTTTATTTTTTTTCTTCTCCCTATTTTTTCTGCTTTCTCTTTTGCTTGGGCATTGAAATGATAGTTTCTGTTGGATATTGTGAGCCGCTCACTGGAGGATAACGGCTTAGTCGTTGGGCAGTCTGGGTGTCATTGGCGGCAGGTCTCGCTTGTCTCTTTGGAATCTTCTTTCCTTCTCGCTCTTATGCAAGTTCTTTTTCTTCGTAGGGAAACCAGCCAATAAAACCGGTCTCGACTCATTTCTTATTTTGTCTTTCATCTCTCTTGTCTTCATCCTTGCACCTTCTACACTCCTATTGCCACTGTAGAAATGCCGTAGATTCTGGGTAAACTCGACCCGCCGCCATACTTTTTAAGGCAGCCACTATTCCTCTTAAGGATTAACCTCGTGGCGAATTCGCCCTTCTAGGGATAGTAACTGCCATACAGGTAATAGTGGCAGGTCGAGTTTGGCAAGAATTTACGGTAGTCTGTTTGGCCCACCGCTTGTTGGGTTCAACTCGCGACCAGTCATTTCTAACGGTTTCTCCTGGGGGTGTACTATACGCGGCGCATACGGTAGCTCGAAGCTTATTGAGATGTGGTGATAATTAGTGAGAAAGTATATACTCAGTTTAGCAGCAGATTTCTAGGTCGGTTATGCGAATTCCCGGAACCCTTACCACATCCATGCCCAATCACCTCTCAGTCGGCGCCTCAATTCATCCTGACTACGATAGTGAAACTCCATTCGAACGTAATTGAGTAGGATTATCCCAGAAGAAAATTGAACTGGCCCCCCCACATGCTAATACCGCAAAAACTGGCAAGAACGGCCACCGCGCTAGTAGTCGAAATAAGGAGCGGCTGAGCTGAAACTTACGATTGCGCCAAAATAAGAGCCCTGAAGGGCCTAGTTCTGGCCACAAAGGGTTAGCCTATGGCGTCTCATTGCGATTTCGAGACAAAACTTGGGTGAAAATCTTATTTGGACGTACTAGCGCAGTGGCCGTTCTTGCCAGTTTTTGCGGTACATATATATAATTTGGGTACAGATTCGAAGGCAAAAATCTTTTAGGACTATTAGTAACCAAGACCCAAGTTGTAACAAACCCTCTTAGGTAATTGTTTGCCCATTGCCTCCAAGGACATTGTAAATTTCTGTTGCCATTTGTTTCTCACTAGGTGACAGAGAGAGAGAGAGGGGGGGGGGGGGGGGCTAGAGTAGGCTTTCGAAGGTCTCGTAGTGCTTCTAGGGATATGTGGACTTTAGAGACTTGGATGTGATCTGCAGTAGGCCGTCAAGGGCTGCTAATCCGTGAGATTCGTTTCTGTAATTTTTTGTTTTAAGGCTCGAATTCCCCGCACTGAATCTAAGTAGTATGATACCCCATTATTTAAGACAAGAATATCTACTTTCCTCCTTTTACCGTAAACCGCAATATCATTTCCGAAAGTACTGGATGGAAAAAACAAAATATACCAGCTAGTAATAAGTAAAGGTGGGCCATGTGAGACTACCGGTGTCCAGAGAGGCAGCACTCAGGAATCATCACTCGAAAGCTACTATGCATAGCCCCCTAGATGAGCTGGCCTTCTTTCAGGAGTGTAGAAAGTGCGGACATGTGAGCAGTGTTGACCAGGATGACTTAGCATGCGGTGTGATAGGTAAAGTAGGAGGGAGGGGAGAGACATCGAAAGAGAGAGGTCAAGCTTGGGAAACTACACTTAGTTAGGCCCATGATACTAGAAAAGTTGATTCTAGATGACTATCCTGCACTTCACTAGGCTAACATCTAACATAGGACTGGAGAAGAAAGAAGGAGGGATTACCCCACCTTGATTCCCATTGGCCAAGTATGGAGCCGTACTATGCGTCCCGGAAGCTAGCCCTGCCATGGTACAGAATGACTGCAGGGTTTAATTGTACGATTTTCTAATCGTCGGCGACACATAGTAATCGCGTGAGGGCAAGTGGACTTAGGTGAAAGTGGTTCTGGGGGGGAATGAGTGGCTTGCTCTTTACCCCCCCCTTTGAAGCAGAATTTTCAGGTGTGGGGGGGTTAGATTCAGAGCTAAATCCTTCCCTGTATTTTGCTGCTTATCTTATTTACGATCGTTTCCTAGGGCCAACATTATCGGCATTTCAATTCTCCATGTCTGCAACTATTATACCTCTTCCCACATCATACCTTCACCCTCTAATCTTAAATAGCGATAGTTATGTATGATATTAGAGCTAGCGGTACTGCGTTCCGTGTGGGGTCAGTTAGCCATTCTTATAACAAGACAAGTAAAATTCGGTCAGCTAACAGGTTTTGAATATTAATTGCTCCAACCGGTGTTTAACTATGGCCCCGCCGATATGCGTAAATTAGTTTGGACCAACTTATGACATAAATGAAACCCCTATTCTGAGAACATTATGGAAGTATTACACCGCAATAACCGAGGAAATTCGCTGAGCAGGTCCCAGGTTGTCTTAGCTCCGGGCCAGTATGGGCGGGTCTTGGTGAAATGCGATTGGCTTGGGTACAGAAGAACAGACGTTGGTATTGTACAGTGTATACTAGTACCTCGCTTTACTAAGAAAAAATAATTTTTACTCTTTTTTTACTTTTTTTTTCATATCTCTTTCTTTACTAACCTAACCCCCCCTCCCATTCGCTTCTGCTACCCGCCGATCGCCAACCTTTAAGGTCTAGAGTCGGATTCTACCTCCTCGTAGCAGGATTGTCAAACCCCACAGCCCTATTGATGAGGGCCAAGTTCTTCAATCTCCCAGTTCCCATAGGGCAGGATCTTTTAATTCTCCTGCCCTACATGACGGATCGCTCAATAATAACTGATTGTCAGCATGGATTGAACTCCTGGGCTCCCGCTAATTGCGCAGGAGTGTTAACCACTGCGCCAGCTAGGTATTTCATGAAATGTCAACCTGGGAACTAATATTTATCCTACTGAAAGCCCGATTTTGGGATTTTAATGGGTGGTTAGTGTGTCTCTTCCCGAGTTGCTGGTAGATTTCAATGGAGGTGTTTCTTACTCCTTAGGTGTTTAATGAGATTCTCCGTGGTTTAAAACGGAATCAGTGCTTTGTGCGCTTGTTTCTCTCGTACGATATGACTGTACCATGAGTTTCTATCACTGTAGCGGCCATGACCTCAGTCACCATTTTCTGGAGCTTCGCACTCTTTTTTCCTCTACCATGACGAAGGGATGCCAATACCGACTCTAACCCCTCCGTAATATAATAAAATAGAAAATAAATAAATAGACATAGGGCCCTAGGACAGAGAGAATCCAGGAACGCCATTTCCATGCCGCCAAAATAAAACCTAGGAAAAGACAAGAGAGGGGATGGGGACAGGAACAGAAAATCTGAGTTTAACCTTATTGCGATCAGCTGTTGTTGATATAACCTCTTGAGATGATTCTTTTCCCCTTTTCCCTCTGATATTCTTGCCTCCTACTTCTATTCCTTGATATTTTCCTTATTTTTAACCCGAGTTATTCCAAATATTTTACAGGTTTCAGCCCGGGTAGGGAATTGGAGGAAAATGTCTATATAATTGCTGGAAAGGGGGGTAGTTGGGTAGCAGAAACCCGGATGTTAGCCAAAGACTAATTAAATTAATTTCCAGTGGTGAATAACATATAGTTTAGGATGGTTTTCCTCTTTCTATCCACCCATTCACTCTTAGCACCCCAGTCCCTAAACCTTAAATGACTACGATCGGGTTTCGATCCCCCACCCCTTGCCTCCTCCACACCCCCGGCCATACTCTCTTGCTATACCATGCTGTTTTGCAAGTGATTAAGAGCCAGAGGGTTGAGAGAAAATGATCATAGTTCTTCATCTGATGCTTTTTCAGTCAAGGTATCTTCATGAACCATCACTCTACCTAGAGATGCCAGGTCACGTTCCTACTGGTTCGGAGCCAGGAGATCTTGGAACGGACTTGGCGAATTTCCACGGTTTTTGCGGATTGCGCATCCCAAACCCCACCCAAGAAGTCGACCACGAACGTGGGCGTCAATCTCTTTTGGACGGTTACGGTACGAGCACGCTCTCCCGCGTCGCTCGTCGGGAACGGTACTGTAGATTACTGTGCTGCAACCAACGGCAGATAAACGCCCAACCACCACGGCGACCAATCCCATAGTTACAAGTAAGTTACCATTTACCAATACCCAACCTCCAGTCGGTCACGTTCGCAAACTGCCAGGGGTCAAGCCCCGTGAGCCGCCAAATCCGCCAAATCCGCCCCATCCGATGCCCCGAGTAACGGCCGCCCATCAGGAAGGTCGCACAGGGTCCGGAAAGAAGTGATTGAACATTTATTTAAGGTTGATCTTAGATAACTGTTTGATCACTTCTCACCGGACCTTGTGTATATACGGGGCCGTTTTTCGCTTCTGGCGCAGTGCGTTTTTCTCCCCCCTCTCTCTTGTGCATGATGGATGGGATAACATACCGTAAAAACTCAAATAATCGGTCGGTGTGCTATGTCGTTGGAGTTGCCTCCTCTGGTAAGGTCTGGTATTCTTTTGTTTTTTTATGTTTCTCAAGGCGGATAAGCAGCTCTGTTTTTGCTGCGTTCTTCACCCCTTTTCTAAAGTGGGTAATTCTCGACTACATAGCACACCGACCGATTATTTGAGTTTTTACGGTAGCTGTTGTATACAGCGCCCTCCAGTCTTCGCCGTACCGTAGTCACGACGAAATTGTAGCCAGAAGAATGAGATAAGGTCTCACGAAACCGGGCGGGTGACGAACATGGGTGTGTTCGGTGGGAGGAAAAAGGAAGTGATCAAGGTTAGGGTTACAGAAGATTACTTGCAACTTATCCCTGCTCGTCGCTCGCCTAGCTCCGTCGCGGCTACCCCGAAAGCTGTTATCGTTACTGAAGTTTCCAACAAAGAAGGCGTCGGTAGTGCGTCGGCTGTGGGCAACTCAGCCAGCACCGATAGCATTTCAGAATGGAGGGTCGGTGGGTGTGGTTATGGCCGCTTGCTTTGAGCTCAATGGGTGGATGGCTGGACGAGGGAAGCGCAAGATGCTGTGATGGCAATGTTAGAAGGTCCCCTTGTGGGGGGCGATTTAATATATCGCGGAGTCCCGTTTTTTTTTGGACATCAGTCGGGTTCTTACTACTGAGATCGATTATTGGTTGATGAGCCGAGCCAAGCTGTAGATTAACTTGATTAGTCGGGAACCGGGATGCCTAGGATGCCTAGGATGCTTTGTTTGCATCTTTGTCTTGCTTGCTTGTTACCAGTGGTAATATTAGTCGGAACTCCTTGAGATAATGATGATAATTGATTGACCAATCTGCAAAGTCTTCGCTAAGATTGGGCGATCAATTGTATTAGGAAGATGGAGTGACCTAACACGATTTGTTCGTTTTCCTGCTTTATCCCCTCCTTCCTTTCTGCGATGGTGTTACTCCGGTTGTGGACAGCATGAGACCAGAGAGGTTCATTTGTATTTGGAATGTTTGGAAGAAACGGAGCCAGATATTCCTGATGGTGCTTGTCTAGACATACCCTTAACTTAACTACGTGCGACACCATCGAGAAACACGGATTTGCTCGTGATCCTTTCCCCTGTTGAGTACCGGTAGCGGCCGACGTGCACGGGTGCGGCAGCCGTAATCGTGTGGCTGTGGTTTGATTGGCGCGAAAGGGCGAGTTCTGATAACTGATAACCTGATGTAGATCTCACACCAGTTTGGTAAACCTCAATAATCCGTGGCTAGAGAAAAACCGTTGCCCAAGAATCCGCAGCTCGGGTAGCCTTGCGCGCTAGCATGAGATTTCCTATTGATATTGGGGGTAGAGAGGTAATTCTCTGAGAATGCAGGCACACGCTGTGTCGTCTCGTGTTTGGCTGCGGGGCAATAGAACCACCTCTCAAATATTCGAGTAAAATTTAAAGCGGTCGGGGTCTCTTAATAGATAATAAATAAATAATTTGGTAAAGGTACGCCACCACCATCGGTGCCGCATTCCATTCCGATAATGGCAGGGACAGATTACCGGACACAGATATGCTCGGGCAGTATCGTATCGAGAAACCCAATCAACCAACCCCACATGACTGCCTAGAGGGATGGCGAATGTGAGAAATTGACCTGTTGAGTGAGTTCTGCCTTCGGATGCCTCGGGAAGGAGATCACAATTTCCACACAATTTCCACATACTCACACTTGCACATGTGTGGGTTGCGCCAAAATCCCTGTTTCAGTTCAAACGGGTTGCCCCGTTTATCAACGATAAATCGGAACCCGCCAAAGAGTGGCCGGATGTCCTGGATACCCAATTGTAGATCCTGCCTATACCCGACTCTCCTCGAGTGATCGGAACGGTAGGACGGGCTCCCCTCCCAAATTCCGCCTATTTGGTTTCTTCATCTACTCGAGTACACATGGTGGTAGTGAGCTTGGCTAATTTTGGGAAGGTCTGCCTGTTTTTTATCTCCTGATTATTGTGGTCTGTTGTTTCACGTGTGCTCCCCCCAGTGGTAAGGTTGCGGGGTTTTGATCGTGGGGCTGACAGGGAATGGGGTGATCGTGATTAGCGGGATGAGATGTGCTTCCTTAGTCTAAAAACATCTAGAATTATGGGAATACCAGTGAGGATAAAGGTAATATAGTACGTACGGACTCGAGGGATGGGAAGCTCCACTATGTGGGGAAAAGTACGATAATGGATGAATTCCAGCCCCTTTGAAATTTGATATGATACCAGTACTCGCATAATAGGTAACCACACTTGAATGATTACTGTACTCGTACAATTAACGCCCGTTTTAGGAACACTGCATATACCCCATGAAAATGTTCCTTGTGAATTACTATCGGTAATATTATTGCACAGCTTCTCACTTATGCGGGTGTTAAAAGGAAGAAATAACTACCACACCCTTTCCTCTCACCCCCGTTCTTCCCTCCCAGAAACTTCTCCAGCCTAACTACCATTTCAGAAAAGAATGGCCGAGGCTCAACCCGACACACCGCAAATCATCGAAGCTGAGGATTCAGGATCCAGCGGTGACAATGAGTCGGCTTATGAATCCGGAGCGTGAGTGCCCTGACATTTTGTTTCTGTATTTGTTTGCTTGGAGACTTACTTTACTTTGTTCGAAAGGCCGAGCGACACCACCTCCCTTGCATCCGAAGTAAAAGCATATATATACGAGAATGGCCGTCGGTAGGTTTGCTTCCTTCCACCGGATCGGGCTGGAGCCTAACCTATATTTTAGATACCATGCGTATAGTGAAGGCCATTATTGGGCGCCCAACGACGGGAAACAAAATGAACAATTGGATATCTTGTTTGACCCTCCTCTCAACCTTTCAGTTCCCGGAAAGCAACAGCCAAACTGATACTCACTAGCCACCATGTTTATTCACTCGTGTTAGACGGAGATCTCCACCTCGCCCCAATAGGAGGCCACCCTCAAAAGATCTTAGATATCGGGACAGGAACTGGGATCTGGGCAATTGATATGGCCGACACTTATCCCAGCGCGCGAGTAATCGGAAACGATTTATCTCCCATTCAACCAAATTGGTGGCTCCCCTAAATAACCCAAAATGACCCCCCTGTTTCTTTCTACCACTGGCTAACTCCCGGTGATTCTCTTCTATTTTGTAAAGGGTTCCTGCAAATTGCCAATTTGAAGTAGACGATTTCACAAAACCCTGGACACACCCCAGGGATTCATTCGACTTCATCCACGCCCGCGGGATTTACGGCTCCGTAGGATCCTGGCCGATCCTTCTTCGTGAAGCCTATTCCCGCATTAAGCCGGGGGGATGGTTCGAATCTGTTGAGACTACTGTTGCGTATTACCATGACGACGGTCCTAGGGGAGAAGGGCAGATAATTCCCAAGGATAACCCGATTTACAAATGGTGTCAATTTGGCCTTGAGGCTGCGGAGAGGGTTGGAAAGCCGTTCGATGTTGCCGGGAGGGTTGGTGGGTGGATGGAAGATGTTGGCTTCATAAATGTCTCCCAGAGGGAGTATAAAGTCCCTAACGGACCTTGGGCGAGAGATACGCGGATGAAGGATATCGGGAAGTACAATCTGCTGAATATGTTGGAGGCAATTGAGGGGTTTACTATTGCGCTTTTCACTCGCGTTCTTGGCGTTTGTCTCCATCTGGAGGGTTTCTGAGGTGTTGGTACTGATCAGGGTCTAGTGGAGTCCGATGGAAACCCAAGTCCTCCTCGCACAGGTGAGGACTGAACTCACCGACAGGAAGAATCACTTTTACTTCAAGATGTCCGCTTCACCCACATCTCTTTCCTAGTGCGTATTCACTTACATGATGAGATAGGTACGTGGCATACGGTCAAAAGCCGGAAATCGCAGGGTTGGGGGGGGAGGATTGATTTTGCTAGCATCCCTTGAATTAAATGGCTGTGGAACTTCTGTTTATGAGCTCGGGCGGTCAGACACCTAAACCGATGGTGTGAGGGTATCCCACTATCGGAGCAGTGAATTTGGTGCTGTAAGGTGCCCACAGACACATGCCCTCACTCGAATAGCTTCTATAAACACCCCGAAGCAGGTGCGAAGTGCGAAATACTGTATCCTATTTCACGAAACCTCCCATGATTCCAAGATTATATCACTCATGATCCCTAGCGTTGATAACACTCCCAAAACCAACTCCCAAACTATGATACAACTCCCATTAAATCCTTACGAACTAGGCTGGCCGCCCTCTGCTAGCCAGGCCTAAACAAGCCCTAAGAACTGCACCCCCTCATTACTCCAGAAAACCCTTACAATAAACTGTGGATAAAATATTGAACTGACCAAGAAACCGATAGACAACCAGCTACTTAGGTTTTAGTTTCCTCAAGTTGGCCCGGTGCACTGTCTTAGTACTTCTTTCTCTCACCATTGGAGATATAGTAAAAAGAATATTTGCTACGCATAGAAAAACTACCCGGGCTGTATATTATACAAGCACAGCACAGCACATCTCTTCCCTCGCCCTCAGTTTTTCGAACCGCTTTTAGCTCCCCGGATCCCTCCTTTCCACATCCTAGGAACCCGGGAAAAAGTATAAGAGTATGGTAAGATAAACGCATAGAAACAAAAATATGAAGCCCCGCCAACCGGTGGTATTATAATATGCAGTCCCCTGCTGCCACAACTGCTCGCGTTTTGTGCTGAGAACGTTTTGGCCACTTCCCGTCACCGTTGGTTGGTTGGTGGGGGATCGGCCGGGGGTGGGGGTTAGGTTTAGGCTGGTTAGTTGAAATATGGAGCTGGGGACGGGACCCAGGAGATTGGGGCCGTGGAGTGCGGTAGCTAGGGTTACTTGAGGGTCTTTAGTCGATAGACTTGGTGAACCGGTACAGAGAGGTATCGGTATTGGGAATGGGAATGAGCGGGAGAGGGATGCATTACAGATGGTGAGAATATCCAGTTGGGTCACGAGGAGTTATTTTTGAGCATGGCGGGATTGTGTATGCCTGCGGTGGTGATAATGGTAATATTGAGGCATCGGGGAGGGAGAAGCACCGGCCGGGGATACAATTTGCAGGGGGGACCTAGTTTGAGCTCATGCAAACCCGTGAATCGCACTCTGGTAGACGTAGACTTGGTATGATATTAGTGTGTTCGGTGGTCCCCGACACCGGTAAAGTTCTTGGATACCGCCAACTTGGCGAAATTGGCCAAGTCTGTCCCATCCTTTGATTTCTTCACTCCCAGCCAGTAGTGTTGGAAATGATCCACGGTCGGCTGAGTTCTTTATACGTGGTAGAAGCGATAAAGTGTTTGCAGACCACTTAATGGGTAGAGATACTGTGGACAGAGCTTCACTGAGAGTGAAGGCAAGAACGAGAATTAAAGGGAAAATGAGAGTTGTGTTAAGAGCAGTTTCGTTGGTTTAGTTTACTGTGTGGAACTTGTTGAGTTAAGAGAGAAAGAAGAAACGAGAACAGAGTGTGAGGAAGACAAGTGAACGCATAGCTGGTTGCAACCAAGCTAGAAGTATAACTAAGCTTCGGTGAACAACCCAAGATATCCAACACTTCCCCCTCACCGAAGCCAGGCCAATTCGATCACGAGCTCGCAAGATATAAGAAACACTATAATACTGCATATCCAACCTAGGACTTCACTGAGTGCCATTAAAACCCCTCCTACAGATTGTCTCGGAGGGGAAAGGTATACTCTCAGTCAATTTCCACCATCACTGTAAAGCAAATTGTAGACAAAAAGAAAACAAAAACAAAACAAAACTAATGATACAACATCTAGGTCCTATCTATCATGCGCGCCACCAGACCGCATTCCCAGTTGCTCCAGAAATTGCCGATGCTTAACCTCCACTAAAGCTTTGGTTAAACCATGGGCAGCATTGTGCTCGCCTGGAACGAAGGTGAAGTTGACAATACCGGCTCGCTGAACTTTGCGTGCTTTGAAGAGTTGAATATCGAACTGCTTGTTCCTTGCTGTTATTTCTTCAGACTTGACTGTCTGAAGAGCACGTTCGCTATCTGTGAAGATCGTAGTTGATGCAGACAAGGTTCCTGTATAGCTAGGAGTAGAGTTATCAGGATGATCAAGCCAATGCGTGGGACTCAGAGGAGGATAAACAGCGGATGCCGGAGGGAGTTGTGTAGCTTTGATATCATAAAGCAGTTGTCTCAGCCAGAGTACTTCCTTTACAGCCTCAATGAAAGCAGAATATTCGGATTCTAAGGTAGAGGTAGCAATAATAGATTGCTTTCGAGATTGCCAAGAGATCGGACCACCCAGAAGGAACAGGAAGGAACCAATTGATCGTCGATCATGAGTGTTATTTGCCCAATCTGCATCCGTGTAGCTAGTAAGCTCCAACATTCTGCACAAGGAAACCGGATAAACGAGTACTAGGTTCTTAGTTCCTCGAACGTATCTCAGGACTCGCTTGGTGTCACAAATCGTGACTAAGCAAGGCAGATTTCACATGACTAATACTTATTAGTCATAAGGTATGTTGGTTTTCACACTATGACGTCACTTAACTCATAGTTCTCACATGACTAGGCACTCGCAAGTCATTGTTATATTATGATTGGTTGATTGTTTTATGACTCACGATTGTGACGTCACACGATGTAATGACTTTTGCACATGACTCATATTATGAGTCATGGGTTTCACGCATGTGACTCATTTGAGCACATGATTTGTTTTATGGGTTTTGATTTGTTAACGGAATGTTGCGCAATGACTCATATGAGTCATTGAGGGATTTCGCGCTATGACTCACTACGAGTCATAGAGGTTTATGTAGTACAGGGTGATGAGTCACCAGGGTTAGGGTTGTGAGAAGATGCCTATATAAGGCGCTTGGTTCCGACCAAGGGATAGGACACGAACCATCTCTCCTTCACCTCCGGCGATTGAAATCTCAACACCACCGGAAATCATCGTCACTATCCCCCACCCACCTCTCTTCCCCCATCATGGCTACTGCCTAGGGGTTGACGTTAAGCCATCTACCCTCCTCTCCTGAGGCACGCTTGCCTCCCCTCCTTGGGGTTCTTGTTCCCGTTCATCGTTGACACCCGCTCATGAAGTTCGGTGCTCCCCCATACCCCGCACTTGCTTCGCACCTCGCTTAGGATTTTGCACGGTCGGAAAGCTTGTCGCTACGCTCACGGTCGGCGTTACGGTGTCGGACTCTTGGTCAACGTAGGCCCCGGCTTGCTGGGCTTGTACCTCTGATGGGGAAAGCCTCGGTTAGTAACATCACGGTCTCGTCCCGGTCTCGTCGTCGTCCCAAAAGCCCTTGCTATGGCCCGTTTGTCGGTTGTGGCTA
>Ga0307513_10005475_pt1 | contig 16771 bp, 20 predicted proteins | sample 15_EM_MG_FD_202174 | JGI IMG/M metagenome (GOLD analysis project Ga0307513, IMG submission 202174) | Populus trichocarpa ectomycorrhiza microbial communities from riparian zone in the Pacific Northwest, United States - 15_EM | ecosystem: Host-associated > Plants > Roots > Unclassified | place... | reverse complement strand
ACTTTGACCGAGAGTCCGACACCGTAACGCCGACCGTGAGCGAAGCGAGAAGCTTTCCGACCGTGCAAAATGCTAAGCGAGGTGCAAAGCAAGTGCGGGGTAAGGGGGAGAACCGAACATCATGAGCAGGAGTCAACGACGAACAGGAACGAGAACCCCAAGGAGGGGAGGCCGAGGCCACAGGGGAGGAGAGTAGATGGCTTAACGTCAACTCCTAGGCAGTAGCCATCGTGGGAGAAGAGAGGTGGGTGGGGGAAAGTGACGATGATTTCCCGTGGTGTTGAGATTTCAATCGCCGGAGGTGCAGGAGAGATGGTTCGTGGATTAAACCTGACTCCTGATTATAACTCTTATATATAGGTTGGTAATTATGCTATATAATTATCCTCCACTTAGATACTCACAAGAATATCATACCATAACCATCTTGTTGCTACTGCCATCTACCTTTGCCGCCTTCCTTTATTTACACCTAAGGCGATGACAACGACCCTAATCGCGGAAGCTCCAATGGATGAGCTTTATACCTGGACATTTGGCCCTGATGAAATAATCGACCTTTTTCCCATTTCCTTCGGCAGAATGAAGGTGTACTTTTTTTCTGTAAGGAGTTACTGGATCCCACCTGCAGTAAGTATGCAGCCAACGAGAACTATGAAGGCTGATAGTGAGCGATATACTAACCTTGGGCCAATGGCCGGTCACCACGGATAGGACAACGGTACCAATTGGAGATGTGTGGATTCGAGTGGGCAAATGGAGGGCGGAAGGCAGTCAAATTGGTATGAGATAGACGGATTGCAGGCATGTTGGAACATAGAATGAGGGAATCCCGCGCTATCATACAGGCGCTTGAGTTAGAGTATGAGATTAAGAGGCGGGTCTTAAGCTTAGAAATATTTCAAAGTGTGACTCAGGCAGGCGTGTGGTAAAAGGCAAAATAATGTGGGGCTTAGTTCCAGACTTAGACAGTTAACAATAACTTCATTTTGACTTCTCAATTTCCATAATTTATACACTCTTTAATTATATTCTATCAAGCATTGCTCGAGTTGACTTAATGTATAAGTACTAGTAGCAGGTCTTGATAAAATGATTTTATAGTTTTTCCTTGCTTCAAAACCTTTTGGTCTTAGTATAAAAGCAGGATCTTTCTATATCTCTACATATCCATCCTTCATTAGTATCATAAGCACGATCAGGAAAGATATTGTGATTGCATTGACTGCACTGGGTAATACCGACCCCAGTATCGTTCCACTTCCTCTGCTTCGCGCAATGGCCAAAGCTCCAGTCAACCTGTTAGGCGCACAGAGTCCCTGTAAGGATTTACAGGACAGAGTTACCCTACCTTGACGCACACCAACTTCGAAGGAAAAAGATAACACCCCCCTCCACCCCTGGCGTTGGGACGGCGCGGCATCACCGGCAGCCTGGGTAGTTGCGTCCCAACACCAAAGACCACTATCAACAGAACACATCTTATGACACCGTATAGGTCGCGGCCGTCCGTCCGACCGGATCCTGTTTGCAGGATATATGTGGGGAGACCTCGGGGCACCTTATGCAGGTGGAGGCAGGTGAATCGGACAACGGCGCATAAGGTTACAGACACTCAAAGGCAAACAGGCGGAAGAGTGGGTCGAAAGTAACGGGATGTTTCGCACGAAAGTTAGTCCCCTCGTACCTACTAAGTCGTGGAGAGTACGAAGGAGGTCACTATGCCCAGTAAGTGGATCGGGTGCATCCACAGAGGACAAGTTGGTAAAAGATGCAGTGCGAGGGAAAAAGCCTATATGTACGATCCTGAGGACAAGTCGTGTAATGCCGGAAGACCAGAATATGATATGCGGTCGCGTGTCGAATTCTTGACGGAACCAACCAACCAAGAATGGCCATCGTCGGTCCAGCGAGTTAGACTACCTTCAGTGAGCACGGGCGCAGGATAATTCGTAACCATTGTTGTCCACGGATAAACGGATGAGCCGACACCTCACGTGGTCTCCACACCATCAGGGATAACGGACGCGCAGACCGATAAGTTGACCATGGGAGCATAAAGATCTGGTAGTGAGTTTTCAGGGTCTACGAGTGTTCGCACTCAGGTGGAGTTCGCAGAGTTGCGGGCAAGATACTTAGTTAGCATAGAGTTAGCATGTATACCGCGGTTGCTCTGGCGCGGAATATTAATATCGAAGCATCTTCACTGCTATTAGACACAACAAGCACGGAGAAGAGATCTTATCAATATAATAAGTTATCTACACTTTCATATCGTTACCAATACTTCGACTATCTACACCGAAGTGAATATTATATCTAGCCTACATTACTCGTGTCTTCTTAACGAGTTCTCCGATATAATCACGAACAAGGTCCTAGCTGTCGGAATATCTCACGCCGAAGCTACCACCTAACAGTATATTGATACTTCTCATCGTTACCGAGACGAATGTTTGGCAAAGACACTCAGACTCGCAAACCCAAAAAACCTTTCGAACCAAGACCCACGAGGACTACCTCAATAGAAGAAGTCCTCACCCCGATACCCGAATTAGGGACTCAAGAGCCCTACAACCAATCTTATTTCTGGTGGATCAAGCCAGAAAACACCGTTACCGTTGAAGACATAGCCGCACTATACCAATACCAGTACGGCAAAGACTGCATCTACCATACCCCCTCCAAGCAATCGAACTCTGTTTGGTACACCCAGTACCCAGAAAGCGACGAACACTCAAGTCAGTGTTTTGAGATACCGATAGTATTGGGAGGAAACAAAAGATAAGTTTCCCATTAAGAAGACAAAAAAAGATGGCCTCTGACCCCAAAGCTCCGGAAGTCATTGAATGGCAAGGAGGAGAGGAAGGAAATGAAGGGGGTGATGAGCTCACCTCCGCCGCAGCCCCAAGTGTGGAGACAACGGTCACTCCCTAGCCCGGTCACACTCAGCCGAGCGAAAGCCGCGATCCCCTGTTGGACTAGGCATTCTAGCCAAATATGGGCCACCACGGAGAAGTGGTCGCCGAACGCCGGAACCCACAACCAAATCCCTCATTACCGTTTGAATTCGGAAACTAGAACAAATCCTAGGCCTATTCGACCCAAAGCTTACTGTTAGCCAAGATAGGCAACATCTTGCATTCAATTCCCTACCGACCGACATACTGTTTATGGCCCAAGAGCTGGTAAAAGTGAAAATACAGTTGAAATCCGGGGTGCAGATAGTCGGTCGAGAGCTTGCCCCAATAGATGAACAAGTACAGCTTTTGGACTTGGAATCTGAGAAGGTTCAAGAGAGCTTCGCTACCCAGGTCGAGGAACGACTAGGGGAGACAGATGAGAGACAGGCCAGACACGAGGCTGTTACCTCCCATCTCCACGAAGCCGTGCAAGGAACTGGCGAACAGACCATGCATCGGGACCTACTCCTGGACCAGGAGATCATTCGGATAAACGAGCAACACAAACGGGAGCTGGCAAATCACGAGATAAGTATTAATCTTGTGAGAGATGAGCTACGACACCATCAGGAGTCTCGAGAAGCCCAAGATGGCGAGATCGCGGTGCGTAAACCTCTGGTGGAACAGTTGATGGGGCAGGTCAAGGGAGAGGGAAAGGTGTCAGATCTGACACCAGAAGTTTCAGGGGCGGGTGGTGGAAGACCACCACCACCACCACGGCACGGAGCAACAGGAGCTCTAGGCGGAGGAGGGGGAGGAGACCCCGATGATGAGGGAGAAGGATCTAGAAGAAAGCCAGATGAGAGTAGGAAAGGAAGACGGGACGAGAGACCCGCTCCCCAGCCAGAAGAAAATGACTACGATGCGGAGAATGATGAACAGTTCAACCTGTTCTCTCGAGTCATGGCCAACGCCTTGGGACAAGGAACGAGAGTCCCAGCGGAACCCCCTGCCATGTTCAGGAACGAGAAACAGCAAGATATCCGCATGTGGCTAATGACATGGACAGATTATTTTGGTCAAAATAGTTGGTAGTGGGAGGATGAGGCACAACGAATCCGATACGCCATAAGCCGAATGGAGGGAAAAGTAGTCGCACCGTTTGCGTTAACCTACCGACGACAAATGACCGGAGAAATAGGTTATACGAGACAAGAAAGATACGGGTTCTGGCACGTCTTTGCAGAACAAGCCCTGCGACGCTTCAGACCCACCCATGAAGGGGAAAAATCCCTACGCGAAATGGGATCGGTCAAATATCGCGGTGATGTCGCAAAATTCTTGATGGAAATGGAAAATTTGATTATCCATGCAAGAGTCACCGGGATAGCCTGGAGGAAAATGATTGAAGACGAACTCCCTGTCGAAGCATTACGACGACTCTCACACAGAGAATATGTCGATGATGGGGAAGGGTTGGAAGCAGTCAGGACCGTAACCCGAGCAGAAGAAGATTTCAAAGAACGGAAGGATCTTCGAGGGGGCGGTCCCTCCGGCCAGACATGAGGCGAGAAAAGAAAGTTCGAGGATTCGAAGCCAACGGTCACCGCAAAGCGTGTAAAGAGGCAGTACACGGCTAAGGATAAGGCGGACTACCAGAAGAAAAGGGCTGGGGGGAGAAAGGTGAAAAAGGAAGGGTGGGTGGCACCGGCGGGGGAGGTCAAACACAAGGTGTGGGCAGAAGCCCACCAGGGCGTCGATCAAAAAGTTCTCGATAACCGAAAATCTGACAACGAATGCACACGGTGCGGAATGAGAAACCACACCTGGAAATACTGTCGAAAGCCGATACAGATGTCGGCTATATATTGAGGGCAATCAAAGCCCAAACGACAGTCCGCATTCGCACCGAAACGACGTCCCCAGGTAGCCACTGTGGCTGTTGATGGCCAGGGAGAAAGCACGAAGAGAGCGGTGCAAAGGCCCCCAGCTGGGGCCTTTGAAGATGACGACATTTTATAAAAAAGTCATCTGGGTACCGACAACAACGGTGTTCGGGTAGTGAGGTTGCCGCCTCGAATCGGAAGACCTGAGGCGTAGTCGGTGACGATATCCCACCGGAAGGCTAAAAGCCCAAAGGATAGCGGTTCCCATTTTATGTCTCAAAATGGGTAGTCCGTGCTCACCACGGGAGCCATAAAAAATTACAAGTGAAGAAAGCGGTCGACGTGACTAAAAGGGAAAAAGAGGATTACCATTCGTCTGAACTGAACTTGAGTTGCATGACACGCGAAGGAGGGTCGAAATCCAGGGCAACCTGACTTTCTCTCCGGGTAAAACAGCCGGGCAAATAGAAGCTGGGGGCGCTTCTATTGGGCACAAGGTTTATGCCCGACGAATGGTGTTCGAGGGGGTCTCGGGAGTGAGACCAAACTCGAAGGCGAAGGTACGGTGGACTCGTCGCAGGGGACAGTCTCATATGAGGGCTAAGTCGACAATAAAGGACCGCGCATTCTAGTCGCGAACTCGAGAGGTACTCTAGTGAACCACCACTCCTGTGATATGGGAACTCCTCGGCAGGAGGTAAAGACCGCTAGTAGTGGGCTGCCCGATATCAAAATATTAGACACTTATTGTAAAAGGTTTGTCTGAGGAGGCTTTAAGAGCCGAAACTGCGCAGGCGCGGTAACAAACCCCCACGCTATTTCTAACCGCGACGATGAAAGGATTTCATCAAGACTCGAGCGAAAGCTCAAGAGCCATTAAAAAACCAAACCATTATGCTTGCCCTGAGGGGAAGGCCTTTATTGAAATTAAAAAACGAAAACACCCGATAAATGTCCTCTTAGACTCTGGTTCAAACATCCTTCTCATGAACCAAGACACTGCACGACGGCTAGAAATCCCGACCGAAGCTAGGGACTCACCGTTAAAAATTACAACCTTCGATGGCGAGACCGCGCCAACTGGTGGAACATTCTATACCCATCCTATTCTATTGGAAATCGGTGCCAACGCACACCGCAGTATGATATCCTGCGAAATTGCGAATGCAGGAAGGTATCACTTAATCATACCCTTTGGGTGATAGCATGATGAGCACCCCCTTAAAAATATCGTGGACCCACGTAAATGGGCCTTTGAAGAAGCAAAGTGCCACGCTCATATAGAAGATGAGGCGGTGGCGGATATGTTTGAATGGGATGAAACTGTGGCTTACGATGAGGAAGCACAGTACGTAGGAAGAATAGAACGAGAGGAAGAAGGTGAAGTAAAGTTGGAGACACTGCCAAAACCATATTGGCAGTACAAGGAGCTTTTTGAAGAGAAAAAAGCTAACATGTTGGCACCTTGAATAACCTTCGACCACGCCATCAACCTTAAACAAGGGGCCGAACCCCCGTGGGGTCCGATTTACCCAATGTCGGCACCCCAGTTGAATGAACTGGATAAATACCGCAAGAAAATGATGGCAGAGGGCAAGATCGCTGATAGTGAATCCCCTTACGGCGCTCCGATCCTCCTCGTGCCGAAACCAGATGGAAGTCTACGACTATGCGTAGACTACAGGAACCTCAACAAGTTGACAATCCTGAATAAGTACCCCCTACCGCTGATGGATGAACTCCGAGACCGCGTCGCTGGAGCAAAGGTGTTTACGAAGCTCGACCTAAAAGATGGATATCATCTTATTCGAATGAGAAAAGGCGACGAACACAAAACAGCCTTTCGTCCACAATACGGACAGTACGAATATAAGGTGATGCCGTTCGGGCTCGTTAACACTCCCGCAACGTTTCAGACAATGATGAACAAAATCCTAAGGGAATTCTTGGACCACGGAGTAGTCGTCTACCTAGACGATATCCTAATATACTCTGAAAATATGGACCACCATATCAAACTAGTCCAAAAAGTCCTTGACTGACTCGAACAGCACGACTTGGCAGTCTCCTTGAAAAGGTCGGTGTTCCACCAAGATGAGGTCGAATTCTTAGGATACATTGTCCAGACAAGCGGAGTCACCATAAGCGATAGAAAAGTGTAAAGCATTCAACACTGGGCACACCCGAGATCGGTTAAAGAAGTACAAATTTTCATTGGATTCGCAAACTTTTACCAACGATTCATCAAAGATTTCTCAAAAGTATGCAAGCCAATAACCGAGACGTTGAAGGGAAACCCAAAGGATTTTCCCTGGGAAAGAGAACAGGAAGAGGCGTTTGAGGAGTTGAAAAAGAGGTTTACAACGGCCCCAATTTTATCGCATTTTTACCCAGGAAGAAGAACGGTGGTCGAAACAGATGCAAGCGACTTTGCGCTTGGTTGCGTACTATCTGAGTACCAGGGAAGACGGCGTCACCCGGTTGCTTTCCATTCTGGAAAATTAAACACCGCTGAAAGCAACTACGAGATACATGACAAGGAATTACTCGCAATAATGAAAGCGTTCAAAGAATGGAAAAGATACCTCTGGGGTGAAGAAGAACCCGTGACGGTATACACCGACCACCAAAGCCTGCAGTCCTTCTTAACCAAAAAGGTCTGGAACCAACGACAAATCCGATGGGTACAGGAGTTGACCAACTATAACTTCACAATAGTCTACCGACGGGGAAGCCGAGGCGGGAAGCCCGACGTGTTAAGTAGACGGCCGGGGTACCGTCCTGAGGAGGGAGCTCGTCACAGTGAACAGTCAATTCTGAAATCTGAACATTTTCCAAATTTCCGTAATTCATCAGAAACGAAGCGCGGAAACAGCCCTCATCCCAGAAACACGCGAATCTGGAAATCTCAGAATCATGAAGCCCTCGGACAAGGCTATAATCCCGACGAAAGGATCACGGTTTGCGGCCGGTCATGACATCTACGCCCTAACAGACGGCCTGGTACCAGCAAAAGGACAGACAATGGTGGAAACGGGTATTTCGATAGGATTGCCGGAAGGAACCTATGGAAGGCTAGCCGCAAGAAGTGGTATGGCTAGCAAGATGGGAATAGCAGTGGGCGGTGGTGTAATAGATGCGGATTACACAGCAGAAGTTAAGGTCATACTTCGTAATCATGGCGAGGCAGACTGCGTATTCAAGACAGGAGATCGAATAGCGCAACTCATAATAGAAAAGGTTGCCAATGCCGACGCTATGGAGGTAGACGACCTAGAAACAACCGAGCGAAGAACAATGGGTTTTGGGTCAAGCAATCTAAACCCTAAGCGATCCATTACCGCTAAAGAAGAAGAAATCAAAATATGTTTCCTTCACACAGACACAAGCGAAAACGAATTCTTTAGCGCAGCTGATATCGGATATCACCCTCGGTTAATGAAAGAAAGAGAAATGTTATCAAGCACTCACGTCAATGCAGCCCTGACGCGAACAATAAACGATGCATTCCTGGACAAGATGAGGACGGCTGGAAAGGAGGATGAGAAGTGGCAGAACTGAGGCCATGAACTGGTGATGTTAAGAGAAGGCGGAAAAAACATGCCAGACGAATGGATAGAAAAGGACGAGTTACTATATTACAAAAATCGTTTGTACATCCCCGAGAACGAAGTCCTTCAAACCGAGATAGCCCAAGGCTGTCACAACTCATTAGTAGCGGGGCACTTCGGACAGGAAAAAACGATTGAAATAGTAACAAGGGACTTTTACTGGAAAGGACTCGCAGATTGGATCATATACTATGTACGATCTTGCAATGAATGTCAACACAGCAAGTCCCCACAGCATGCTAAGTACGGGTTACTTCAACCTTTAGAAGTACCCTATGCTGCCTGGTCTTCCATATCGACGGACTTCATTACCCAACTACCGGAATCGCAGGGCAAGACGCAGATCATGGTAGTAGTGGACCAGTTCACCAAGATGGCTCACTTTATCGGCCTCCATGAAAATGCGACCGCAAAAGACGTTGCGCACACTTTCCTTCGCGAAGTTTGGAAACTTCACGGGTTACCAACCCAAATTATATCGGACATGGACACGAAGTTTTCCAGCGAATTCTGGGAATCATTGTGCAAGATGCTAGGAGTTAAACGGCGAATGTCAACGGCATACCACCCTCAGACTGACGGACAAACGGAAAGAACCAACCAAGTGCTGGAAGGTTATTTACGAACATTTGTCAATTACGATCAGGACAACTGGTACCAACTCTTGCAGTTAGCCGAACATGCCTACAATAACTCGGCAACTAACGCACACAAAATGACCCCATTCTTCGCCAACTACGGCTTTCACCCGCAGACGGAGAGGATGAAAGAAAGAGAAGCTCATAACCCCGGGGTGGCATTGTAGGCTCACTGGATGCGGGACATATATTGACAGGGGAAACAAACCCTAGAAAATACTCGGGAATCGATGAAAAAATATTTTGACCCAAAAGCGACGGAACAACCAAGCATCGAGGTCGGCGACTTGGTAATGTTGAATGCGAAGAACATACATACCAAACGACCATCCAAGAAGCTGAGTCCGAAACTGTATCGCCCTTTCAAAGTATTAGAGAAGAAGGGAAGCAGGGCATACCAGTTAGAAATATCGCCGCAGTGGAAAATTCATTCGGTGTTTAATGTTTCGCTGTTGGAACCCTACCGAGCGTCGAACCGACCAAATCGCGAACAACCTCCACGAGACCCCGAAGAGATCGAGGGAGACTTAGAGTGGAAGATAGAAAGGATCGTCAAGAGTGAGATCATTTCCTACACGCGAAAGGTTCGAGGGAGGAATAAACTGATCAAAGAGCTTCGGTATTTTGTAAAATGGAAAGGCTGCGCGGAGGACACGAACACCTGGGAGCCACCAGAAGGTATGAGGAACGCGCAGGAAGAGGTGGAAAGGTTTCAGAGAGAGAACCTGGAGATGCCGGGCCTGAGGGAGGTCGAGTAACATAAGACAGGTTTTCCATCGGTGGACAAGTAAACACTGGTGGTTTTTACCCCTACTATGTGGAGCTCGAAATGGAAGATAGAATTGTATAATAGACATAGAGTATTCGGGATGAACACTTCGAAGAGGGGGGCTCATGTTAGGCGCACGGACTCCCCGTAAGGATTTACAGGGCAGAGTTACCCTACCTTGATGCACACCAACTTCGAAGGAAAAAGATAACACCCCCCTCCAGCCCCGGCATTGGGACGGCATGTCATCACAGGCCGCCTGGGTAGTTGCGTCCCAACACCAAAGACCACTATCAACAGAACACATCCTATAACACCGTATACATCGCGGCTGTGCGTCCGACCGGATCCTGTTCACAGGATATATGAGGGGAGACCTCCGGGCACCTTATGCAGGTGGAAACCGGTGAATCGGACAACGGCGCATAAGGTTACAGACACTCGAAGGCAAACAGGCGGGAGAGTGGGTCGAAGGTAACAGGACGTTTCGCACGAAAGTTAGTCCCCTCGTACCTACTAAGTCGTTTAGAGTACGAAGGAGGTAACTATGCCCAGTAAGGGAATCGGGTGCATCCACAGAGGACAAGTTGGTAAAAGATGGAGTCCGAGGGAAGAAGCCCATAGGTACGATCCCGAGGACAAGTCGTGCAATGCCGGAAGACCAGAATACGACATGCAGTCGCGTGTCGAATTCTCGACGGAACCAACCAACCAAGAATGGCCATCTTTGGTCCAGCGAGTTAGACTACCTTCGGTGAGCAGGTCGCAGGATAATTCGTAACCATTGTTGTCAACGGATAAACGGATGAGCTGACACCTGCCGTGGTCTCCACACCATCAGGGATAACGGACGCGCAGACCGATAAGTTGACCATAGGAGCATAAAGATGTGGTAGGGAGTTTTCAGGGTCTACGAGTGTTCGCACTCAGGTGGAGTTCGCAGAGTTGCGGGCAAGATACTTAGTTAGCATAGAGTTAGCATGTATACCGCGATTGCTCAGACGCGGAATATAATATCGAAACATCTTCGCTGCTATTAGACACAACAAGCACGGAGAAGAGATCTTATCAATATAATAAGTTATCTACACTTTCATATCGTTACCAATACTTCGACTATCTACACCGAAGTGAATATTATATCTAGCCTACATTACTCGTGTCTACTTAATGAGTTCTCTGATATAATCACGAACAAGGTCCTATCTGTCGGAATATCTCACGCCGAAGCTACCACCTAACACGACCATAGCCTCTTTGAAGTTAAGGGCTTTTCCCATAGCTCTCTAGAGAACTACGGCGACCTGGAACCAACCTTGTTTTCTCATCCTTATCTCTACTCGCTTTCCTGGGGACATAAAGTCATACACTTCTTCTGTAAGTCAAATATTCAATATCAATGCCAGGAACCTAGCATTCACTATGATATGGCAGAGATGATGGATTATCCAAAGGCTGGGATGCATGCCTCAGTCTTGGGCCAGATGTATTGGTTGGGAACCAAGGTATATGAAGACAAGTCTGAGAATGTGAAGCTACAGCGGAAGGAGATGATGTCGGGGTTCTTGAACTGTGACGATACAGAGTACAACAGGATCCTTGATGCTCTAGGAGCAGGAATTTATATCCCTGCAGCTGTGCATTCAATGGACATAATGCGTAGTAGAAGTACAAGTAGCAGGGTTGTCATGGGTCTTGTTCATTGTACCATCGTGGATTCTGGTTCTGATTCGGAGATAGAAGCCTGTTAGGTGGTAGCTTCGGCGTGAGGTATTCCGACAGCTAGGACCTTAATCGTGATTATATCGGAGAACTCGTTAAGAAGACACGAGTAATGTAGGCTAGATATAACGATTCACTTTGGCATAGATCGTCGAAGTATTGGTAACGATATAAAAGTGTAGACAACTTATTATCTTGATAAGATCTCTTCTCCGCGCTTGCTTTTTTCTATCTACTCCCGGCTCTTGCCCGGTTCTTATACCCTTCCCCTGGGTACATCTAACTATCATACTAGCGAAGTACCTTTTTCAACTTCTGCTAGTTTCCGTGAATGTGCAAACACCGTGTGACCCTGAGTTCTCGCACACCACTTCGGCTTTAATCATTGCCCAAGTAATTGCGTCCAATTACTGGTTCTCGATTCTTATGCCATATGAACCTGGTCTGTATATGCAGCCTGGCTCGCTATCATACCAGTCGTTCCTTTCGGTCATGTTGTTATCAACATTTCTCATGCCGGGTAATCATAGGCTTACGTCTTACATATCAGACTACATATGTCAGTCAGCTTAACTTTGAAGCGCCATAACTTCTAATCCAACCGTTCCCACCTCGCCGTTCAACTTCTTACCGATAGAGAAATATTTCTTCTATAGTAATCGGCGAAAACCCCTCTGTCGCATGGCTCATGCGCTTGCGTAGAGGCTGATAACGATCCGTTGTGTAGGTGTAATAACTATGACCGGGGTGTGAGTCGAACACGTGACTGTCTGAAAGAAGTCATGTGTTATTCCGATTGCACTAGTTCGTGTGCGCTAAGGTAGGGTAACTTTGCCCTGTAAATCCTTATGGGGAGTCGGTATGCCTAACAAAGCCTATCTTGAAAACTGCGGAGCTTAACTTCTCTTGAGAAATATGGGTAGCTATTCCCTCACAGATTTGAAGGTAAATTATAATGGAACATTCGCAGAGGGTGTCTTTACATCAACTGCTTTGGGCGGGTATTTTGGCCGTATGCTTTTGGCGTATGCTTTGGGCGTATGCTTTGGGCGTATGCTTTGGGTGTATGCTTTGAGCGTGTGTTTTGGGCATATGCTTTGGGCGTATGCTTTGGGTGTGTGCTTTGGGCGTATGCTTTCGGCGAATGCTTTGGGCGTATACTTTGTGTATATGGCTTTACAACGCATATCTTGGGGCCCATCACTTTGGGTACGTGGTTTTGGGCATATGTCTTTAGGCGTATGGATTTTGCCGAAGAAACCTGAAGCAAAGTACTAAATAGACAATCTCTATCTGTGCTCAAGCTTATCGTTATGTGAGATTGTTTCTAACTTCTAAACTGTTATCGTATTACATTAAAAAGCAAAGAGTAAAGTCATCTACTCAGTCATGCGATAAACGAAAAAAGCCGAATCCGTATAGCTGCTGGGTATGATAACAAAAGAAATTAACCTCTAAAGGACGGTTCCCTCGAAATTCCGAGTGAGAAGAGAACAAGAAAAGAGGTAGCATGCTGCGTAAGAATCTAACCCAAGGAAAACCGCCCCCGGACTTATCATATGGGAGAAAGAATACAGGCTAAGGATGAAACCAAATGGGAGATATTGTGATGGATAAATACAGATGTAGGAGTGCAGGTAAGGCAAGGTAAGGGGAACCGTATTAAGGAGAGTAAGGAAGGCACAACCAGCGTGAGGGGTCATGAAAGGAACTAGGAGATAACAAGAAAAGAAACATGATAGAAGTAGAAATCATTAATCCTCCGGCTCCTGTTTCACCCGGTGAAGCATGTGCTAGCTAGCCATATTGAGGAGGGCCTGCCAATCCATCTTGCGGTCAATTCTATCCATCTCCTCAATGTCAATTCCTTGTTCTTCTTCATCTTCCCTAGTGGCTGCCTCAAGATCAATAATAGGACAGGCATTGCCGGCAAGAAAGCGCTTTCTCTTGGTGACAATATTTTCAATGCTGTCCTGTTGGTCTTCCAGGCTTGTGAAGAAACCCTTGGGTGTCATAGTCCGCCCAAGTAGCGGCTCTCCAATCTCTTGGGTGCTAGCACTGAAGCCGTGTTCTGCCGCATCGCCGTACTGACCACGAGCAGAAGATGCAGAGTCAGGGCAACCTAAGTCTTGCATCCTACTTCCCAAACCTGTGCCAGTGGTTTCCCCTTCATCCGTCATATGGACATCATCATCACCCTCCTCCCAGCCCTCGATGTCCTCCTACTCGCCCTCCACATCCTCCTGCTCACCCTCCACATCCTTATCGTCATCCTCGTCAATCGCCTCTTCCCTATAGACCTTATCGGAATGCTCTAAACCATTGCCACCCTGATCACCAGACTCATATAAGTCAATAAAATCGACATCTTCATCCTCTTCATCCTCCTCCCACTTTTCGTAGACCTTCGCATTTGGCAAAAGCCACTCAACAGGCTTCACCCAGTCAATCAATGGTCTACCCTTTTCGTCAAGCTCATCCTCTCAAACCGTCATGTCCAAATCTCCTTCCATATCGTCCTCCGTCAATCTGTACTCAGAAGTAGCATCCTCCCCGATGATAGGCAGCGAGAGGCCTGTCCGGGCTACACAACACTGAATATTAGTAAGCACATCTATAAGTTAATTAGGCAAAGTTTACAATTACTTACTTGACTGTGGGTTATGAGCCCCGGAGTTTCGCCTCAGGCTACCTAGTCGTATCCTAAACCTGGTGCGATGTGAGATAGGCTCTCTTGGGCTTACTGTATTGAATGTAGCTGCCCTCGCCAAAGCCCTGGGGTGTCCAACAGGGGACCCTGTAGGGGATACCGAGGCCCCACACATTGTGAGTGAACGACTGCGCTCCCAAATCGCTAACTACCGGGTGCGCGGGGGAGGAGCATCCTGAGATACAGAAGGCCCCGGAGGCAGTACTAGCGCAGACCCAGTTGACGAGCTTCTGAGTCGCTTCACCACACGGTCGAGCAGACTCTTCATCCGCGCTGCAGACCTCATCTTTGGTGACAGAAATATAGGTGATGCCAGCGAATTCGGTGGAGAATCGACTTCGATAGGGGTTGGGGGGTTCACAAGTGGCAAATCATCATTGCGAAACTGGTTTGGATAGTATCACCGTCAATCTGCCAGGATTGCCACACATTCCTGCTCCAGGACCTTGTTCTCCTTCACGATCATCTCCTGATCCACTTGGCCTTTGGTCTCATCGTCAAGTGCCTGGTACTCATCATATCTTCGCGCCAAATCACGGTGTTGTTTTAGGCGATTGCCTTGATTCGCCCTTGCATGTTCAAAAGCGCTTTCTAAGGGGGTAAGGCTCGCTCTATTTTTATTCCGGCGGATGGTCTCAGGGTTTATTAAGTGCCCCAAAGCGCCTGCCGGAAGCAGCCTCCACTTATAAGCAGATGGCATTGCTCGTGGAAAAAGGTATTCTATTCATCAATGATAGTACATATAATTTGTGAGTATGATTTTGTGTGTATTATTTCTTTGTGCATATGATTATGTGCATATGATTTGTTCGTATGAACTCGGCATGTGATTTGAGGGGTGATAAAGGAGCAAGGGAGAAAAGCCCAGTGTGAAGATGGTGACTAACTTACTATTTGGGATCGGGCAATAAGTAATCTATGCAGCGACCTTTTGCCCACGTGCTCTCCAATGTAGTGGAGAAAGTAAGGAAAGTAGAGAGAGTGGTACCTGTAGAGGGGAGTATCCGTATTGGTGGGGCAAGAGCCACAGCTGTTTCTTTTCTTTTCTTTTTTTCTTTTGTTTTTATTTTAACTGCTGAGTTTGCTTCTGTGATGTATGAAAAAGAGAAGCGGGATTGCTGCGAAGAGGGCAAAGCGACCTGAGGATTGTGTTAATGGCGAGAGTGTGGATGGAGAAGGTAAGGCCCTGTTTGGCAGGCCAACTTTTGTAAGGTAACACCTTGCAGCTTGCGGTTTGTAAGGTTTCCCAAACTGCGTTTTGTAAGGTGTGCCAAGCTGTAGTTTGTAAGGTATAGTTTGCCAAACAAGAGAAGGAACTTTTATAAGGTAGACGCTATACATGTGTGGCTACTCGGGCTCAACCCTAAACAGGAGTGGAGAAAATAACATTATTAGAATAGTAAATCGAGTTTATTAGGGCAAACCCCCATATTTACCAGTCACCAGGCTGTTTTCAAAACTCTCTTAAACCCTAAACTGCGCTGCTTCCAAACCAAAGTTCATAAGGTTCCCAAACTCTACCTCTCAAACAATGTGCTGCCAAACACGGTTTACCTTACAAACTGCATTTTATAAGGTAAACCTTACAAACCGCAATTTGTAAGGTGTTACCTTACAAAAGTTGGCCTGCCAAACAGGGCCTAAGTGTGTGGTGAGAAAGAACAGAAGTTAATTTGGCCTCTCTTAAAACAAAAGGAAAAGGTTGGTTCACCTCTTGAAAACATCATGAGGGTCTACCTGCAGTCACGCGTCGAGCCCTCCTCTATACCGCGGTAGTCTAACCAAAAGCCCTACTCACCAACTTCTAAGTATGATATAAATGGCCACCCAGATTCAAGCCTTCGGCTAATTGCTTTCATCATACTATCAGAGAAAGGAAATTATAGCAACGAGAGCTGTGTGTTTCAGTTCGGAGCGAAGATGGGAGGGGCGTACTCTCCAGGTTTATTTTGTGACTACAATTGTACACTTGATACATAAACAGGGAAGATCTAACATCTTGGAACAAATACAACCTTTAGTACAAGATTTTCAAGCCATTTCTACATGGAAGGGATTGTACATTGCGTGTTATGGTAGACTGGGGGTTGCAGTCTTACGCGACTTTAACTATCCTACAATTCAAGTGTATGTATATACCTATGCCCTATCAACCTTAACTGATATTTACTCATCTATACATCATGAATCAATATGCATCTAAACTCCAGGGTACTCCTGGAAAGATATGACAAGGGGGCTTGAAAGGCACTCCTCATGAAATAACCGGTTTTAATTTCGTTGGTATAAAATAACTCTTTACCAACCTCTCCTCCAACACACTTCTTCCTCATAGCAAGTCCTAATATCCGACTCAGCTATCAGGGAAGGTATAGGGTCCGTACACATACCCACAAATTCACATACCCACAAATAAACATACCCACAAATACACATACCCACAAATACACATACCCACAAATACACATACCCACAAATACACATACCCACAAATACACATACCCACAAATACACATACCCACAAATACACAT
>Ga0307513_10005473_pt1 | contig 16776 bp, 18 predicted proteins | sample 15_EM_MG_FD_202174 | JGI IMG/M metagenome (GOLD analysis project Ga0307513, IMG submission 202174) | Populus trichocarpa ectomycorrhiza microbial communities from riparian zone in the Pacific Northwest, United States - 15_EM | ecosystem: Host-associated > Plants > Roots > Unclassified | place... | reverse complement strand
TCATCGCCTATCCCATCTTCCTCGGCGCGGCGGCCATCGCGCCCCTGGCGATCCCGACCCTGCTCGGCAAGGAATGGGCGCCGGCGGTGGTGGTGGTGCAGATCATCCTGCTGAACGGCATACGCGCGGGCGCCTCGCCCCTCACCACCGGCGTGCTCCGCGGCGTCGGCGCCGCCGGATGGTCGCTCGCCATCGTCGCGGCCGAAGCGGTCATGGGGCTGCTGCTCACCCCCCTGGCCGCGCCCTTCGGGCTGGCGGCTGTCGCCTGGGTGACGCTCGGCCGCAGCTATTGGGCCTGGCTGGCGGGCGCGGCGCTCCTGAAGCGCGCCATCGGATATCCGATCTGGCCGCAGTTCTTCATCGGCTGGCGCAGCCTGGCGTCGGCCGCCGTCATGGCCGCGGTGGTCTGGACCCTGCAGCGGTTCGCCCTGCCCGCCGGCTCGGGCCTGCTGGGGGTCGCCGGGCTGGTGGCCGTCGGCATGGTCGTCTACGTCGCCACGCTCTTCGTGCTGTCGCCGCAGCTCGCCCAGCGCCTGGTGAATATCGCCTTGGCCGTCTTGCGCCGCGATCGCGAGACCCTTTCGGCCCTGCTGCGCCCCGCCGCCTGAGCCGTCAGCGCCAGACGGCGAAGGCCGCATGGCGGTCGCGCACCAGTTCGTCGGCACGCCCAGCTGGATGAAGGCTGTCAGCTTCCGGCGCCATCGATACGCCCCGCCCGGCCGAGACGGCGCGAGGCCCTTAGAAAATGCCGGCGCGCTGGGCGATGAAGATGATGGCGATCACCACCAGGATGACCTGGATCATCCAGTTCACCGGCGATGGGATCGGCATTCGCTGGACGGCCCACAAGGCCAGGCCGAGAAGAATCAGGACGATTAGGACGACGATCAGGATGCTCATGGTGAATTAACCGCTGCCTTGGGGGTTGGTTCCCGGCGTGACAGCTGCGCCGCGGTGTTGTAAGCCTCGCTCCGTCATGATCCTCCGCGCCAACCAATATTCGTTTTGGTTTAGCTATCGCCAGCCCTCGGCGGCGATGCGGGATCGTGCGACATGACACTGTCGTAGATCACCCCATCAGCCGCCGCTCAGGCGGCTTTTTTTATGCCGCCGGCCCTGACACCGGAAATCCAGCCATGCCCGACGCCACCGACGACCTCCGTATCCTCGACATCCGGCCTCTCACCCCGCCGACCCAGGTGATGGCGCAGTTCCCGCTCACGCCGCGGGCGGCCGCCGCCGTCACCGGCGCGCGCCAGGCCTTGCACGACATCCTGCACGGGAACGACGACCGCCTGGCGGTCATCGTCGGGCCCTGTTCGATCCACGACCCGGTCGCCGCCCTGGAGTACGCCGGCCGCCTCGCCCCCTTGCGCGAGCGTCTGGCCGGCGAGCTGGAGATCCTGATGCGGGTCTATTTCGAAAAGCCCCGCACCACCGTCGGCTGGAAGGGCCTGATCAACGACCCCGACCTGGACGGCACGTTCCAGATCAACAAGGGCCTGGGCCTCGCCCGCGAATTGCTGGTGCGGATCAACGACCTGGGCCTGCCGGCGGCCGTCGAGTTCCTCGACGTGATCACCCCGCAATATATCGCCGACCTGGTCAGCTGGGGCGCCATCGGCGCGCGCACCACCGAAAGCCAGATCCATCGCGAGATGGCCTCGGGCCTCTCCTGCCCCGTCGGCTTCAAGAACGGCACCCAGGGCGACGTGCGCATCGCCGTCGACGCCGTGCTGGCGGCCTCCCAGCCGCACCATTTCCTCGCCGTGACCAAGGACGGCCAGACCGCGGTCGCCTCGACCACGGGCAATCCGGACAGCCACGTGGTGCTGCGCGGCGGCAAGGTCCCCAACTACGACGCCGACGGCGTGGAGGCCGCCTGCGCCGAGTTGGCCCGCGCGGGCCAGCGCCAGGTCGTGGTGGTGGACGTCAGTCACGCCAACAGCGGCAAGAAGCCGGAGAACCAGCCCGCCGTGGTCGCCGACGTCGCGGGCCAGATCGCCGGCGGCGAGACGCGCATCGGCGGGGTGATGATCGAAAGCCACCTGGTCGCCGGCCGACAGGACCTGAAGCCCGGCCAGGCGCTGGTCTATGGCCAGAGCATCACCGACGGCTGCATTGACTGGGACGACACGGTCGCCGCGCTGGAGGCGCTGGCCGGCGCGGTGCGCGAACGGCGCGGCGATGCGGCGGCCGCCCGGTCCGCAGCGCGTCCGAAGATCGAAGCCTGATCAGCGAAGGCCTTCTCCCCTTGCGGAGAAGGATCAGGCCTCCACGCCCCGCGACTTCAACAGCTGGCACAGCAGCACGCCGGCGGCGAAGCCGAAGATGTGGGCTTCCCAGGCCACCGGCGCGCCGCCGGCGCCGGGCGCGAACCCGACCACGGCGATCAGCAGGTTCACGATCAGCCACGACGCCCCCATGCCGATCACCACCGGCGACCAGATCCTGCCGATCTCGCCGCGCCCGGCGATCAGCCGCGCGGCCGCGCCGGCCAGGCCGGAAGCCGCCCCCGAGGCGCCCACCAGCTCCACCGCCTGCCCCGCGTGGACGAGGCCGAAGCCCAGCGACGCCAGGGCCCCGCTCGCCAGATAGAAAAGGAAGAACAGCCCCGCGCCGCCGGGCCGGGAGCCCAGGTAGCGCGCCAGGGGCGTGCCGAACGCCAGCACGAAGGCGGCGTTCATCAGGGCGTGTCCCCAGCTTCCGTGGATGAACAGCGAGGTGAACAGCGTGATCCACCGCCCGTCCTGCAGGTCCCTCGGCGAAAAGGCGTAGGCGAAGAAGCCCGCGTTATCCGGCGTGAACGCCTGCAGGCCATAGCCCGCGACGATGACCGCCGTCAGCGCGAGCGGCGGCCACGGCGCGTTGAAGATCGGCTCGCGCTCTGGATTCAACGGAAGCTCCGCATAGAAGACATTCAAAACCCCTGAAAAATTCATCCCGCGCCCCCGCGCCTTAACCAAATCTCTAAAGGTCGGCCCTTTTAAGTGGGGAACCCTGGGGGCGGCGCTGCCTTGCCGACTGCTTGGGCGTAACGTTTCGCTTGCGCGGAGTCTCGGTTTTCATGGCCCCTGTCCACCTGCACCCGCGACTGTGGCTCCTTACCGCCGCCTTGGTCTGTGCGGCCGGCATGGCCACCGCCGCCGACGCCCAATCGATGTCGGCCAATTCGGCCAGCTACAACGCCGGCTACGGCCGGATCGCCGGCCAGGAGAATCGCCCGGTCGAGTTCAGCACCCGCGACGCCAACGGCAACCGGGTCATCGTCGACGGCCTGATCCTCAGCGGCGAGGATCAGTCCAGCTTCGCCCGCGCGTCCGGCGCGGCCGACGCCTTCGCCGGCGCGGGCGCGATCGGCGGCGCCACGGCCATCGGCAACAACCTGCTGGTGGTCACCCAAGGGTCAAACAACACCGTGATCGTCAACTCGCACCAGACCAACACCGGCGCGGTGACGGCCACCAGCAATCTGAACGGGGGGGCCGGAAATGGCCAATAGACGCCTGACCAAGGCCGCGGCGCTCTTGTCCGTCGCCAGTGTCGCGCTGGCCGGCTGCGCCACCACGGCCGGCTCCAGCGGCCAGTACGCCCGGCCCATCGGCAACGCGCCGGTCACGCCCAACCCGACGCCCTATTCGGCGGCCCTGGTCTGCCTCGCCAACCAGGCGCGCGCCAACCGGATCAGCGCCCCGCGCATCGCCATCGGCCGCATCGCCGACTACACCGGCAAGGCCGAGAGCGACGGGTCCGGCCGCAAGATCACCCAGGGCGCCTCGCTGATGGCCATGTCGGCCTTCGCCAAGGCCGGCATGCCGCTGGTGGAGCGCTTCGACACCAGCGTGTCGGAGATCGAGCTCAAGTACGCCAACAACAAGCTGATCTCGGATTCGCCCAACCCGGCGCCGAACCAGCCCGCCGACTACCGCCGCATCCTGGCCGGCCAGGTGCCGGGCTCGGACTTCTACGTGGCCGGCGGCATCACCGAGCTGAACTTCAACATCCGCTCCTCCGGCGTCGACATCTCCGGCGGCGACCCCGATCCCACCGATTTCAAGGGTCGGGCCGGCGGCCGCGTCTTCGTGATGAACATCGGCCTGGACCTGCGCCTCATCAACACCCGCACGCTGGAGGTGGTCGACGTCATCTCCTACCAGAAGCAGGTGGTGGGCCGCGAAGTCAGCCTCGGCATGTTCGACTTCCTGAACGGCAACGTCTTCGACGTTTCGGCCGGCACGGGCGCGCTGGAGCCCATGCAACTGGCCGTCCGCGCCCTGGTGGAGCGCGCGGTGGTGGAGATGACCGCCAACCTCTACGGCCTGCCGGGCCCCCAGGCCTGCATGACCAACGATCCGCTGGGCGATCCCACCACCGGCCTCACCGGCGGCTTCGTGCCCGCCTACGACAACCTCGGGACGAACAATGCGCAGACCCGCGAAGACCCTTCTCGCTGGCACGCTCGTCGCGATCCTGACGTCCGGGGTCGCTACTAGCCAGACCATCGACAGCCCGGTCTTCTCCGACCAGGTGATGTCCGGCGATGTCGAAGCCCAGACCACGCTGGACGTGGTCGAGGTGACCGACGCCACCACCGGCGCCTCCACGGCGACCGGCAACGCCTATAGCGTCAGCCAGGACACCGGCAATGTCGACGTGCGCGCCAACCAGACGCTGCAGGGGAACGTCTCGGCCGACACCGCCCTCAACGTCGCGGTCAATTCCGGCCATTCCACCGTCCTGACCACGGCGGCCACGGGCAACACCCAGGACGCCAACATCCACAACGGCGTCATGACCGGAGTCTTCAACCAGACCACCGGCCCCGTCGCCATCACCGGCCACAGCCATACCGAGGCCCCGCACGGCGAGACCGCCGACTTCTCGTCCCAGGTCCAGGCGATCGGCAACAGCCAGGGCCTGGGCGCCTCCTACGCCTCGGTGGGCGCGCGGGTGAACCAGACCAACGAGGCCACGGTCACCACCGACGGCGGCGGCGTCTACGGCGCGCTCTACGGCACAGGCACGTTCAGCGCCGCGACCTCGGCCAACAACGTGACCTCCGGCGGCCTCGGCGCCGCAGAGCGGATGATCATCAACCAGCGCAACAACGCAGCCCTCACCCAGGCCGCCCAGTTCACCGCTTTCGGCCAGGCCTATGTGGCGGTCACCAGCGCCACGGCCACCGGCAACAACGTCTCGGCCGGAAACCAGGGCGGCCCCGTCCTCGACGTGACGACGGACCAGGCCAACCAGGCCTATGTGCGCGCCCAGGCCGAAAGCTCGGCCGCGGCCTTCGGCGCAGGCTCGGCCATCGCCTATGGCGTCGGCAACTCCACCATCACCGGCAACGTCGGCGAAGAGGTGGTGATCGACAACACCCAGCTCAACGAAGGCGGCGGCGTCGAGACCCTGGCCAGCTTCACCGGCGGCGACGGCTACGACGGGTCGGCCTCGTCGATGGCGGTGGGCAACGCCTCCACCGGCTACGCCTGCGCCGACTGCTCGGGCAGGATGACGGTCTCCAACCGCCAGTCCAACACCACCGACATCGGCGCCTCGGCCACCGTCACCATGACCGGAACCGCGCGTTCGGCCACGGGCGTTTCGACCGCCATCGGCAACACCGCCAGCTACTATGTCAGCCGTCCTCAGTAGGCCCCGCCGTCATCGGGATGGCGGCCATCGCCCGCAGGATCGGCGCGCACTCGGCCTGGTAGCGCCGCGCCAACTGCCATCGCTTGCGGGAATCCACGTCGGCCATCACTTCACGATAGGCTTGGGTCAGGTTCGACAGCAGGCGCTCATGGGCCTCCCATAGGTCTTCCCAGCCCGGCGCTGGGCCCAGCCTCTCCATCCATGATCCTTCCCGCCAAGCCGGCCACCGCCCGTGAGCGCCGCCGGCTCCCTGGACGGCGGAACGATTCGCAAGGACCGTTTCGTCCCCGACGCCGTCGCGCCTTGTGATCGCCACGCGTCCCGGCGATGGTACGGTCGAGTTTGAATTTCCAAGGATTGTCGATGCTTCGTCCTTCTCGCGCGGGCCTGGCGCTCGTCGCGGCTCTGTTGCTGGCGCCTTCGGCGTCGTCGCGCATCCTTCCCAAGTTCAAGATCCCGTTCACGGGACACGAGGCGCCGGCGACGGCCGAACTGGCGCAGCGCTCGAAATTGGCCCCCGGCCAGTGGCCGCAGTCGGCCTCGGACATCGCCGCGGACCCTGACATCCGCTTCGGCGCCCTGCCCAACGGCATGCGCTACGCCCTGCGCAAGCAGTCGATCCCGCCGGGCCAGGCGTCCTTGCGCCTCCGCTTCGACGCCGGCTCACTGGACGAGACCGACGCCCAGCAGGGCCTCGCCCACTTCCTCGAGCACATGGCCTTCAATGGCTCCAAGGCCGTGCCCGAGGGCGAGATGGTCAAGATCCTGGAGCGCCTGGGGCTGTCGTTCGGGGCCGACACCAATGCGTCCACCGACTTCACCGAGACCGTCTACAAGCTCGACCTGCCGCGCACCGACGCCGAGACCGTGGACACCTCGCTGATGCTGCTGCGCGAGGCCGCCGGCGCCCTCCTGATCGATCCCGGCGCGGTGGATCGCGAGCGCGGCGTGGTGATGTCGGAGGAGCGCGCCCGCGATACGCCGGCCTACCGCGTCTACAAGGCCCGCACCGAATTCCTGCTCAAGGGTCAGCGCCCGCCGCAACGCTACCCCATCGGCAAGGTCGAGGTGCTGAAGAGCGCGCGCGCCGACCAGATCGCGGACTTCTATCATCGCTTCTACCGCCCCGAACGCGCGGTCCTCGTCGCGGTCGGCGATTTCGACCTCGACGCCATGGAGGCCAAGATCAAGGCGGGCTTCGGCGATTGGCGCGGCGCCGAGCCCGTCGGCGTCGATCCCGATCTCGGCCCGGTCGCGCCCCGCGGCCCCGAGGCCCGGCTGGTGATCGAGCCCGGCGCGCCGCCGTCCCTGCAGATCGCCTGGGTCTCGCCCCCCGACCGCGCCGCCGACACCCTGGCCAAGCGCCGGCATGACCTTGTCGAGCAGCTCGGGTTCGCCGTGCTCAACCGCCGCCTCTCGGCCATCGGCCGTGGCCCGGCGCCGCCCTTCCTGGGCGCGGCAGCCTTCCGCAGCACCCAGTTCGACGCCGCCGACGTGGCCATGGTCACCGTCAACGCCGAGGCCGGCCGCTGGAAGGACGCGCTGGGCGCCGTCGAGCAAGAACAGCGCCGCGCCGTCGACTACGGCGTGCGCCAGGACGAGCTCGATCGCGAGATCACCGAGACCCGCGCCCTGGTCCGGGCCGCGGTCGCCGGCGCCGCCACCCGCCGGCAGAGCCAGATCGCCGGCGAGATCGTCGGGTCGCTGCAGGAGGACGAGGTCGTCACCAGCCCCGCCCAGGACGCCGCCTTCTTCGAGGAGGCCGTCAAGGACCTGAAGGCCGATCGGGTCTCCGCCGCCCTCAAGGCCGCTTTCAAGGGCCAGGGGCCGCTGGTGTTCATGACCTCGCCCGTCGACATCCCCGGCGGCGAGCAGACTGTCCTGGCGGCCCTGCAGGCGTCCCGCAAGGTCGAGGTGGCCGCGCCCGGCGCACCCGGGGAAATAAGCTGGCCCTACGCCAGCTTCGGCGCGCCCGGCAAGGTCGCCGAGCAACGCGAGATCGCCGACCTCGACGCCGTCATGGTCGCCTTCGAGAACGGCGTGCGGCTGACGGTCAAGCCGACCCGCTTCCGCGACGACGAGATCCTGGTGCGCGTCAATGTCGGCGACGGCCTGATCGACCTGCCGGGCGACCGCCAGGGCGCCGCCTGGGCCTCGACCGCCCTCGTCGAGGGCGGCCTCAAGCAGATCAGCACCCAGGACATGGAGCGCGTCCTGGCCTCCAACCTCTACAGCACCGGCTTCAACGTCACCGACGACGCCTTCGTGCTGTCGGGCGCCACGCGGCCGGACGACCTTTCCGTCCAGCTCCAGGTGCTCACCGCCTACCTGGCCGAGCCCGGCTGGCGGCCCGAGGCCTTCCAGCGCATTCAGAACAGCGGCAAGACCATCCACGACCAGTACGAGGCCACGGCCAGCGGCGTCCTCGCCCGCGACCTCTCCGGCCTGCTGCACGCCGGCGACCGTCGCTGGACCTTCCCCGATCGCGACCAGATCGCCCACGCGAGGCTTGAGGACCTGAAGGCCCAGCTCGGCCCGATCCTGGCCAAGGGGTCGGTCGAAGTCGTCATCGTCGGCGACACCACGGTGGAGAAGGCGATCCAGGCCGTCGCCGAGACCCTGGGCGCCTTGCCCCCGCGCCCTGCCCCGGCCCTGCCCGACCCGGCCGCACGCAAGGTCTCCTTCCCGGCGCCGGCGGCCCAGCCCGTCGTCCTGACCCACAAGGGCCGCGGCGATCAGGCGCTGGGCTACATCGCCTGGCCCACCAACGACTTCTTCGCCAATCCCCAGCGCGCGCGGGAAACCGCCGTCATGGGCGAGGTGCTGAACCTGCGCCTGCTCGACGAACTGCGCGAAGCCCAGGGCGCCACCTATTCGCCCTCGGTGGCCTACACCCACAGCCTGGTCTGGCCCGGCTGGGGCTATGTCTCGGCCAGCGTCGAGATCCCGCCCGACAAGCTGGCCGGCTTCTACGCCGACGTCGGCAAGATCGCGGCGTCCCTCCGCGACCAGCCGGTGACCGCCGATGAACTCGAACGCGCCAAGAAGCCCCGCGTCGATCGCATCGAGAAGGCCCGCCAGACCAACCAGTACTGGCTCTCGGAACTCTCCGGCGCCCAGGAAGACCCCCGCCGCCTCGACGCCGTCCGCAGCGCGGTGGCCGGAACCGAGCGCGTCACCGCCGCCGACGTCCAGCGCGCCGCCCAGGCGGTGCTACGCGACGACAAGGCCTGGAAACTGGAAGTGACGCCGAAATAGCTGGATGCATAGTTCTTCTTATGTTCTCATTTCCTCTCCCGCTTGCGGGAGAGGCCAGGTGAGGGCAAGCGCCGATGCAATCCATGGAATCCACAGTCCGCGCACGAACCTTGAGGCGCGACCAAACTCTTGCTGAGACCCGACTGTGGGAGGTTCTGCGCCACCGCAAGCTTGGCGGTTGGAAGTGGAAGCGGCAGGTCCCGCGCGGCCCCTATATCGTCGACTTCCTCTGCGTAGAACGCCTGCTGGTGGTGGAACTCGACGGCGGCCAGCATGCGGATGCACAGGCCTACGACGAGCGCCGGACGGCGTATCTTCGAAATCTGGGCTTCCGGGTCCTGCGTTTCTGGAACCACGCCGTCATCGAAGGCCGCGAAGGCGTTTGCGACGCCATCTCGCCGCCTGTGGCGGCGCGGCCCTCACCTAGCCTCTCCCGCTTGCGGGAGAGGAACTTGGTCTAGTACGCCACGCCGCCGACGCCGCCGTCGAGGCTCATGGTGGTCGTGGCGAAGGACGAGCTTTCCTCTTCCTCGCGGTAGGCGGTGTAGGTCTCGACGATGGTCAGGATCTTGATCCCCGCCCCGAACCTGCGCAGCAGCGAGCGCTCGTTGCAGTCGCGCGCCGGCTTCTGCGGCCGGCATTCCAGCTTGCGGCCGGCGCCCAGGTAGAGCGCCTCGCCCTTGGCGCAGGCCATGGTCTGGCCGCCGGAGAAGTCCACCTTGCCCAGGTATTCCGACCAGGTGACCTGCATGGAGGTCCCCGCCAGGCAGCGATAGAGCTCGCCCTCATAGGCGTCGTCGACGTCCTGGCCGGCGAACACCTGCGAGGCCGGGTGCGGCGCCTGGCGCGTGTCGATGCAGACCGCCCGGATGACCACGCGGCGCGTGCGGGTGGACTGGAAGGCCGTGCGCTTCTTGCGCCCGCCCTCGACGTTCAGCGCCACCGAGCCGGTGGCCATCGGCGGCGAATAGAATCCCCCGCTCCCGCCGCCGCCATAGAAGATGGTCGACGCCGCGCCGCTGCTGGCGCCGGCCGCGGCGCGCGCGCTGGCGCTGGCGTTCACCACCACGGTGGGCGCCACGAAGACGTTGACGCCTGGGATATTCACATTGTGCCCCGGCGTGCAGCACGGAGGCGTCGACGGCGGCGGCGGGGCCGGCGGCGCGCAGCAGGGGGGCGTCGGCGGTGTGCAGCACTGCGCGAGCGCGGCTCCGCCCAGGAACAGCAGGCCCAGGCCCGCGATCAAGCCCAACAATGTCGAACGCGCCTTCATGGACGGCCCCTCGTATCTCGCCATTGTCCCGCTGTGGGACGCCGGGCGACTGGTACGCATCTTCCTGCAAGCCCTGTGCGGTCGCTTTTGGCCGCGTCCGAGCTCGCCTTTCGATGTCGATGTTCCATTCAAACACCGAACTGTTGATAGACTATTGGCGTGCGCGCGCGCTCGGCGGCGCGCTTCCGTCGCGCGCCTCGGTCAATCCGGCCGATTTTTCCGACCTCCTGCCGCAGGTTTTCGTCCTGGGCCGCGTCCGGGCCGGCGTCTATCCGGTCAGGCTGGCCGGCGGCTTCGTGGCCGACCTCCACCACTGCGACCTGCGCCAGCAGAACGGCTTGGGCCTGTGGTCGGAGCGTGATCGCCTGCGCATGCAGACGGCGCTTGAGGAAGCCCGCCTGCGCCCGGAACCCGTGGTCGCCACCGCCGAGGTGCTGACCGACGGCCCCTCCATCGGCATGGAAGTCCTCTTCGCGCCCCTCGCCGGCCTCGACGGCGGGCCGGATCGGTTCCTGGGCCTCTATCAGCCGCTCTCGGTGGTCGCCCGCCTGATGGGCCGCCCCGCCCTGGAGCTCTCCGTGCGCGCCCTGCACGGCGCCGGCGTCGCCAACGTCGAAGCCCCGCGCATCCGCCTGGCCACGCTGGATGGCCGTCGAATCGCCTAGGTGATCGGCGTCAGCCCCTTCCGATAGCGCCTCCAGTTGCTCACGTAGCCCCGCGCCGAGCCGGCCAGGACCCGGGCCTGGCCCTCGCTGACCTCGCGCACCACCTTGCCCGGCGCGCCCATGACCAGTGAATTGTCTGGGATCTCCTTGCCCTCGGTGATCAGCACATTGGCCCCGATCAGGCAGTTCTTCCCGATCTTCGCGCCGTTCAGGATCACCGAGCCGATGCCGATCAGGCTGTTGTCGCCGATCGTGCAGCCGTGCAGCATCACCATGTGCCCCACCGTCACCCCGTCGCCGATGATCATCGGCTGGCCGGCGTCAGTGTGCAGGACGCTGTTGTCCTGGATGTTGGAATTTTCCCCGATGACGATCGGGTCGTTGTCGCCGCGAATCACGACGCCGAACCATACTGAAGCATTCCGCTTCAAATGTACGTTGCCCAGCACCACGGCGTTCGGCGCAATCCAGTATTCGTCGTTATCAGGCAGCTGAGGCGCAACGTCGCCCAAGTTATAGACAGCCATCCGTACACCCCGTTTCTTTAAGCGATTGAGATATTTAACCGTTCGTAAACCAAGTTAGGATCATCATAAGTGGGGCGATTCGAGAGGGGGGCATCCCTCCCGCATCAAGCCGAGAGCCGGCTTTCGGCTCGCGGCCCCGCTGGACGAAGGGTGCAGCGTTTGTTGCTTCGACGGTGTCTACCGCCTGGACCAGAAACCGCAAGCGAGCCGCCGGGCCGCGCGCGTTGCCGCTCTTCCATCCCAAATCCGCCGACCCTCGAGGGCGAGCCATTATGGCCTCGCCCTTTTTTCTTGCCCTGACGGAGGCCATGATGACCAGACGAGCTCTGAAGCGACAACTGCGCGAAGGCGCGTTCGACGCCGGCCAGTTCGAGGATGACGGGAAAATCCGCCGGCTGCCGCTGGATCGCGGCTGGTCGCCGATCACCCATCACAACGACGCCGGCGACCGTGACCAGGGCTATCTGAAAACCATCAAGGCCAAATCCGAAGGCCAGGAGGAGATGATCGCGGCCATCGACCAGAAGAACCTGGTCCTGGCGCTGGGCCCCGCCGGCACGGGCAAGACCTATCTCGCCATCGCCAAGGCCGTGGAAGCCCTGGAAGCCGGCAAGGTGGGGCGCATCGTGCTGTCGCGTCCCGCCGTGGAGGCCGGCGAATCGATCGGCTTCCTGCCTGGCGAGATGGAGGACAAGCTCGCACCCTACCTGCGCCCGCTCTACGACGCCCTGTCGGACCGCCTGTCGATGAAGCGCGTCCGCGCGCTGATCACCGAGGGCGCCATCGAGATCGCCCCCGTCGGCTTCATGCGCGGGCGCACCCTCAACAACGCCTTCGTGGTGATCGACGAGGCGCAGAACTGCACCTACGTGCAGCTCAAGATGCTGCTGACCCGCCTGGGCTGGCACTCGACCATGGTGGTGACGGGCGACCCGAACCAGTCGGACCTGCTGCCCGAACTTTCGGGCCTCGGTCCGGTGGCCGAGAAACTGGAAGCGGTCGGCAATATCGCCGTCGTCCGACTCAAGGACCGCGACATCGTCCGCCACCCGCTGGTGGCTGAAATGCTGGGAGTGCTCTAAAGGCGACCGCCGCGTCGAGCCTTCTCCCCTTGCGGGAGAAGGCGTCGCGCAAACGCGCGACGGATGAGGGGTCTCGCTCCGACTTCAACTGCTTCTGGTGAAAAGCTCACCGGATAGGGCTTTCGACCTCTCGTCCGTCAGCCTTCGGTCGCCGCCTTCTCCCGCAAGGGGAGACGGAAGACGAGCGCTAGCCTAGGGCAGGTCCTCGCCCAGGATCGCCATCTCGAACATGAACGAGCCGTCGCCGTCCTCGTCTTCGAACACCACGCCGATGAATTCCTCGCCGATATAGACCTCGGCGGAATCCTTCTGCTTGGGACGCGGCGTCAGGGTGATGCGCGCATTGGCGAAGGTCCCCCGCAGGTGGCCTTCGAGCTTGCGTATCATCTTCTCGTCCACGGCGCGGTTCCTTCGATTCCAGTGAGGGGCGAAACTAGAGTGCGCGCGCGGCCAGTGGAAGCCGGTTCGCGCGCGGCCCGCCGACGGCCAAGCTGAATTGGCGCAGGTGCGGCTTTCCGGCCTCAGATGACGTAGTCGTAGACCTCTTCGGCCAGGGTGTGGTCCATGGTCCGGGCGGGTTCGGCGCAGGTCGGGCAGTTGGTCAGGCGGGCCGGAACGCCGGCCGCCGTGCAGCCGGGCGGCACCGGGCGCAGCACCACCGAGCCCGAGGCGATCTTGGCGTAGTCGCCGATGACGATATTGCCCAGCACCGTGGCGTTGGCGCCCAGCAGCACGCCCTTGCCGATCTTCGGGTGGCGGTCGCCGCGCTCCTTGCCCGTGCCGCCCAGGGTCACGCCCTGCAGCATGGAGACCCCGTCGCCGATCACCGCGGTCTCGCCGATGACGATGCCGGTGCCGTGATCGATGAACACCGCCGCCCCGATCTCGGTGGCCGGATGGATGTCCACCTGGAAGATTTCCGACATCCGGCTCTGCAGGTAGAGCGCGATGGTCTCCCGCCCCTGCCCCCACAGCCAGTGGGCCACCCGCTGGGTCTGCAGCGCCAGGAAGCCCTTGAAGAACAGGAACGGCTGGACATAGCCCTTGCAGGCCGGGTCGCGCTCGAAGACGGCCTGCAGGTCGGCCTCGGCGATCTCCACCAGGCGCGGGTCGCCCGCATAGGCGGCTTCCGCCAGTTCGCGCAGGCTCATGGCCCGCAGCTCCTGGTCGCCCAGCTTGCGCGCCAGCTGATAGGAGAGCGCGTCGCCGAGGTTGGCGTGGCTGAGGATCACCGCATTCAACAGGCTGGCCAGGGCCGGTTCGGTCTTGGCCGCACGCTGGGCTTCGTTGCGCAGGGAGGCCCAGACCGGCGGCGGCGAGGCCGGGTCGATCACTTCGAGGCGTTGGCTCATCGGTTCTTCCCGTCCCATGGGTCTTCCCTAGTCTAGCATTGCGCGCGCCAATGCGCGCGGCAAAGCGCCTTCCTGGGCCATATGGTAGCCCCGAAGCAGCATCGCTACCGTTAAGGCGTCGCGCATTTCGCCGCGCACGGCGGCGGCCAGGGCGTCGCGGAACGGAACGCGGACGATGGCCAGAAGCTCCGTATCGTCGGCGTGCGCCATGCCTGCCGCTGGCGAGAGCTCGGTGGCGAGATAGCCGATCGCCTGCTCGTCGGTCACCGAGTTGGAAAGCTGCATGGCCAGGATCTGCTCCCACCAGGCGGCTTCCAGCCCGGCCTCCTCGCGCAGTTCGCGCTGGGCGTTCCCCAGGGGGTCCTGCCCCACCGGCCCGCCGCCCTCCGGGATTTCCCAGCTATAGTCGGCGAGCGGGAAGCGGTGCTGGCCCACCAGGGTCACCGATCCGTCCTCGTGGACCGGCAGGATCGCCAGCGCCAGGTTCTTGAAACCCACGACCCCGTAGAGCGCGTCGCGGCCGGTCGGGGCCACGGCCTCGTGTTCGGTGACCTGGATCCAGGGATTGTCGTAGGCCACCCGCATCGCGCCGCGTCGCCAAGGCGGGCCGTGGGCCTTCATCCAGGAGGGGTTCTGCGTCATGCTTCCGGTCGCCGCTGGTCAGCGCGCCTTGATAAGGCGCGGGGCTATACCGCAATCCTAACGCGGGGTCCCTGAACACGACGGCCGGACGGCGCTGGCGCGCCGCCCGGCCTGAAGTGACACGCCCGAGGAGAGATGGGCGAGGTGATGGTACATCATTCCAGCCTTATTGGCTACGGAATTGGCGCGGAAATCTTCAGACGCGCCGCCTAAAAAACGGGCGCTGCACAGGGCTGGCGCGTGGACGCCGCCTCAGCCGCGGCCGCGATAGGGCGCAACCCCCTGATCGGGGATCCAAAGCCCCTCTGGCGGCGGCCCGCTCTGCCAGAAGACGTCGATCGGGATGCCCCCGCGCGGGAACCAGTAGCCGCCGATTCGCAACCACCGCGGTTGGGCGGTCTCCACGATGCGGCGGCCGATGGCCACGGTGCAGTCTTCGTGGAACGCCCCGTGGTTGCGGAATGCGCCGAGGTAGAGCTTCAGCGACTTGGACTCGATCAGCCAGTCGCCCGGCGCATAGTCGATCACCAGGTGGGCGAAGTCCGGCTGGCCCGTCACCGGGCACAGCGAGGTGAACTCCGGCGCCGTGAAGCGCGCCAGATAGAGCGTGTCGGCCTGGGGATTGGCCACGCGCTCCAGCACCGCCTCATCGGGCGAAGCAAAGCCGCGCACGTCTCGGCCAAGTTGGGTCAGTGGGATTTCGTCCATGATCGGATTTAGCCGCGCGTTTCCCCGCTCGCAACCAAAGCGACTTTGGCGCACATCTTCCGCGACTTGGATTTGGCGGAGGCGCTGGCATGGGCGGCGGGGATTTTGCGGATTTCGTGGTCGTGGTGACCGGCGCCTCGACGGGCCTCGGGCGCGCCATCGCGGTGGAGACCGCCGCGCGCGGCGCGAAGGTCGTGATCGTCAACTACGCCCGCAGCGCGCAGGAAGCCCAGGAGACCGCCCGCCGGGTCGAGGCTGAGGGCGCTCAGGCCATCCTGGTTCAGGGCGACGTCTCCAGCGACGACGACTGCCGCACCATCGCCGCGGCGGCCGCGCCCTTCGGAAGGATCGACGCCCTCTTCAACAACGCCGGCACGACCAAGTTCGCCGCGCATCGCGACCTCGATGCGATTTCGGCCCAGGACTTCCTCGATATCTATGCGGTCAACGTCGTAGGCGGCTACCAGATGGTGCGGGCCTGCCGCAGCCTGTTGGAGGCCGCGCCTCGACCGGGCGCGGTGGTCAACACCTCCTCCATAGCGGGAACCACGGGAATCGGGTCGTCGGTGCCTTACGCTGCGTCGAAAGGCGCCTTGAACACCATGACCATGTCGCTCGCCCGGGCCTTGGCGCCGAAGATCCGCGTCAACGCGATCTGCCCGGGGTTCATCGACACCCCCTGGTTCGAAAAGGGCGCCACGGCTGCGACGACCGACAAGCTGCGCGAGGCGGCGCGCGCGAACACCCCGCTCGGCGTCGCCTCCCAGCCCGAGGACATCGCCGCCTCCGCCGCCTTCCTCGCCAGCCCCGCCTCGCGCCATGTGACGGGAGAGATTCTCCACGTCGACGCCGGCCACCACCTGGGATTCGCCCGCCGACGTTAAGGTTGCCGCCCTGGGCGCCTATTCTTCAGGCGCCCTACCGCAACACCCCGCTCAAAGATTATTCAGCGGGGCCGTGAGCCCGGCAAACCAGGCCGTGCGCGTTCAATCCGAGGTTGGACGCACTTAAACGATCCCCCGTGCGTCGGGTTCAGCCCGGCCGAGAACAGGGGATAAAAATGAAATCATTTAAAGTCGCGATGCTTGCCGCCGCCGCCACGATCGCCATGGGCGGAGCCGCCTTCGCCGAGGAGGCCGATCCTTTCGCGGTTTCCTTCAACGTCGGCGCGGCCACGGACTACATCTTCCGCGGCATCACCAACACCAACAACAACCCGCAGATGTACGGCGGCGCCGACGCCACCATCATGGGCATCGGCTATGCCGGCGTCTGGGTGTCCAACGTCGACTTCGGCAACAGCACCGACTTCGAATATGACCTCTATGCCGGCGTGAAGCCGACCCTCGGCCCCGTGGCCTTCGATCTGGGCGTCATCTACTACGGCTACAACAACAAGCCGTCCGGCCCGGATGAAGCCTATGTGGAATGGAAGGCCGCCGCCTCCGTGCCCGTCGGGCCGGCCAGCATCGGCGCCGCGGTCTATTATTCGGACGACTTCTTCGGCGAAACCGGCAAGGCGACCTACTACGAGGTCAACGGCTCGATGCCGATCGCCGACACCAAGTTCAGCGTCAGCGGCGCGCTCGGCCACCAGGACGTCGTCGGCCCGCT
>Ga0307513_10005472_pt1 | contig 16776 bp, 12 predicted proteins | sample 15_EM_MG_FD_202174 | JGI IMG/M metagenome (GOLD analysis project Ga0307513, IMG submission 202174) | Populus trichocarpa ectomycorrhiza microbial communities from riparian zone in the Pacific Northwest, United States - 15_EM | ecosystem: Host-associated > Plants > Roots > Unclassified | place... | reverse complement strand
CCCGGCAAAGTTTAGTGAGAAGATGGGACCTGAAACTCCTCAGCAGTGAAACACGTTGAGAGTGAAATAGGGTTACCAAACTCCTTCTGCCATTCCATGTACTTCAACCATTGGAACCTGGGAATCTGAAAGACGTTTCCCAGAAAAGGGAGACCGCGCGGACAGGGTGGCAGAAGACTTTTCGCGTTGACCGATAATAAAAGCTTGGTGAAGAGATATGCAGTAAATAAAATTAATGGGGACTGATTGATACACAACGAAGACACTGACCGGAGAGCAGGAAACACGGAGACGAGAAGATCCATGGTGGGACAATGTTGGGATGAAATGGTGATCCTTCGTTAATATTGATATTTGACTGTCAAGCTTCCACAGGCGTTGAAAAATGTCGTCATGATGACGATGGTGGATTTTTTAATGTGTAAACCAATCGCATTAAAGTCCGGTTCACAGCATCAGAGGACATCCAAGAGAAGACACGTACACACATGTCTTGCATGGTCATTTATTAAATATTTTTGTTTGAGTGTGTCGTCCATGAGCGCGTTGGGAAATGGTTGAGACGGTACCAACCATTGATTTTCCCCACATAATTTTATTTTCCGTACCAAAATGTTTACAGATGGCAATATTTCGCTCCTCGATAACCTCTTAAGTCGTGTTTTGAAAGATTTCCGACATGAGGTAGCTAAGCTTAGATACTCGCACAACAAACACAAAATTTTATTTTTATCTTCCCAGACATTCTCAAGAGACTTGATTTCCAACAACGCCCAAATATTTCTGAACGATAGATGGATCAATATTCCAAAGTTGAAGGAATTCATACAACGAAAGAATCCTCCAGTGTTCAGATCAAGCAAGAAGCGAAGGAGACATCTGATGAATCTACCGGTTGACTGAGCTGCCCAAGATCTGGCCTCGATTTAGGAAGAGCAATGCTCATGAGGCAGGTTGTTAACATGCATTATAAGCTTTTATCCGAACAAAAATACTTCAGGGAGTGTGAATAAATTTGAATCCACTGTCACAATTGCCGACAATGCTGTGTTGGAGTCTGCATAGGCAAACGCGAGATTCTGTGGATTGTATCTTCGGCGAGCATTTGGCAAGCATGAGTCCATGCGTCTGGAACTTGTCCGAGCCAATTCCATCCTTTCAGGAAGAATCTAGCACATAGTAAGTCCAATAGTTGCGCAAGTAAACTTGGGACTTAGCTAGAGCCTAGATAGCACCAGTCCGAACTGGATCCATGGAGCCATCCGTGTCCCTCGTTCTATTTCAGATGGGCACTTCCGTTACTCCCCAATGACGAACGCGCAGTCTCCAACGGCTACCACACCCAATAAGGCGGCCCCTTCTATAATTAGCCAGGCCCGCAATCCTATCGGCAGCTCAATACAACTGACTGGCTATTTTGGGAGGTGGTGACGGTATCAGTTACGATGTGAGGTCGATGTCCACCTAGGCTCAATCAAATCCCCTCTCAAAACGTGAGAGGGGCTTATAACAAGGTCCGCGTTTCATCAGGGCAGTGCAAAGTTTTGGGAAAATGAATTTATAGTGTTATATGAGGCGACTTCAGAGGCTAACATTATACACAGAATATGTTCAAATGTATCTTAGGAATATAAATATCATTTTTTCATATTTTTCAAACTCACCCAAGTGAGAGAAAGTGCCGTTAAAAATAGTGTCTCGTTTTCTGCTCATTTTGTAGTATCGAAATTGTTTGATCACCGGTGTCACAGATGGGTCACATCGGCCCGCACTCAATCAACGCCCTTCTCGAGAGGAAGCCTTTCGTCACTCATTGCTTCACTATGCCTCCTGGACAACAGGCCCACGACCAGAAAATCTCAAAGACTGTCAAGGCTATCAAGAAGTGTGGTTGGCGCACAACAAACGAATTTTTTGAAGGCTTCTATGGTTCAAGTGAGGCAGCTCAGAGCCTTCGCTATCAACCTGGCAGCAGCTATGGTCCCGAGCGCATCTTAACTGCATGGATGTCCAATGTTCCCTCTGGCGATGCAAAGGAGAAACTACACCTCAGTATCACACAGAAAGCCGCAGAAATTATGGTTCAAGAGTCCACAAAGGCATACCACGACAATGGACTCCGTCTGGCGGCTTCGGGTCTTAACGCTGACCTTGTCAACTCAAATTTTGGGCTTGAAAATATCAAGAAAACTTACGACACCCTCCTTCCTTGCCTTACCTTCCTACTTAGCACGCTTCTGACGGCCCAGAATGATTATGAGCGCAAGAAAGGTGCTGAGAAGATTGGAAAGCATGATATGGCTGCGAAGGTACATTCTCCAGCATTTCCTCTAATATAAGCCTCTAAAAACATTCTCAAGGTCATTGTTGTCATAATCAGTATCCTTCTTTTCTTTAGAAATCGTGCTACAAATGCATTTCAAGTTATGATGGGGGTTTTCTTGTCGAGCTCAGGAGCTGGTCGTCGAGTCATTGATACATTTAACCACATGGGACTATCTGTTAATTATCAGTGCGTTATTGGAAATGTAAGTTTACTTTTTATATTGATAATTTGGGGAACCCCAGGACAGTGCAGACGAGCCTAAGAAATCTCTCGGAAGATGCAAAACTTCGGGCACAGTCCTTTGTGAAGAAATCTAATCGTTGCTGGGGTGTTGTCTATGACAACATTAATTTCACTCTTCGGAAAGGCTCACAGCGTCTTGACTCGGCCACTCAGCAAATAAATGCAACCACGTCAGCAGTATTCTCTCTTCCTACAAATTTTTCACGAAAGGCATATGCTGCAGCCCTCTCGATTGCTGAGAGAAACAAATTGGCTGGCCTACGACGACTGTTCAACATTGATTCATTACGACCTGGCAAAGAAAGACATGAACAAGCTGCGGCAGCATTCAAGCATGCTATCCGGACAATCATTTTGACCAACTGTCCAGGAAAAATGCGACGCCGTCAGCCAACGAAGGCACTGCGGCGGCATACCCGCAATCTGAAACCAAAAATCCGGGTTCTCTCCAGCGAAAAAACCCAGTTTTTCCCACTACCCGCGCTGAATGAAGAAGAGGCATCAGTTGGCGGCACCATACGAGTTGTGGAGAAAATATTCATGGGGTTGCTTGGGCTGGCGATGGAAATGGTCGAGGTTGAATTGCGGCTGTTGGTTGGGGACTGGCTGACCATCCGAAATTTGCGACTCATGAAGGATGAGCGCCGGGACGAGTTCAAATCTTTCTTGCGGTTTGATTGGGTTCAAGAAGCTGCAATGCCTTTTCATTTTCAGCTGAATGCCGTGTATATGCTTTGCAGAACGCACCTTGGGACAGTTGGCCAGCAAAACCCAAGTTCATTAGAACATCATCGAAGTCTCCTTCGACGTTCAAAATTGGATCCAAAGAAGCCTGAGTATAACAAGGCCAAAGAGCTCATAATGCATTCATTAATTGCTCGAATTCTTGACTGTACTAGGTTCGTATTGAAGGTATTTTATTAGATGATAGATCGTCACTGACATTAACTAGAATTGTCCTCAAGAAGCCTTCAGTATCAGACCTCAAAAATTGGAAGCCAACTGTTGCTGAATTTGATCAGGTGGTCAACGAGATTTTCATGAAATATACATCAACGGCTGCTGCTCATGATATGCTCGATGCTGGAGATGAGGTACTTGCACATTCGATATTATTCATGCGTGACAGTCTATTTTTCTGGGAGTTTTGCGATGCCATACGGGATGCAGATGTTGGTCGGATGTGGGTGGTGTACGATTTCTGGGTCTTCATGATGCGTGGGGCTGGTTGTCACAACTATGGCAATGAGATTCTCGAGATGAAGGCCCAATTCGAACATGAATTGCCGCCACTGCTGCGGGATGTTGTTGAGCGGACCTGGTTGGTCAATCGGTGGGGGAAGAAGGGCCGTTCTATCCCAACTGACTTGTACCTCAAGCACAATAATGGATTCACCAAGGTTCTTATCCGATGTTTGGAGATCCTTCGAAAGTTTGCTCATGAAGTCTCAGGGTGGTTCCGCGTTCGCGATTTCAACCGACGGCACACCCAAGTCAGCATAAACAGCGATATCAGTGCATTGTGTCTAGATCTCTGTGTTCAAAAGGTACACAGCTTTACTCGACACCGCAAAATTTACACCACAGGTTCGACTTCACGTGGCGGTAAAAAGAAACAAGCGGTACGGGATATATTGAAGGAGGGGTTGCAAATGCTCAGCGAAAAGAACATGTTCAATAATTGGCTTGAAAGGACTGGGACTGGGGGGACGGATCTCTATGGCGCAGATCCAGAAGGAGGGATGATGGCTGAGATGGACGATTTTGAGGTGGAGGTGGGGTTTGCCGAGGCAAACGGAAGTATGGAGGTGGATTGTGCGCTAGATCCTGAGCTCGAGGTGGAGTGTCCCTTTAGCAATGTAGGAATCAACACTTCATCCGATGAAGATGATAATTGAATAGATTATGTGGACTGACCTCTGATGAGAATAATTTTGTAGCTGCCATTGAACGATCGTCGAGTGTGGACCGGGGATGCTCATCTGCTGCCCATATGAATCCAGGAATGGGTCAACGTTCTGGCTTTGTACAATTCGGGAGGGTCGGCCACGCTTCGCACGTCTGGCATTCACTTCTTCCATATCTCGCTCTCGCCGCATATCGCAAAATTCTTGGAGAACAACTATAAGTGATGCCAGTGTTGCCTCGTCTGAGATACATTTTATAATGTTCCTGACAGTAGCGACATCAACGCGAGGAGAATTCAGCAAAACGTGGGCTTTCTCTACAAGGCGGCCAAGGTTTTCATTCGTGATGACCCAATCTCGAGAAAAGAAGGGATAGTCGGCTCGGATTTTCACCCAGTAAGTGTCACGCCAGGAAAGCAAAGCCTGATGAAGGATGTCTTTCTCAGCTTTCGAACAACGGAGCGGTCCACTTTCTGCAGGGGTGATTGACATCAGAGGAAGGCCTTGAGATGCCAAATTTCGTGAACCACCTCGAGTCTGAAGGGTTTGAAGGTGGTGAGAAATGATTTGTCGCTCAGCTTCTGACAAGAGTCCCACAGCCACGCTGGGGTCAGCACGACAAACAAGGGATGAACATCCGCAGTCACCACCCTTCGCTATTTCCTGATCCAGCACTTCCCATGTCACGCTAGAAAGGCTTTCATCCACATCCCAGTCCAAATCATCGGGGGGTTCAAACCAAGGAAAGCCAGGCAGGTTTGGCTTTGGGCGCAGGTGAATGACAGCATATGATCGCATACATTCCAATGACTGGCTTCGGTTTATGTATTCGCGTGAAGCTGGATCCATGTTATTTCGCCGCTTTTCATCGGCGAAGAACTTCTTAGAGGGCTGCCGCCCTCTCGATTCAGTTTCCTCCACAGATGTTGTCTCGAAAGCCCAAGGTTCGACGATCCAAATCATTTTTGCCTTCAGATTCGGATCGCGACCTGCTCGGCCACCTTTTTGAAAGGCGCTGTCGAAAGCATCCACCCCAAAGATTACTGCCACCTCGATATCAGGAATATCCATTCCCATCCCCGCAGCAATCGTCGCGTAGAGCCATCGCAGTTCTAATCCCTCGCGTAAGCGTCGAATAAGCTCTTCTTTATATTCCTCTGAATTCACTGCAGTGAAGGCATACAGATATTTGCGAAGTTCTGGGGCAATGACAGAGCGAGCAAGATCGCAGGCACGGCGTGCCAACTGTCGGGTCTTGAAGTAGAAAATGGTTTTTGGGAAGTCGGATGGGGCTTGGGGTAATTTTGGCACAAAGGCGAGGAGATCGTGCAGTGAGCCCGCAGGGTGCTCCATTGGACGTACCCATTGAGCAAGGTTTGGTCGGTCTGACCCGCAGTCAATGCCGTAGAATGGTCTGACTCCCATGCCCAATGTTTGATAAATCGTCTCGAAGGTTTTCGTCGAGCATGTCGCAGTGAGTGCGAGCCACGGAATCTCGTTTCCTGTAATAATTTTCAACGTCTCCAGCTCGCCATAGTCCTTTCGAAATTCGGCCTTCCAAGCTTCAATGACATGGGCTTCGTCAACAACCATCGCTATAATTTTTCTTCGAAATTCTTCACGCCGAAAAAGCTTCTTGAAGCGAGGGTTATGCAATAGGCATTCTGGAGACGCATAGCATATCCGATAGACGCCTTTCGCAAGCTGAGTGAAGATTTTGTCTTCATGATTATCTTCATTGATAGCGACTGCAGATAACTTCAGGGGCTCACTGTGGCCCGACGACAAAATTGTGCGCGTGCTGTTGAACCTCCTCTCCTAAAAATCCGATTGTGCGGTTCATGCGAGTGTTTTTTTTATTTGATAGTTCGATGCAACCCACCTGGTCTTTTTGCAATGACTTTAATGGACAGATCACAACCACAATGCCTTCAAAACCGGCAAGTTCTGCTGCAATTGCGAGCATCGCAAAGATTAAGGACTTTCCAGCCCCGGTCCCAGCAATTGCAATTACGTCATGACCTTAGAGCACTTTCTCCGTGACTTTCGTTTGCCAGCTCCTCGGTAGGTATCCAAATATCTGTTCTGTTATATCTTCTAATGTTTTTGTTGCAATTTTTCGACCGATGCGAGGCCATGTTTGTGCAGTAGGGGGTGTCCCGGCCTGAGGAGGATTCTTAGGAGTATTTTTTCGATGGCGTGGTGTGCTGAAAGGACTCGGGTGGTGTGGAGCATTCAGTTGAATGAGAGGGTGTCTATTGGGTGTGGAGGGCGAGCTTTCGTTGCTCATAGCACATATTGTATTCGCTGTACTGCCATTTAATCCCTTGTCACGCTCTCTTAGTCCGGCAACTAAAATATTGTAAGGGTTTCCGTCAAAGACTACATATGTTATCTAATGGTTGTGCCTTAGGTACACTGCCCTGCCAGGTCACGGACTTTCAGACAAGACCGTCCACGCGTGGACGATCTTGGTACGAGACTAGATGTCCACCCTCTTGGTTGATTTTGCTCAATTAGGAAATTGCGGCATCAAGATCTAAATCTGACATGATCGAGGCCAGTGATGTACGGTAGGCGGGAGCGCCACGGTTGAATTTTGAATTTTGAAACGACATTCGCGGTTTCTCAGCCCTAACCTTAGGTTTACCCATGTCACGTGTACCGCGTCCGCCGCCGTCGACATTGCGCGCCTACGACTTTGCCCTATTTAGCCATTATTTCGTAAATGTAGCCCTGTATAAGGGGATTCCAGATCTGTTTTTCAAACTCTAATCGGATAAGAATTGGCGTAGCTAGAGCACATTTACTTTCTAGGGCTAATCAATCTTATCTTACCAAATACGGAAGGCTCCCACTTGTTACCGAGTGGCCATCATTGGCGGCGATGAGAAGGAGGGCTACTACCTTTCAGAGCACAAATACACCTCAAAAAGCCATAATAATTAGTTGGTATATTATTCAAATAATATATGAGCATGGAGTGAGCATATGAGCAGCCAGTATCACACTTTGAGTCGCAAAAATCAATAAGACCGCAGGTGCGGACAAGGATCAAGATCGAACCCCAGAGTAAAGAACCTCTTTAAAGCAATGGAGTGAAACAGCTTTGCTCGTGCGGTGGATCTCCGGCATGCTGCTCCGAATATGTCGGCAACGCCGGAGAAGGTGAAGTTCGCCATATGCAAGGCCGTTGGGTCCATTCTATCGGGGTGAATACTAATAACGGTGCTCTATTGCACTGTGTTTCAAGTTGGTGCCCGCAATTTATGTTGAATCTCCAGATTCCAACGCCAAAGTGTTCCACGAACGAGCGAAAATTCATCTCGATCCCGAGAGAATCCAAGCCTGTTTAACCTGTGCAATTATTATATCACTCAAGTAAAAATAAGGCAGAGAAAGTACAGCCTTGCCGTTCCCAAACCTATGAATGGACACAGATAAGAACACGATGACACCGCACGAAGCTCCGAACAAAGAATACAAGGCTCAACCCATAAACCCTTCTTAACCCACGATTAGATATCCACGATATCTGTTACTGTATAGTCAACATTCTGGAACTCATCCATTTGAAATGGGCCCGAGGTATGAACTCCACTGTCCAGTGAGCTCGTTGCCATTTCAGCGCAGAAGTATCGCTTCTAGGTAAGAGGGATTCAAAGAGGACTCGCCGAGCTCAAAATATTTTCGAAACGACCCCGTACATGAAATGAGAGCCACAAAGATTTACACGCCTTCCAGATGTAGACAAAAGAGATCGATGTCCCAATTTTGGATCTCGATTTAAAGATAGCGCTTCCAGTGGTAATGGTCCTGTAAAGGAAGAAATATAAGAGGTATCAATACGATTGAGCATCATAGCTATAGATCATTGGAGCGAACCACCTCGTCCGCTTCCACTCATCCAGAATATCCCACCCACCGCCCACAGAGGCACCGATTGATAAACGACTAGAACTTCGACAAAGTTAAGGTAAAGCAGTGGGGATCGCGGGACGCCCTGTCGAGTGGGTGTGCAGTCCATAGTCTCGCTGTCTAGAGTGAGGGTGTGAATGGGCGTCGACGATAGCGCAGTATGATGGCAATGGTAACAGGTTCGTGGCAGTACGTTGCATTCCTAATGCGAGCAGAAGGAGGTCGCGGGTACTGAGTACCGAGAATGGGTATTCAAGTTCTTGTGGAACAAAGCGATTGGGCTGAAGACATTTGGAGGGTGTTATTGATAATGAGAGGTGTTGGTGTGTGGGCTCTTAAGGTCGGTGGACACTCGGGTTCCCAAAACCTGTTAGAGAATAGGTGAATATTAGTAAGAACCAATGTCTATCTGTATATCGCCTACCTGTTTTTCCTCAACGCATGGCCCATCATCAATGTCGTCCTGAACGTACAAGCAAAAATCCAATCAGCATCGACCTCTCCGCCTAGATCTTGTGGAGCCAAACTGATACCCAGAAAATCTAGTTTGGGCACTCCGCCCAGAGGAGAGGCCTGGGTTGACAAACGACAGGAAGAATGACGAGGGCATGGGCGAAACAGGAATGAAGCTTTGGGTAGCCTGGTTCACGGATTAGGTTGCATTATCATGTGTAGTCGTATCCATAGTACTTGACAAGAAAGGGTGTACAGACTTCAGACTCCACAAGCCGGGGGTAAATCGAAGTGTGCGCCTTGTGGAAAATGGGAAGCAGACCGGTCGAGGTTGAAAAATACCCGGGATAGTAGAGGTACATGATGTCCAGAGTTTACACAAAGTCCCACTGTCGAAAGCCGGATTTGCAGAGCACGTGAAGTCGATGTGAATGGGCATTGACGATAGCACAGGATGGTGGAGCTAACAAATGGTATTGGCATATTGGAATAAAGGGGAGGTATGAGTCGATCACTGAGCCCTTAGAATGAGCAACTGAGTGTTTGTGAATCAGAACGATTTTGAGTGCACGTAGAGCTGCTCTTACCAATTGCGAAGGGGAGGTGGTTGATGTGGGTGTGATGGTGTAGAGACGAGGAGCATCCCAAGTCTGGTTGAGAACACGAAAATATTAACGAGCAACGATTCTATCCATGTAATGTACTGCGTACCTGTTTCCTCTCCTCCATGCGTAGCGCTCAGCGGGCCATCGACGTTGTCGTCTTGCAAAAAAAAAATTGGACTGATGCCATCATCGAGATGTTCCCACCCATTTGCATGATCCTTAGCGCTAGAATTCTTGCAAGTCGACTGATAAAACTATTCACCATTTCCGCAAATAATAAATCGTTCTTCGCAACTCATATGAGGAAATTTTGCGCGATTTAAATATTTGGTTGCGAGAATGGGACTAAGTCGAACAATGCGCCATACTCAAAATCGGATACACATGGCCCAACTTTCACCATATAAAAGACCTAGAATCTGTTCACCAATTTCCATCACCCACTCCGAGTCCATCATCAGAGCTCCACGAATAACTCACCCCATCCCACCTCAAATCCGATACCGCCTCAAATCCGCCACCACAATGCAACATGAATGATATACCACTTTTGTGCCCAACTTCTCTGACCTTCTCGTCGCCCGATACAGTGTCAAAAACACACCGCAGGACGGCGGGTTTCGCTTTAATCCAATGCAGGAAACGCGTTTGCCACCTTAAATGAGATGTGAAGGGGTGGCAAGATAAAGAAATTCGATGCTGTAACGTCTCGGCTAAAATATGGAACACGCCGGAATTGCACTCGGCACAACCGTTGGACTGTCCCAATTTCCCTGGATCGTTACTGTGGCCAACACCCATTACACGGTGAACCACGCCGTGGCGGCCATGTTGCCTATTCCGTAGCCTAACTGCTACATCCCCCCTTCCTGTTGGAAGCCCGGGGGAACGATGCCCAAACATTGGCTGCACCGGGATTCGAACACTTTCACTCATGTTCCACCAAATGTAACGTCTCGGCTAAAATATGGAACACGCCGGAATTGCACTCGGCACAACCGTTGGACTTAGATCGTTACTTAGTAAGCTAACACCCGGAACTCTGGCACCCGAAACCAGGTCGGCCATGTTGCCTATTCCGTAGCCTAACCGCTACAGATGCCAAACGCACTGGCCACTGTGGGAATTATTTGGTTGATGGCATTGGCATTGGCTTTTTTTTTTCCCGTTTACCCATTCCCCTCTATTTCAACTCACCGCCTTAACGCTATGCCTTCGAATATGATATCGTACTTTCTTACTGAACTCTCCGAGTAAATGGGAGATCGACGTACACTGGCTAAAGTTTGAAGCTTTGACTCAGGGTAAAGGACTCCCCACAAGTTGGCGATTGGAATAAGGCACGTTCTTTCACTTTCTGGTCTTTTCTCCTGCATCTACGATCCTCGTTCTGTGGGCCTTCGACCGAGCTCCCACTTATGTTCTGCATATCTTCTGGAAGCCGGTGCCCGCTCGGAAATTCCTTGCAGTTGGGTTTACCTGCATTCTCTGCCCAGTAGACTGCCTTAATCGCCTTTACATTGACGGAAACCTTGATGGAGCCGTCCACTGAGGAGGAACCTATTGTTGAGTTGTGTATCCCTGGATTCCATACCCCCTCGTGTCATTGGGAGCACATATACTCATCAGCATTGACTTGGGATGGTTCGTTTCCATCGAACCTACGTCGAGCCTTGATTGTGCAATTGGAAACAGATTTCTGTGAATCATGCGACAGATGTTTTCACTTTATAATGTCGTTTCTGTCTGTCTGGTTTCACCATACTTTCCTGGCAGAATAAGGGTGCTGTTGACCTGAGTGATCGTGAATATTGTTTTACGTGTTCGGCTAGAGATGAGACTACACAGCGTAGTGTGATCATTTACTTCAACTCTTCTTCCTTTCTTCGTTGAATATTTCTGCAATTCGCTTGGAGTGACAAGGCTCACAAGGAACTCAGTTTCATCTTATTTCGTCCAAAGCTCAACTCGAAAGACGACTTGCCATTTCATTCACTCAACACTCACTCACCGATCTCGCTGTCGCTCTTTTCACACCCATACCACCACTTGTGACAGGGCTGATTATTCAGTAGACCATCGGCACGGTATCGTGACCCTTCCACACCGTGCCTACACAGCCCACATGGTTCTTGGTCCTGTCTCTGCAATGGTGGTTTGATCTCTGTCATGACGTATCTGAATGTGATTTTATCAACGGGATCAGGTTTTCCTTTTCCCAATTCCTAGTTTCTGTTCCATAACATCCTGCGGCTTGCGTCCCTGTCAGCTCGCTGGTCCTTTCCTTTCCAAATTCTGCCATTCACCTTTTTCTATTATTATTTCAACGATGACTCGAATTCGGCGACTCGTTTCATGTATCTTGGCTAGTCTCAGGGGTCTTAAATGTGGCTATCCAGGACGATCCGTTCATGCTGGCTTCCTTCACTCAACGGAGCCATGATACATAGTCATAGGTTTTTTGCCAGATTCGATCCGATTATTTGGTGGAAAAAAAACCCAATCGTAGGCATTGCGAGGGCGGGTTATACATATCTGAATCCGCTTCTCATTGGAATGCACTGTGTGGATCTCTTATTCTCTTCAACATCTCGTCTCTCAGCTGCTATCCTTCTGGTATCTGTGTATTTTTTAACTTACTGACTCGGCCTTTACTATTCAACCCGGCTTAGGCACACAGCAACATGGGGATGGTAAATGTCTTATAGGACAATTCCCGACGCTTAAATTATGGTCTGATTTTTAATCCTGGACCTTTCACTCACTCTTGTTGCCACTTCCAATCATCCTGGAACCAGGACTACTTCCTTCGAATTCTAATCATCTACATCCACACGCTTCTGACTTTTCTTCGGGTATACCGAGTAACTGGGTTACAAAATTCGAAGTCAAGACAATTCCCGACGATGACTCGATTAATCTTGCCGTCCCTGGAGCAGTCTTTGAATCTGAACTATTGACCTTGCTGCTCTATTCTGCTCACCGAATGTTCGTTCACTCAATTACATTCTATCTGCGACCTCCTCTCTTATGGAGACTCAAGAAGGGTCGAGATATAAAGTACCATGTGGTCTCTGTTATTCGTCCCTGGGTCTCCAGGTGGGGTAGGGTTTACGTATCTCTCTGTTGGGTTATGGGAAATTGCCTTCAAACATGAATGTAAGTTCTTAGAAAGTATCGCAAAGCGCTTTCACGCAACGCTTTTTGCTCACCTGCAAGTAGAAACCATCCTTTCCTCCGTATAATCATAGAAGTCACTTTCACTTATAAATCCATCACGACGGACAGTGTGATTCTGTCATTCTTTTGCTTGTCCCGCCGAGTCTCGACCACATGAAAAAAAATTAAAAGCACCAGGTAGTAAAGAAATTACAGTCAAGAACTGATGAGTCAGAATGAGGGATGCAAACCATAACCAGAGTACACCTACGAAACAAATAATATCCATCAAACTACCCAGCGCATCGACTAGCAATTGTCGATTGATAAATTATATGACAATCAGGCATGTGCGCTCAGGGTAGATTCCGTGACAGTTCAGGTGAAAAATACGAAGGAGGACGTGAGATGATTAAGAAAGGAAGGTTGAAGGTTGAAGTAAGACACCTGGCGTTGCCACATCCTCTCGTGTTCCTTACACCGACTTGGATCTCGTCCATAATGGTGCGCTCAACTATAGAAAGTTGATAGAAGGTGAGTTATCCCATCGTTGACGAATTCTCAAATCCATCTTCTGAAACACTCCTTCTCTACACCTTCCACGCTCTTGAGATGACAGGCGCCAGTGGATAAATGGTCGAAAAAAGGCGAAGGCATGGACGGAAGAGGGATGTGACGTATAGAGTAGTGATCGGTGGAATAGGTAATAAATATCTGCCAATATATCTAGGTGTGTTTGGGGCTTTCAAATAGATATACAATTCTGATGTTCAAAAATTGGCGCTTGTAAAACCCCTGAGGCGGCAAATGCAATTCGCTTCCTTTCTTTTCTGGCCAATTATATTAGTTACGAGATGTAGATAGATACAAGGTACATAAGGCCACTGGAGTCTGTATAAAGAGAGGGGAGGAATCACCATTGATTCCCATCCCTTATTCCTTCCTCCTTCCTCCCACCGCACAGAGCTCATCTCCAGGTAAGTCCAATGTCACCCCCTCCTCGAGCTCACGTTTATCCGACACCGCTATCCCAGTCTAGCTCGTTGACGCAAACTAAGCGCCGCTCACCGCCTCCGTCTTCGCTGCCTGGGTAAGTCCACTGCGATCCTCTTAGCCTAACCGCTCCTCCAGCTCGCTGTTCGCTGACATTTTGATCCCATATTCAGGACCATTCGTGCAGCATGTTTCTAGTGGTTGAGCAGGGCGCCATCGTGGTCTTCGAGGCGACCAGCCCGTGTTCGTCCCACTTCCCTTCTTTTCATGTTGTTGGCGCCAAGGATCTGTGGCAGATGTAATGGCAGGTCAGCCAACGCACCTACTCTCGACGACGTACCTTGCGACTTGGAGCTATCGGGACCTTTCTAGATTCGCTGACAGCTCGTTGCGACGGTGTCTCAACAGCGTGGTGGCCGCTATACAACCTTGCTGGATTGTTGCGGCGCCAGTCACCCATTCTTTTGCCGCAGGTGAGTTCCCGTTCATGTGATCGCCATTCTCGTACCTGAAATCTGAATATAGCCACTTCCCCACTCGAAACGCTAAGCTGCAGCTGGGAGGTACGTACCTTGATCGTCTCCGTACAATTCCTCCACTCCTCCCAACTATCCTGCAGACCTCGAAGCGCCATTCCATCGAGAGGCGCCATTTCAACCGATGTGTCCGCGAAGGCTCTCATCGTATAGCCTGACCTGCCCCTTCGTCAGCCTAGCGTAAATCCAACCAACACTGACGTACTTTGGACGGAACGAGAAGACCTGTTCATCATCGCCGCGTCCAACTCTCGCCCAGGATATCATTATGGAGAAGACTGTGCAATATCAGTTGGTTAGAAACGGTGCTGGGAGTCAACATCTAGGCAAGTACGAACCTTCGATTTCGATGTTGGGCCTTGAGCATTGGCGTTGGGTTGGAGAAACGCCTCGACTCCAGCCAAGGAAGGGCGCGCCCTTGCTCGAGCTCAGAGCGAGAGCTCCATATTCACTCCAACAGACAGAGGTGTCGCCTTTTGCCATCCCTAGCGGCCCTTCAAAGACGACGACGCCATCCTCGCCCTCGCACCCAGTTCCACATCCGCATCGCCGTCCAAAAAAAAAATAGTCGTCGACTCCGTTGTCGAAGGCGGTTGCGAATTCGCGGGCATTCGTGTGCATTCAAGGTCGTTGGCTATGTGAGTCGTCGATGGATGGGTAACTTGGTCGTTGGCGTAGGCATTCTCATTGCGTAAGGTGTCGACGCCACAAACTGTTGGGTTTGAGGAGTGGAGGAGGCTACGGGCGGCGTTACCTTGCCAATGTTATGGACCATCGATAACGATTAGCTACGGGCAGGTCGTCAATAAGTGGGTAAGTTTGTGTGTTGGTCTGTACGCACCTCATACGGTCTACTTCTACTAACACGTCTTCTTCAGCCGCCTCAAATGCAGTCTTTGATCGTCGGTGGTGAGTCTTCACGTTCAGAGGTATCCTGAATGAGTGAAATGGCTGCAGGAGGATAGAAGGAGGTTAACGTAAAAATGGATAGGCTTTTTTTTGTTTCATCGCACCCAAAACCCTTCATCCAACCTCCTGAAACGGAACCGTGGATCTTAGGCGATGACAGCTAACGAGAAGAGATATCAAGCGGCTGCCCAACTGTGAGTAAAAAGATCCGTGGTAGGATCCAACGATTGACCTTATTTCTTGCGACGCATGCCACCTCAACTCCAGTCAAGCAAGGGTGCGCTCTCGCTAGACCCGGAGCGAGAACTCTATTTTCACGCCACCCGCTAAAAGTCTCGCCCCTTGCCGCCCTAGCGGGTCTTCGAAGACGACGACACCGCCATCCTCGCCCTCGCACTCATTTCGGCACCTGGATCGTTGTTGAAAAGAAAATGGCTGTCAACTCCATCGTCAACGGCTGTTGCGAATTTGAGGGCGTTTGTATAGACTTGAAGTTGTTGGTTACGCGAGTCGTCCATCGAACCCTTGGTTGTTGGCGTAGGCGTACTCATCGAGCAAGGTGTCGACACAGCGAAATTGGTGGGCTAGAAGGGAGGAGGCTACGAAGAGCATTAACGAAAAAACGGGTAGGTTATGTTCAAATCGCCACACCTAAAACCGAGGCTTCTCCGCCCTCGACACTTGGCGCCGATGGCCAACGAGATGCGCTGTTGATACCATCTTGCTGTGACGGTCGTCAATGTGTGGGTTCCGAGTTTGTGTTGGGTTGTATGTGCCTCATACCATCTAATGCGTCTTCTATAGCCGCTTCGAATAAATTGCTCGACGGAGGGTTCGACGTCGAAGGCATTATGGACGAGCGAGGTGGCTCTAATTCTTTTGGGAAGCACAGCTACCCACCTTTGTTGATTGATTGGTGCTACTCGAAGGAAGGACAGAAAATTGGAATCCAAGACCTAGACACATTGGGCTGAGACGAGGGTGACGGGTTTAGAAGGAGTGAACAGCGTACGAGTAAACAAATGGTAGCATCGCTCCATAAGATATCGATCAAATTCGTTTCACAAGAAGCACCGGCCAGATAAACCCCAGGATCGAGTCAACCAAGGTTTACACAGTTTTTCGTATTCTGTTGCCTATAGTGCACATATGCGAGCGTAGTGGTACACGCTCAGGATTTGGAAATAAATGATTCGCAGATGGGAAGGGTACGGATGGGAGTGTTTAATCTTCCAAGTGGGAAAATGATGATTAGAGATGGTCATGCGGATTTACGATAGATATTCCCGACACCAGCTCATTTGAATTTCATCATACAAGAAGGGAACGAAGGGAAGAGCTGAACCGCGTGCTGCATCCGCGGCAGAAACCTCCTCCACAAGGATATAGACATCAAGAAGTAGAGAACTCGAAAGATCGAGCGAGAGAGGGACATTTAGGAAAGGATGAAGAGCGCAGAACGAAAGGGATGTTCATAGAAATGACGGAAACGCACCATGCGAGGGGGCTCGTCAATTATGCGGATGACAAATTATTCCGTTTGTCCCTCTTGATAACGAATTCCACCGACAACAACCTAGACAAAACCTGAACATCAACATGACATTATAGAACCCATTTATAAGATACATCTTATCTCTTGTTACTGAAATTCCCCAGATTTATTTACATATCTATGTATACCTAATATCGGTTAGTACACCTCCAAAAAAGCTAAGAGATTGGTG
>Ga0307513_10005471_pt1 | contig 16781 bp, 26 predicted proteins | sample 15_EM_MG_FD_202174 | JGI IMG/M metagenome (GOLD analysis project Ga0307513, IMG submission 202174) | Populus trichocarpa ectomycorrhiza microbial communities from riparian zone in the Pacific Northwest, United States - 15_EM | ecosystem: Host-associated > Plants > Roots > Unclassified | place... | reverse complement strand
ACTGGTTTCAGTAATAGTGCCTCACATCACTTCCAACCACCCGAGAGTCTGACAGGGCCAGGGCTGGCTTCGGTTGTGGGGAGGCGGACATTGGCCAGTTTCTATCATAGTTGCATCGCAGTGCATCTGACAACCCTTCCTGGCCCTCGGAGCCATCAGAATTCCAGGCGAGACAACGACAGTAACTTCTTCGACATTCACCCTGCCATTATAATCATTGAGAACCCCACCTGTCCGATAATTGGTTATTCCATACTTCCATGGAATGTTCGTCGTGTCGACAAGAGTGGACAACTACTCGTCACACAACTAAATGAGATAGTCTGCTCTGCATTACTTGGACGCACAAGAAGCATTGTACCATAATGCGATATGGCGGATTCGCCACTGCCAGCCAATTCGCCCACTCATGTCACAACGCTTGATTCCATCAAGAAGGCGAGCGCTTCGAGTGGTTGACGTATGCGCAGGACACTTCCAATATAAAGGCCTAGAAACAGGGCACGAAGTACCACAGTAGTCACAACAAGCGCCACAATGTCGACCGACCTCGTTCGCGTCAGCAACGCCGTGTCCAACGTCAATACTGGCAAAGATTTCACCCAAGACAGTTGGATGACGCGAGTACTCTATTTTATCCACCGTACCGATGCTGAAGATTCTGCAGCATGTGGACAAACGTCAACTGGGGTATGGTTTATACACGGACAATATTGTTGAAGAGTTTGCAGCTGATTCCTCATAGGTGATATGCTTTCACCTGCCCCATTATCTATTGCTCTCCTGGGCTCTGTCTGTGTGATCGCGTCTAGCACAGATGACTTCTGTACGTTGTCGATCCGGTCGACCCACTTCTCAGTTCTTATGTGGTGTTCGCAGCTCTCGTCGTCAAGCAAGTGGAAGGCGATAAGTACATCCACTCTAGTCACAGTATTGTGGGCCTTCTGTTGATAGAATCCCAAAGAAACCCCCCCGTCGAGTGGAAATACGCCCAGTATCCAGGCTCTTTCAAGACCTGCCTTCAGCAGATGGTCTCAGAGGGATATACTGGTGCGTGTGGTGCTTGTAATTTCTATATATTCCTATTCAATATGTTGCAGCATTCGAAAGCGCCCAAAAGAGCATGACAATCATCCAAAATCGCACCAGCGGCATGCCGAGGAACATTCAAAACGCAGTTAACATTGTATTCAACGGCTCCCCACAGGAGGTCGAAGCATACGTACCGGACTTGATCCGCTCCGTCCTTGACAGTGCGGAGGCGTGCAGGATCGCTGCAGAGCAGGCCGAAAGATCCTTCGAAGGATTAACTGGGCTCGCGCAGGAGATGGTACTTGCTTGCACCAATAGGGTTAGCTGGTACTTAATCTTGCTGATCAAGGTACTCAATGGTATTTCAGATCGGTAAATCTGAACAGGTTCTCGTGCAAAATAACATTCACTATGAGGTCCTTGACATTCAGAAGGAGGGAGGTGAGCGGGTTCTGAAGCAACGCCAGGAGTCGCACAGTATGTTCAAAGACGTAGGCCACTCAAACTAGGCCGACTGTGGGGTTACCTGACAGACCCAACATTAGTCTTTCAAGAAGGCTGACGATGACTTCCACCGGGCCCTTAACAATATGCCCAGTGGTTGGGATATCGTTGGCATGGGTGTGGTCGACTCTATCACACAACTGGCCGTATCCGCTGGCAACGCTGCCATTTCCGCGTTTACGCTCAGGTTCCAGGTTGCGTCTGCGGGCCTGGGTGCTTTACACTCAGCTACGAGTGGCAACACCGACAAGAAAGTGCAGATACCGAGCGCCGCCGTCAACTCGTCCCCGAATGGTGTTTCGACTCTTCCGAATGACATTTCGCTCACGGACCCAGCCCTGCTGGAGTCTCCTAAAGTCCTGCAGTTGGCAAACGCACTTCAGCACCTCATTTCTGGTGGAGAAGGTGGCAAGCCTGATTGGGAGAAAATTCGGTCCAAGGATGCAGTATGTAGACAGCTCCTTATTAATTGCGTCTCTAACCCTCAGAACTGCAGTCCAGCCCGAGTGGCGCAAACTTCGTCAAATTCTCTTTACAATCCTCGCAAAAAAATCTGGACAAAAGCAAGAACGTATCGGAACTACTTGATGAATACATCGCCTCGGGTCTCAACATCGTCAATACAGTTATTGACGTAGCTGGCTCTGCTGGCGCAGCGGATAATGCTCTCGACAACCAAAAGGAGCCGGCACGACAGTTTCTGCAGAACCTCCAGATGCTCAGTCAGACGTGCAATATACTTCTTCAGCAACCGGGCTCTGCTCCTAAAGGCCCCGCGACGCCCCAACCGCCCAGCAATGCTAATGAGAAATCAGCGGTTGGTCCAACGACTCTTATCTCGTTCTTGTACTCACAAACTCTAATACAGCAACTGGCCGTTGACAACGCCAAGTACAAGGTCCTTTCTGTTATCAGCTCTTTCAGTGGGGGTTGTTGACATCAAGCAGGTGGATGTAACACGTGCGAATCTTGACGCGAGCCGAAAATGTGACGTTATTCGACGTCTGTTTCCTTCCACATGCTCACGCCATATACAGCGGTGGAGGAAGCCGCTGAGCGGGTCCTCAAAGCTCAAAAGAAAATGACTGCTACCATCGCCGAGATGACGCAAATATCAATGGAAAAGGCGACCTTGGAGAGTAAGTAGACTACGGTGTGCCTCACATTTATATATTTTTTCATCGCCCTTCTTAGAAATGCTCCCTGTCCTCAAAAAGGCTGTGACTACGTTCACCCGTACGTAGAACTGTCTTATTTTCTGCGTTTAATATTCATTTTTCCCACCCAGTTCTCCGTGCTCAATTCTCGAAAATCACTGAATTGTTTGTCAGTGTCGCTTCGCTTCTTAGAGACGTTATGGTTCCTTCTGTGGGTGACTGGGCGAAAGCGCTTGAGAACACAATGTCGAAGCTTGCTGGTGTCTCTCTCTCGGGTATGTTCAACACCGTTGCTCAGTATATGTGTCTTATCGTCAAGCACTGGCGTTATCGATAATGATTTTCATCCCATTTCATAGACCTTGCCAAGCATATTATCTACATCCAGATGACGGTCCCACTCAAGGTTTCTATGTTGTGCGAGAGAATCGCGAGCACCTACCTCCAGATCAGCTACCAGTATATCATGCCTGCTCAACGGTAAGCCCTCTCGGTTGGATTCGCAAGTACGTTGGTCTTATGTATCTCCTCACTTAGTACTGTGGGACAGATGATCCAGTTCTCTGATGAGGCTGGTGGTGACGCCTTGCTTGGTTCGTTTTCAACGCCCTAAAGTATTGCTCAATGCCCCTGATGATTATGAAAACAGTAAAACTTAGGAGAGCACAGAAAGAGTTAGAGTGGCAGGCGCAGGGTGCAGCTGCTGGTGTCGTTGCTCTTGTTAAGAGCGATCAGCAAGTACGCGACCGCTTTTGGACAAACTGTTCTGTTTATTTATTTTCGTTGCAGGCCTTTATTCAATTGCTTGACACACGCCTGAACGCCATTGTAGCCACTGTGAAGCCAGCGTTGCCCACAGTTGAACGGCGTACGTCCGCTTTGAAACACTTGTTGAAATGGCCCATGTTGAACGATTTCCACAGCGTCTGATCCTGTCAAGGCAATTACGAATGCCCATATGGAGGACAAGAAGGCCTACGATGACAAGTACAACATGGGGGACTATTTCTGATGCCCGTGCACGAGTCCTTCTTTCCGTGGTGTAGTCCTATTGAAAGGAACTGTGTGCTACGCATTCTTGTAGTAAGGACATTGATCGTTATCTGAGAAACTTACACAAGATTACACAAGAGGGTGCGCGTATCGTTGGGACCCAGGAACAAAAACCCGTGTTCATCTTATCTGGAACCTGGTTGTGGAACCAACACGAAAAAATGAGTTACCCACCGAGGCGTCGGATAATTGTCACACCTGGCAGGCTCCCGCTTCCCATCGGACCCCGGAAACCTCGCGCTCACTCCCACAGAACAAATCAACCTTTCAAACCGCTGCAGTACAACCCATTCTCGATGCCCGTTCCAACCTTAATTCTCCCAATATGGAGGCAGAGCAATCAATCTTCTCTGTTCTCCGCGAAATTACGGCTTGAAATGCAGGAAGTGCCCCAGATGTCAGGGTATTTACTTCAAATGTTCTGCATGGAGTAAGGGTGGTGGATGAAACAGAAGCCACAACCCCGGGCCCACCGCAGTTGAGTCAACGGGCAGGTTGTGATTGACGGCTGAGGGAGCGGCTGGCCTGACAAATTCGAAGAGATGCCAAGGTTCACCAGAAAATATGAAATGCCGATATAAGGCACGCTTGTTGCATCTTGCTCATTTCAACGCATCCATGACCTCCAATAACGCCACCGTTGCTCGCGTTCAGGCTGCTGTGCTCGCGGTTAGCAGCGGCAAAGAGGTCAACGAAGATGCGTGGGTGAGGTGCGCCCACCGCTTCCCGTCTGATCGTTGTCACTTATATTCCGCCTAGTATGTGGTGCAACGCCAACTGGGGGAGCCTGCTACAGCCCGCACCGCTCTCTATTGCTTTGCTCGGATCGATCATGGTCCTTGCATCCAGCACAGATGACTTTGGTGCATTTGTATACTCGTACGCTCCAATCCACGAGCTCACAACCCCTCAGCCCTCACCGTGGAGCCCGAGCCCGGAATGGCTGGCGAGAAAATTAAATTCAAATATGCAAAATATCCTGACTCATTCAAGACTTGTTTACAACAAATGGTCGGCCCGTTTCATATCCTGTTGGTCAGTGCTCCTGACGTTCGTGCAGGTCAGCGAGGGCTACATGACTTGGGCGACAGTTGAGGTCGGTGTTTCCACATTCCCATTTGAAGCTGTAGGATCTGATCCACTCGTTAGGCGAAGATGAACATCATCAAAGAGGTGTCGAGTACGATCCCCAGACAAATCGCCGTGGCCGTCAACCTCGCAACAGACGGTACCCCTGAAGAAGTGGAGCAGCAACTCCCAGCTATCATCGCGTCCGTTTTAGCGGCTGCTGAGATGTGTAAGAACGCTGCTGAAGATGCTGAGAATGCATTTGCGAATGTCGCAGGGTTGGCGCAGGTGAAAATTCCCACTACTGTTCCCTTGAAGTTCGACCTCAATGGTCCTCGTAACAGGAAATGGTCCTTGCGTGCACGAATAAAGTATGTCAAATCTGACTGCACACGAGCGTTGACGTTGAAGCATCATCCATAGACGGGTTCCACTGAGCAAAAGCTGAACCAAAACAGGGTCCATCTGGAAATACTCAAACTCCAGCAGGATGGAGGCCAAAAGATGCTCGATCAACGTAAATGTACATTGAAGCTGATGAAGGAGGCAAGTTTCCTGCATTCTTGTTTTTAACACACTGACGCATGTCTAGTCATATAGTAATGCCGAGAGTGACTTCAAGGGAGCGGTCGAGAATTTGCCTGCTGGGTGGGATCGATCCTGGTATTAATGCTCTGGTCATTGCTAACTTTTACTACGGAACAGAATGGAACTACTTGGTATGGCCGTTGTGGATGGGATTGTGTCCGGTGTGGCTGCCATAGGGAATGCTATGCTATCCCCCGTTACCATGGCTTCTCGTCTCGCAAGAACGGGGCTGGAGCAATACAAGACGCAGCACGAACAGGTTCCGGACGCTCCCGTCCAAACTCCTGCACCTTCCGAGGACGTCAGCCTTCCCGATCCTGAGGCAGCAACGGATCCGGCCGTTTCACTCGTCGGGCACACTCTAGCACTGGCTACAGGACTCCAACTGCTCATTCAAGGCGGGGAGGAAGAAAAGCCAGACTGGGTTGCTATTCGTACAAAGGACTCGGTCAAATATCTATCTCCTCCCTCTGATTGTGATTGTGTTACTGACATTCGCTCACAGAAATCAAAGAATAGCGCATTCTACATCAGATATAGCCTGCGTGCTCAGAAGAAGAAACTGGATACATCCAGGAGGGTTTCAAAACAATTGGAGAGGTATATGAATACGCTGTCCAAGATCATTAAACGGGTGATTGAGGTCAGCTTGTCTGTTGGGGCCGAAGACCGCTCTTTCGACCAGGAGAAGCCCAAGCTGAAGGAGGCGATTGAAGGCCTTCAGCAGCTCAAGCAGCAGTGCGACCTCATCCTCCAACAGTCGGGCCAGAATCCCAAGGGACCAGCAACCCCCATTCCGCCACCATCGACGTCAGGAAGTGCAGCGGTAAGTCCAGTAGTTACACAAGGTATCATCTCCAACAACCATCCAGAAGATTGCAGTAGAGAATGCAAAGTTTCAGGTATAAATCCACTATTGTGACTTGTACAAATTTGACCGGATTGCCCTGAAAGGTTGCGACAACCCGTAGCAACTTGGCCTCTGCTCGTCAAGGTTTGTGAGGCCACGCTACAATATCCTCCATGTTAAGGCTTGCCTCTTGCTCCAGCTTATGATGATGCCGCCGATCGTCTTGTGAGGGATCAACAGGTAATGACTAGCATCATCGCCGAAATCACTCATGTTGCCTCGAAAGGCGCAACCCTCGCAGGTGTGTGGGACTGTAGTGGTGGTAATGGCTGAATGCTAATGTCGTACTAGAGATGCTCCCTATCCTCAAGAAAGCAGTAGCATCGTTCACGCGTCCGTAGCTTCATTCTTTTGATTACCCTGGCCTGAACAGAATCCTAAGTGCTTCGTGCGCAATTCTCCACGTTGTCCGAGTTCTTCGTAGATGTTGCTTCCTTACTGCGGGATGTCATGGCTCCGTCCGTTGACACTTGGTCGAGAGCCTTGACGAATACTACGGATCTCGTTGCTGGTCGCTCATGGTCTGGTGAGTTGCATATCAGCTCTGCCGCTACGCTTACACCGATTGACTCTTGGGAGATGTCACACGACACCTCATCTACAGTCAAATGATGGTTCCTTTGAAGGTTAGTGTGCTCGCGATGAAGATCGCGACGACCTACCTCGAGGTCAGCGACGGTTATATTATGCCAGCTCAAAGGTGTGCTATGAGCCTTTTTCGCATACTCCATATTGAACATTGTGTTAGAATGGTTGGTAAAATGCTTGACTTCAACACTGACAAGACGCCCGAAGGAAAAGCAAAATTCCAGCGTCAGTAAACCTATAACCGTTCATGACATTGAAATCCAGCCAGTTGTTCAGAGCGCCTCCAAGCCGCTCAAATTCAAATCAAGAACCAGTCGGACGCTACCAGCCACGCCATCACGAACCTGGTTGCTGCTGATCAGCGCGTACGCGCCGTCCCTATGCGCGAGCTCTCGATACTAATCGAGTGGATAGCACTTCAGAGATATCATAGCACGACGCCTCGCTGCAATTGAAAATGCTGTGAAGCCAGCTATACCAACCATCGCTGGCCCGCGTACGTGCTCTGTTACTCTGCTGTACCATTCACGACGTTAATGTTCTTCTACCAGTACCTGATACGGTCAGGGATATCGCCGAGGTATACAAGAAGGAACATGAGGCCTATAATCAGCAATACGATATGAACGATTACTTCTAAATGGCTGGTCTGACAATACATGAAATCATCTTTGCCAGACGCGAGCACTGTGTCCCAACGTACCTCAGTTAAGTTGATGGTTGTCCACATCCTGGCGAGTATTCACCATTTGTCCAATGGGGGAAATAGCGTATTCACGTCATCCAACTGTCAATATTGATGAAGTCCTTGCCAATGTTGGCGTTGGACACAGTGTTGCCGACGCGAACGAGATCGGTCAACATTGTGGCAATTGTTATGAGGTGGAGGTAGTAGAGTGTCTAACACGTTAATGGGGTTTTATACTGGAATTATACCTGGGGCCGCCCACATCAAAGACTCCAAGAATTCACACATGGTAACATCAATGAGCGAACTGGCGATACTGCGTTACATCATTATGACACGATGCTTCTTGATGGTCCAGTTGACGGGAGTGCAAACCATCAAGACTAGTACTGAAATGCGTCGAGTGGCTGGACGCTGCCTCGACACTTTGAAGCCTTCACAGACGCACGAAACTTGCGGGAAAGGCGGTATGTCTGGGACCACGATGGTGAGGTGCATTTTGCGGAAGTGGCCGTCTTTGTCTCACCGAAAACCCGATGGCCCTGAAAGCTCGAGAGGGGTGGTCAGAACTGTACTGGCGATGAACTGGCCACCAACTGATAGGAACCAGCCGCCGTTCGAGTCCTCGAACCTGAACTTTTGGCATTGGGCAAGGCCGTTGACAAACACTTAATAAGAACACCACATGAATTGGTATCGGAATTTCGCAATCTGTGGGCAGTCGCGATGTTGAGCGATACGTCGTGTTTGTTGAGATCCACTACAGACACGTAAGGAAACATGGAAACTACGGGTCAGTTATACATTTGCGTTCCATCTTATGTGCAGCCCTTGGCTAGATAAACTCTGAGTTCTCGTGATCCGTTCCAATCCCTGACCTTTGGACCATCCTTATCTCAGGAGCATCGACAACTGAGAACATTCGAATGTTTTAAAAAGGTACTCAGGCCGTACAATTCCACGCCAAGCGCCAAAATATTGTTGGAGTTGATGATTCCTCCAACTATTGACCGGGAAGTGTAGTGGTAACACGCCCTTCTAGAAATGGGGAGGTCCCGGGTTCGAACCCGGCTTGGTCGTTCTTTTCTCTCTAACAAATATTTGCCAATCACGATTTCCTATGTCTCAGGGCTGCACCCAAGCACAATGTCAGGCGTAGAGGGTCCAAGGTCGCTGTCGTATGAATTGAATTGGATTAGGCGACTATTTATCCTCAATCTGACACGGCAAAGTATCTGGAATATACGTGTCAACGATCGTAGATTCCATGTTAGCCCAAAGCCATGGGCACACGTTTACAATTCGACGGCACCAGGGTAATGTGAGATGAAATCGGCTATGGGCCATGGCACAACAAATTGGCACCAGAATTTATCGATTGCGGTAGATAGTCGCTCCGCAACCGATTGGTTCGGCGGTGGGAGGCTCAGTCCCTTTCACATCCCATTCAATTAGACGGTGCCGACAACGACTGACGTACTACTGTGTGTCCTCATTGGCATATACGCATGTCGCCGTCCTCGGTGCAGTTTGCATGGTCGCCACTTTGCACCACCTAGATTTAACTGTACCGGAGAGCGCATGGCTGATTTCGTAAACAGCGAGGAGTACGTGTCCGTTGAGAAGGAATAGGGGGTATGTTGTCGTTACCTCCACATCCGTCTCCTTTTCCAAGGCCAGAGTTCTTCTTCTGAATCAACTCTGCATTAATTTATATTGCCAGTTCAGAGTCGAGCTAGAGCGCTCGTCGTGGCACGTGTGGGTGTTTACAATAGGAGTTCTTGATCTTGCTAGTAGCAACGCCAATGGCGAGAGACGCTTATCATATAAAGCTCCAGCCAGATTGACCGCTCACTCACTAAGTCGAATGCAAACGTAGACCGCTCAAACCTATACCCCTCAAGAACCGGAGGCCAAATTACTTTGGAGAAGTAAACAACTCTCCGAACCCTTCCGGGCGCAATGCAAGAAGCCGACTTGATTCCGGTTCAGTGAGCCTTGATTTGACAGGGTATTCCCATCAAGGAAGACACAATAATTGCAGATAACGGTAGGTCACGGAGGTCCATTTTGCCCAACAGGTTCGGCCATGTATTCCGTATTAGAACACAAGGCCTCAATGGATCGGACATATTTATCTACCAAAGGGCTATGTAAGGGAATAGACACGCTAGTCGTGATCAGCATGAGAGCTGACAGTGGTCACGCCAAAGGTGTCCACCCCAAGGCACTCGTCAAGTTTCGTGGAAAATCAGACTTGGCATCCATTGTATATCTGCAGCAGAAAATGCTCCTGTCTTGATCCAATAGAACGATTTGTTGTAGGACAGAATTGGTTTGAAATATAATAGACGATGTAAGGCTATACTACGAGTAATGGAGCCCATGGGCCGCGCCATAGTCGATATACGCAACCTGCAAGCACGAGCACATGGTTAGTGTACGACGAAACGAGGAGTTACCATGTAGTTATTAACACGACAGCGTGCTTGTCACGGAGGTCGTCTGAGTTGGTGAGTTTCAGGCCACTGGCTACCAGAGGCGATCGGGGCGCCAGTTTGCCAATATATTGAGGCCTATTCGTCGGCAAGGAAATATGATCGATCACAGTAATCGCGCGGACCATAGGTTGCATTTCTCTGCCTCTACCAACAAATTCGTGAGAACTTTGCCAACCAGACGAAGAACCCTCGATCGGTGACAGACTGCCAGTTTCCACTTAGAGGGCTCCATATCCTCAAGAAGACGTCCCTCGTATCGCTGGAGGGAGCAGGAGAGGCGCCCGGCTATGTCCGGGTCAGTCGCACCCAACGGCTGGATCGGAGGTGCAGAGGAGAATGCTGTCAATGGCATGTAGGATCCCCAGATATGTATCTAGTCATATGAAACATTATTTAGGTTCTACGAATGGGTTCTGTCGGGTCACTATCAAACCTTGAACTCAAACGTTCTCGCCTGACATCTGCCAGAAGTAGGAAGAGCGAATATCATACTATAACAGACCTCCCTATATCACCCGTACTGCCTTTGATGGATAAACGTGTCCGGTCCGTTCTGACTTTGCGCCAGATCGCGTGGGACGTGAGAGCAGCCCATGGTAAAATAACTGGAATTATCGGCCCTATTCACCTGTTACCTGTAGCGCGTCGGCCCAAACAGCCAACTTCCTCGCACCTCAGCTGCGCTCCTTGGTGCGGGGACGGCGTCAAAATCAACTGGTATCAAACCGAAAACGAAACCAAAGTCGGCGCCCTGCACCAGAGTTCCCTTGCTAAAAGCAGCGCAAACTTCCATAGGAGGTCTCACTTCTGACGTCAGGACGGTCCATTGGTCTCGACCTTTACATGCTACGTCGTCTCTTAATATCGGGCTCGCTACTAGCAAAGTCAACAATTGCTATCATAAACACCCACAAGCTCCACACCCTACCACGACGAGCACACGAAATGGCTTGGCTGTGCAGTGGCAATACAAACGAAGACCTGATTCAGAACATGAAGAACTCTGGTCTCTTCGAAAGCGAGAAGGTTGCGGAGGTATGCTCTCTATGGCTTCTCCACGGACGGTTTCCAGGCGAGGACGAAATTCACTCAGCGACTAATACATTCGAGTCTAGGCGATGAAACGTGTGGACCGTGCAAACTATGTCAAGGACGGTCGATATGCGTATGAGGACTCGCCGCAGTACGTCGCTCACCTGGGTGAGTTGGGAAGGGGGACTGAGCTTCGTATCATCAGGCCAATCGGTTTCGGGGCGACGATATCAGCTCCACATATGGTGAGTGGGTTCGGGTTCGAATCTGGCGCGGGTTTGTGGCGTCCTTGGCCCCGATCTGTCCCCCAGCCCGCCACACGTGCGTCGATCGGTCTCATCTCACAATACTGACATCACTTGTGATATCGTTCCTGTGTGTTCAACCCCGCTGTTGTGCACTGTACCATCCATCCTGTGATATGCTAGCATGCACATGCCTGCCAGTATCTCCTTCCATGGATTAAGCCAGGGGCGCACATTCTCGATGTAGGCTCCGGATCGGGATATACCGTAGCGGTCTTCCATCACCTCCTCAATCCTCCGTCTCAGCTCCGCCCCATAGCCTCGACTGCAACTGCGTCTTCTTCGGATACTCCACCGACCACGGGCGTAGTGGTTGGTATTGACCACATTTCCGAACTGGTCGACTATTCTGTCCAGAATTTGAAGAAGGATGGGTTGAGCAAGGCTTTGGAGGATGGTCAAATTATAATGGTAGCGGGAGACGGACGGAAGGGCTACAAAGATAAAGCGGTGAGCTGGAGTTAGGTTGGTCTAGGTTAGCTAGGTTACCAACCCACCCTAGCGGTACGATGTGATCCACGTTGGTGCTGCTGCCCCATGCATTCCTTCAGAACTGGTGGATATGCTCAAGGCCCCTGGAAGGTACGTCGGCGTAGTTGCTCTAGACTCCATCCATCGGCGCCCCTTCTTCAAACTTGCAATTCTTTGGCTTCAATAGGGACTGATACGAATTTCTCTCAGAATGTTCATCCCAGTCGGACCAGACGGCGGCCTGCAAGACGTATGGAACGTGGACAAGGATGAGAAGGGTACGGTGACCAAAACACGTCTGTTCGGCGTCAGAGTGAGTAGCTTCCTTCCGAGCTCAGATTCAAACGACGCCGGAATACCTTGAGGGGACCGCCTAGCCCCGGGAGCCCGGGAGTGGTCCCCGCCCAACAAGTTTTCTGAGGTGCTGACTTTTTGCCCCTTACAGTACGTCCCGCTGACGGATCAGGCTAAGCAACGTGCAAATGGTTTTTGAGGCTCGTAAGACTGGTTAGCGCATATGTATACCAATTTAAAGCATGTATCGAGATCAGAACTCCTAAGGAGAATGCGTGAGCCTCGACCGGAGTACGATCTGATTACGAGCGAGTTCGGACCCCGCAAATGTCGAGCAGGCCGTCCAAAAATGGAAAGTGGTGGTGAAGCGACCCGCGCCGTCATCGCCCATAAAACATCTTGATCTCAACCGCAGCCCTCGTTTCCCTCGATCTTGTTGTCCTCACTACCCCCGACGACGACGGCGATGAGTTTCCCCACAAAGTACACCGTACCAGAGGAGACGGATACTCTCACCGACGCACGCGCCGCCGTAGCCAAGCTTGAGGCTGAACACCGTGCTCGAGGTCTTCACCTGAGCGGGAGAATCATCCACGTCGTCCACTACCTCCCCATCGTATCCACCCTCCGCACAAAAGCGGATGATCCGCTCATCAGCCCGCCGAAGACTCCAGAGGCTGCGGATATTGTCACTCTTGAAACTACAAGATCAAATGCTCGTGAGTACTTCCTTGACTCCTTGGTACGCTCCAGAACGCGACGGCTCCTCGTCGATTGCGCTCCGATGATTTACCGCGCGGACCCCTGTTGTCCTAATATCACCTATCTCACCCCTGTGCGCGCGCAGGTCCCGCAGAGCAGCAGCTCTCCGCCTACGACGACGATCCACAACCCCCAACCTCACCTGCCATGCTTTCCCCGGACCGATCGAATGTTGCCCTGCCAGAGACGGTCGACGAATCTGGAAGGTGGCAGTTGAGTCCACGTCGAGGCCACACCGCAATGGTTTCTGGTATCCGCTCCCTCTGCGAGACTCATGAACAAGTCGTCCTTGCATGGACTGGCGATATCGAAGTCGGAAACAGCCCCCCAGGAGTCGCCACTGCTCACAGAGACACTGTCAAGGTTTCAAATCTCACACAGGAGGACAAGGCTAGCCTCGAAGCCGCGATCAGCCACTACGTCGCTTCTGAAGAAGTGACCATCGATGGTGCACCGAAGAAGAAGATGACCTACGTCCCAGTGTTTCTGGATGACAAGATCGCCCACGGACACTATGAGGGTTACTGCAAATCCAGTAAGTGCGCGCTTGTCGGGTGAACAGGGATAACCCGCTGAATGGTGCCTTTGACCCCTTTCCAGCACTGTGGCCACTATTCCACTACCTTCTCTGGCAAGACGTTGCAACTGAGGTTCCTTCGGAAAAGTCGCACTGGGAAGCATACCTCAAGGCCAATGAAGCGTTTGCAGAAAAACTTGCCACCGTCTGGCAACCAGGCGATCTCGTCTGGATCCACGACTACCACCTTCTGCCTCTGCCCAGACTGTTCAAGAACGCCAACAAGCAGACCCAGGACGCATTTGTTGGTTTGTTCGTGCATACGCCGTTTCCCAGCAGCGAGTTCTTCAGATGTTTGCCGAGTGAGTGGTCATATGGCGATCTCATTCGAGTAAACGTCAGAACTGATGGAAACACCGTACTCTTACAGGGCGGAAGGAAATCCTTGATGGCATGCTCGGCGCAAATCTGGTGGTCTTCCAGAAGTACTCGTATTCTCGGCACTTTGCGTCTTCCTGCGTCCGTGTATGCGGTTATGAGACGGTCCCGGGTGGTGTTGATGTTGCTGGACAAGTGACAGGAATATCACATTGCGCTGTCGGTGTTGATGCCGATCGGGTTAGCCACGACACGTGCGTCCACATCGTTTTCTGCAATCACGCCCAGACTCACAGGACCCCTATAGTCGCCGGCCTGGTATCCGGCCCAAATTCGACGCACTTCGTGCACTATACGAGGGCAAGAAGATCATCGTCGGTCGGGATAAGCTCGATGTTGTCAAGGGTGTCGTTCAAAAGCTCAAGGCTTTCGAAAAGTTCCTCCACGACTACCCACAGTGGAGGGGTAAAGTCGTCCTAATTCAGGTGACAAGCCCCAGTCTGACGGATGCGCCGAAGTTGGAGCGGCAAGTCAGTGAGCTGGTCGCTAGGATCAACGGAGAGTACGGAAGCCTCGACTTCATACCTGTGCATCACTAGTCAGTGCCTCTTTGCCCTAAGTTGGAACTTTAGACTGACCCCAATGACAACGGTAGCCACCAAACGATCAAGAAGGATGACTTCTATGCCCTCCTCTCTGTTGCAGACCTCGCTCTCATCACTCCCCTGCGCGATGGTATGAATACCACGAGCATGGAATATGTCATCTGTCAGGAGAAGACCAATAAGGCTCCACTCATCCTCTCTGAGTTTATGGGTATTTCAACGACCATGCGAGATGCACTGTACGTTATTTTGTTGTCCCCGTGCTTCTTGTCGCCTATCATGCAACTTGCTGACATCCAATCGCGTGGTGGCGTGGCCTGCAGACAAATAAACCCGTGGGATCTTGGGGTGAGTCAAAATCCACTCTTATGGTCACATGACCCCAGGCGTTCCAGAACCGATTTAATTTGAAATATGTACAGGGCTTGGCAGCCACGATTAACCAGGGTTTGCTAATGTCCGAGGAGGAGAAAGTAAAACGGCAAGCGTCATTGTACAAAGTCGTCACGACTCACACCTCTCACACTTGGGCCGCGATTCTGGTCAAGATGCTCCTCGGCCATCTGGGAACGGAGAACACGGCGCATCAAACGCCGTTCATGGATCAAGAGAAATTGGCATCCGCCTACCATTCTGCGAAGAAGAGGCTTCTACTTTTCGACTATGATGTACGTGTACATTTTCCACATCCTCCATCATACCCGGGAAGTTGGGCCCTGAGCATAACCCGAGATGCTCTGACCTGGTATGTAATGTAGGGAACACTCACCCCGATCGTGCGCGTACCAAGCGCGGCGGTTCCTTCGGAGGCCACTCTCGAAGCACTCGAGAAACTTTCACAGGATCCGAAGAACCTTGTCTTCATCATCTCAGGGCGTGATGGCGGATTCCTCGAGCAGCACCTCGGCCATTTGAATAAAGTCGGCTTCTCAGCTGAGCATGGGAGCTTCGTCCGTGAGCCAGGGAGCAAGACCTGGAGCAACCTCACCGAGACGCTCGATATGAGCTGGATGCCGGAGGTCGAAGAGTTGTTCGAATACTATACCGAGGTGCGGATCTCCGGCGATTTATTTGGAACTGAAATTAACGATTTCGTAGCGGACAACTGGAAGCTTTATCGAGCTCAAGAAGAGCTCCATCACTTGGCATTACAGAGCTAGTGACCCCGAATGGGGGTGAGTTCCATCCACACCGCGTCCAGGCGGTCGTCGACTAAAAATCTGTAGTTCGTTCCAATGCAAGCAGTGCCTAGACTTACTAGAGAACAACTTGGTACCAAAGCGACCTATCGAAGGTTTGTCAACCCACAGTCAAGCTTTTCATCGATTTAACGTGACCACTTAGTGCTTGTGGGCAAGAAGAACCTCGAGGTCCGCCCAATCGCAGTCAACAAGGGCGAAATTGTCAAGCGGATCCTGTTCACCAACCCCGACGCGGAATTCGTCTTCTGCGCGGGCGACGACAAGACTGACGAGGATATGTTCCGTGCAATGTGTACGCTCTTCCCCGTGGGCAGCTCGGCAGCGACAATGAACCCACCTATCTCTGTCACCTCTGCTGCGGGCGCGCAGGCGAGCAAGGTCACGCTCAAGGTCAAGCTGTCGGGCTTGTTCGCGACCACCGTCGGGTCGAGCAGCAAGAAGACTCTTGCGGCGTGGCATGTTACCTCCGCGCATGAGATCGTTAATGCCATGCTTCAGCTTGTCGGGAGCGACGTGGTCTACTACCCCGCTCCTGCAACTGCGCTCTAAACATTGCAGGAGCTTTAGCAGGTCGGCGGTCGTTATAGAGCTTCTTATGATAATGGGGAGCGGTGGACATGACGTAGTGGTTTATCACCCGCTTGTAGCAACAGCCCCCTTTTCGTGAAGCACTTCTATTCTTTCTCCCTTGTAGCACATTTAGTGTCTTTATAACCCAACATAACCATCCAAAGTTCTCTCATTCTCACCCTCAGTGTCAATTGCAAGATTAGCAGACGGTGCGAAATAACACTGTATTTTTTGCAAGTAGGGAGAACGTGACAGGTGGATGAGGTGGATTGGGGGTAATTTTGAAGGTCGCAGTTGGTGGACCATAGTTGCGACAGTGCGAACAAAAATGAGCAAGCATATATGCGTGGGATGATGGATGGGTGGGGGACAGGCGGCATTTCACAATGGTATTGTATCTTCAGTCGAACAGGTTCGATATAGCAAGAGGGTGAGCGCAAGAGGTTTTTTAGGCGGTTGGTGGGCTTGTTGATACTATTTACGCAGAACCACCCTTCGCAGCGCTGGGACTGAAGTTGTGCCACGTTGGGTTGAACTGTACGCCAAGGGGCCGACC
>Ga0307513_10005470_pt1 | contig 16781 bp, 17 predicted proteins | sample 15_EM_MG_FD_202174 | JGI IMG/M metagenome (GOLD analysis project Ga0307513, IMG submission 202174) | Populus trichocarpa ectomycorrhiza microbial communities from riparian zone in the Pacific Northwest, United States - 15_EM | ecosystem: Host-associated > Plants > Roots > Unclassified | place... | reverse complement strand
TTGTCCAAGAAAGCCCGCCAGGCTTCCTATGCCCTTGCGTGGTTGAAAGGTAAGGCGGACCGTAATGTTCAGGCAGAACACGAAGAGGAAAAGGGTCATGAGGAAGAGAGAGGAATTGAGATTGTCGGAGGAGTTTGATCGATCTGACAGCGTGTTGAACGCCTGAGTCTGCCAAGATAGATTAGTGATTTAGGTTCAAGTTCTTAGAGTATTAGAATAGATTTCTTATAGACTGCAGATTCGCTCATGAGGGTAAGCATTCGGGGTTAGGTCGTGTTGAGGATACTAGTATGATAGTAGGCTGAGGCTGACGCCAAGAGACATTACAGTACACGATGTCTCTTGGCGCATGCTTAAATGTGAGGCTTAAAGGGATATTTTAGGGGGTGCACGTATCACCTGTGACAATCATGACTTTTCACGATCTTTCAATAGTCTATGTTTGATCTAAGTGCTACATCATTATCCACCGCCATTTGGCGAATTGCCTTCGTTATCCATCCCCAGATACTGAGGTATTGCGCCCCATGTTATGACGCCACGCCCTACATCACGACATCACGGTACACCCTAAGTCGCATTCCCTGCTTGTACAGCCCGTAGGACTCACAGTCGTCGAAATGTACAGCCTCAGAAATATCTATATAAGGACCCCTCCGACCCCTCCGACCCCTCCATCTTTCTTACCTCCCGCCTCAGAAGACCCCCACCTGCCTTCCTCCTGTCCAGCGTTCCAACATCTGGCGTCTTGAGACATACGAACGTCAACCGGCATCCAAGTGGGTATCAAGAGACCCCCGAGATTTTATTTTGTTCACCCTTCATATTAGATTCCAAAATCGCCGACAAACCAATTACCCCTCCAGGCATAGCGAGACGTCACTTGCGGAAGGGAAAGTAAGCAAACTACATCTCCCAGTGTTTGTAACCGATGCTAATAGCTCTCGGCCACTTAGACTCCCCGCCGCGCAACCTCCCCCGCCAGAAGTTCGGGGCGGCATACAAAGAAGAACTCTTACACGTTCGGCCGCCCGTCACCCAGCGGAAGAGCGAGTGTAAGCAATGCTGGAATTCTCTTATATGGAATCTTAGGATATCAAACTCACTACCCTTTTTTAATCAACAGAGGACCCGACCCTGAGGAACACGCTCACTTCCAACCTGCCACGAGAGATTCAGTGTATGAAGCCAAACTATCCCACAATAATCAGAATCTGGTATACTGACAATCTAAGAAACAGGACTGTGTATGGCGACATTGCGTACGCCAAATCTTGGTGGGGATTCAAGCATCCGCGTGGCCAATCTTCTGTCTATGCGACATGGCGCGAGCAAATAAAGGCCTACATGATTGCTCGCCACCCGGACCCCGGTCGCCTAACCGAAACGCAAGTGGATTCAATTTTATTGTTCGCCTGTGGCCTATCACCCGTCATGGAGCGAATTGAGCTCATCACACGCCAGCACCACGCCGACGACCTTTTGGAACTGAACGGGCATCTGAAGCTCCTTGTCAGGGATTCTGGAAAGAAACTGCAAACGACCAAGAAGCGTCAAAGTGCTGGTCGTGATGGTCGCGGCGACGTTACAGAACCCCCGAGTAAGTGCTAGCTATCTTGATTCCGTGAGGCCAGCCCTGACATCTACAGCGTGTGGCTCTTGCGGATTGGGAGTCGCCATTTTCGCCGCGAGCTGTCAGAATCCATAGTGTTCATAGATCTGGAGCACCGGGGGCCCCGCATCCCTTCCTCGGCCACCCCTAGTGTGAAAGAGAGTCGGACCGCGCAATCGCCTGGGGGGTCCTCGTGACACCAAGCATCACGCATCTGCTACGGGTCGTCAGAGAACAAGACGTCGAAGACGAAATCCGATGTCCCGGTATCTCATCGGTGCGACAGGCGCGGGTGCTACCAGACTATGTCAGGACCCCGAAGATCCTCTCCCCTTACGCCAACTTATATTCCTCACTGAGATGACGACATTCGTCTCTGGCTTCTCACCAACAGTGGCCAGGATCCGCTGCACCTCATGGTTATCAAGTCAGGACCTGAAGACGGCGAGGACCTGGATGAGACCCGCGAGCCTCCCAATGGGAGGTACTTGTTTTTTGACCGCGCCATCTAGGAAGGGTCGGCCAGCGCAGAAGATGCGGCACGGGCAATGGAGGAGGAGGAGGAGTGGTTTGACGAGGACGAATGGCTACAGGCCGAGGTAGAGGGGGCGCCTCAGGCGGCTCCTGAGGGCTGGCGTTATTGTTGTAGATGACGGCGGCGTTAGTATCTAGACTGAACAGGGACTTAGGTCAAAATTGGATAGCTAATTGCTGATGTAGGACCAGTCACCGGGAGTTCCGGGCCCCTCAAGACGCCGGAGGAATATTTCATCGCAGATGGAGGAGCCAGCGCGCTCTCAACCATGAGCGCCGGTGTCGGGGGTGCCCTCCTCTCGCCCGTCTGCGCCTTCTGAGTCTGAGATACTCCGTAAACTCCGCGAATCCTGAGCTCGTAGCGGAGAAGCTTCAAGAGTATGATGGCGCGGAGGACCCACCACCTGCCACGCATATAAATCGCGACGAACACTGTGTCTCAGCTCCCCCTGCTTCAGCTGCCGGCCACCATCTCTCGACTCCGGAGAGAACGATAGAACATCCCTCTCCCACAACTGATCTCCCGCCATCTACTGCCAATGTGGCCCCGACCCAGCCACCAGTATCCGTGACACCCCCGGCACGCCGATCTTCAGTTCTGAGTTCTGAGCACGCCTCAGAAAACTCCCGATCAGTACGCGACATACGCCGTTCTGGAAGACGTCGCTCGGGTCGAAAATGAGACTTCTAGGTTTTGGGATGAATTCTTTTTTCATTTTTACCCCTACTACTGCCTTACACGCGCTGTGCGATTTCCTTTGAGACATGGTGTCATGTAATTTATTTTCTCCTTATGATTCCTAGCTAGTATAGTAATGATACCATTGGGCGCCCCTTGCTTCTGCTTCTCTCATCCCTACGTCCCCTTATGCTGATGTCTGATAACCTTTTCCGCTTTGGGCTCGACTCGCATTCTCTGTCCATAACTAGACTGGCTTAGCCAAAAGGACTGGGGTATGCACTATGTGAAAACTGAAATCTAGAGATTTAGTGGTGTTGATTCAACGTCAGGAGATGAGGTTTGAGATATCAAATCCGCATTGGTCGTGGCGTGTGTCTTGCTAGACCTAGTGTCGCTAACGGATACTCGTGGTGGCTAGTTTTTGCATAGGCACTACTGATATTAGCGACGCCTCCTACTTTACTGACAGCTCGAACCTTTTCATACCAGAGCGTAGACGAACATCAAACCTGAGCTCATCCAGAGTACGAACATAATGTTGAACAAGCAGAAAACACCTTTTTGCAGTTGAATCGATTCTTTCAATACAGAGTGATAGTACGTGAATCTCACACCTCCGCCCCCCCCAAAAGATGTAGCGTATCAGACCTGACGCGTTCAATTGCACCACAACTACAAACTACAAATATCCACATCGCGTGGGATACATTACACTCACGCATTCTAATCCCTATTCTGTCTGAAAAATCTTCATCAGTCTCTGGTATTCTACGATGTCTAGACAACCTCAAGGCAAATCACTCAGTCAGCCAACTTCACGAGTAGGCAATCTGGAGCGGCGTAGACGCGACACCATACCCGCGCAGAGGGGATCTGGATAAGGAACACAGCGGACCGAATCAGGCAGCTCCCATAGTACAAGAACACTGCCTGCTGAATCAAGCAGCTCCCACGGTACACAGTGGTCCGGTCGCAGTTCTTCCCCACCACAAACCACAAGATGCCCCACATCACGACCCGTGATGCGCGCCACATCAGCAACAAGGTGGCCTGCGTCAGATCCAGTAGTGTTGCGTCCTGACTCTCCCAGCCTGGACCCTGCGTCCTGTGCGTCCTGTGCGTCCTGTACCAATATGCCACATCTTGTTGCATCAGGTGCGTCCGGAGACCCTTGCCTGCACTGGGTTCCCTCTGGACACATCCAACCAAGCAACCCTACCTCCTGACTTAAACTTCAACACCATCGCACATCAGGATTCACCACTACCCCTGATTCTCCTTTCAGCCTCCTTTTTCTTCTTGCCCAGATGTGACCACGGAGTATTTCTTGGCAAAGAAAATATGGTTAGTTCTGGCGCCTGGTGAGAAACCCATCATACCCTTAATCTTAAATATGCCCTAAAGACCCCAAGTCACACTGGTACTCAGAGTTCTATTTTCAGAACATCCTCTTTGAATGAGCGAGAATGCCAGCTCACTCCAGTCTGAAAGCGAGTGATAGCCATAACACTGCCTGGTGGTTTCTCGGCACTTAGCCTCAAACTGGACGCGACGCGACACACTCTTTTCATCACAACACTTAACATCCACACTCCGGCGCCACAGCTGCAATACTCCACCACTGCCAGACAATCAATCCTCAATCCAACACCTGGAGGTTCCTGGGCTCGATGCCAGCTATCCAGTGGTATACGATTCATCCCCAGAGGAATATTATTCATGAAGTTACAGGGCTGAATGGGGTGGGTAGCTCGCGATCTCAGAACTCGATGACAGGTCCCTCCACAACCACTACTCCTATCCTGGATCTGATTGCCGGAGATTGTTGGGCTCGACGCTAGCTACGCAGAGGTATAAAGGATGTCTCTGTCGCATCAGAACCCAGGAGATCGCTGACCCTTGTGAGAGTTGTCTTTATAGATACCCTGGCGCTCCCAGAGCTCGATGTCAGATTCCTCCACGACCACTGGGCCGATTCTGGATCTGATTGCGGGAGATTGTTGGACTCGATGCCAGCTTCCTAATCGTGTACAGTCCATCCCTCCGCGATTTCTATTCATGAAGTTACAGTACTGAATGGTGTGCAGGCGATCCCAGAGGTCAATGGCTGATTCCTCCATAACCTCTGGGCCGATTCTCGATCCGATTGCGGAGGGTTGTTGGGCTCGACGCCAGCTACGCGGCGGTATAAGGTACATCTCTGTCGCATCAAGGCCCATGAATCCGCCAACCCTTCTGACAGTGGTCTTTCTACAGGTCCCTGAACTGGATGGCAGATTCCACAACAACCACTGGGCCGATTCTGGATCTGATTGCAGGGAATTGTTGGGCTCGATGCCAGCTACATGATGGTATAGGTTCCTTCCTGTGTCCCCCAGGAATTTTATTCATGAACTTGAAGTCACAGTGCTAAATGGTACTAAGGGGGGGAATCGGGTGTGGGGGGGGGGGTTGGCAAAGGGTCAGAAGGGTTCTTATGACTGAGTTTTCAAGTTTTTCTATGAATTGGCTTGTATATTAGAACAATAGAAGACTACTAGTAGTAAATTTAACGGTTTGACGGTATGAAACTTGAATCTATTGTGACCCAGGTCAGAAAAAAGTAAAGGGGGGACCCTTCGCTTAGCTCTGGAAGATGTGGTCTGGCGTCAGGTAGCGTCCTGAGTATTAGGTGCTGCGTCTGGTGCGTCCTGAGAATTAGGTGCTGCGTCAGGTTGCGTCAAATGGGTGATATGGTAGGGTGGTTGCGTCCTGGTTCGCGATTTGCGTACCAGCGTCTGGTGCGTCAGATGTACAGAATGCACAGAACGAAAGGTATTATTTTTGCTGATGGAGAAGAAGGACCTTACAGACCACGGCGTATAGTGAACCTGAGGGGGAACCAGATGCACAACAACAAATAGCGACAGTTCGTCTGAGCGATGAGAGCAGCGATGAGGACCAGAACTCCCGCAGATCTGATGAAACTGAATCGGACACAGAACCAGACGCAGAAGACGATGATGTCCCGGATGACAATACTGGATGAGGGTCTCGTCACCGATCACGAACTGCAGACAGACGACAAGCAAATACCCGGGTTTCAACTGTGCGAGTTTGGACCACCTCCGGATCTCCAGGAGCGGTGCAAGTCAGGCGCACCCAAGCTGCTCAACCACGTATAATTCAGGGTGGTGCGTATACTCCACCGGCGTTCACATCTTCCAGTGTACCACCATATTCGTCGCCGCTGGCCACCCATTGTCCCACTACGTCCGGAGTCCGGAGCTCGAGTCCTCCCAGCCATCCCAATAATCAACAACACGAGCATCACATTTGGCCGGATACTAACTGACGGCGAAATACGGCCACCAGGGCCGAGGCTGCTGTAATAGTGCGGGCCAAGACTCTTATTCAATGGTACACCCTGTTTGTGAATCCTCTCCCAGCACCCGCTGTATTGATGTCTGAGGTCCACCGTGTGTGGCTGAAGGCTCTCGAGGACATATCCGACGCAGGAAATATTGAACCATCGGTCGCAAGCATAAAAATAGTAAGTGGACACTGATACTCAAACTTGACGCACTCGTCCTGGGTGCTTACTAAATGTGACAGATATGCGCCAGACACTCTGCAGTAAGATCCCAGTTTCTGTTCCAAGTAAAGGAACACATTGGAAGATATTACGATCTCCTCCGACACCCCACGGCGATTGCGCGTAGGGTGGACTACCTCCTCGAGAGGGATAGATTCATGTGTTCCCCGAGAGGGTATGAGGTAAGTGTGCGCTCTGTGATAGCCCGGCCACATCTAATCCGTATGGACTTGACCCAGCATGTAACGAATCGATTTCTCGCGCCTCAGATCCCGGAGGCAATATGGGGAAAGTACTTCAAGGGCAGGAAAATGTGTGGGATTGCCGGACCTGATTTTCTTGGTCGCATCAATGGCACCATGGTATGTTTAACCTGTGCCATACTCTGCGATACTCTGCGAGCATGGCAAACCGGAATCTATCTTGAAACATGCGTCTTCAAGCCGGACGCAGTACCAGGTGAGCCTGACCCTGAACCTGGTGTTCTCTAGTTCTGGCCAGGATGCTAACCTCATGATGAGCTCGGAAGGCCTCTTTGCCCGCCAGCGCCAGACGTGGGCCACGTGCCCAGACTGGGTACAGACAATAATCCTCAAGAACATTCGCGAGACCATCAAAGTGAAAATGCAGTAGGAGCATGGGATACAGGAACATCGCCGTGAAGGGTTTACTGACGATGGGGAAGCAGTGGCGGCAGAGGTGCGGAGTCAGATGTCTAGACGGCCCACCCATGGGCAACTCCTCGGATTCCGACACGCCCAACTCCACGCATTCAGACACGTCCAACTTCACAGATTGAGAGTCAAACTCCCAGCAACCTGCGTATTGAAGCGCTGGAAGGAGCCCCGGATAACTGAAACGATTCTCAGGAAACTGTGACCTCTTTCGATTTGACCCAGGTGTTGGCAACCCGGCTACTCAACTTCCTCGATTCGGACCTACAGACTCCGAACCGCTCAGATGAGGTGGCTGTGGGGCTAACTTTGGACAATACTGTGACTCCGACTCCATTGCGAGAGCTCGCGCGCAGCCTTGATGATCTAGAGCCGGCAGAGGAGACTACTGTTCAGTGGGATATGAAGCAGGGGGAAAGTGCGAGCATAGATGCGGGTCGTTCAAATGCTGAGCATGTGTAGGGTAGTGGTTTTGGGATGCGTTCTCACATATAGGAAAGTGTGCGAGGAGCATAGTCGTATTAAGATAAGGGCGTCTAGCCAATTCAAGGAATTCAGAATAGAATTAATAGAAGCAACGCTTAACAGGTGCATCTTGGCGATCAGGATAGTAAAACAGATTGTGACAGCTTTTGAAAGAAGAGATGTGCCTAGGGGTAGGATCAGGATGGCATTAGACTAAGTACACGATGCGTCCGGATGAAAACGCGGCGTCAGATAGAGTCACGATCGGATCAGGATGCGGCATATATAGGGCATAAGATCAGTCAGAAGTGAGCAGGCGTCAGGAAGGGAGCGATGCGGATCGTGGGATCGGACGAGGTCGGCAGGGTGTGAAAACATTAGCACGCGAGATCTGAAGATGACTGAAGCCCTGACGTTCGCTGAGAAGGAACCGGCATCAGGGCGGGAGAGTCATAGATCCGACGCTGTCAGAACGCAATAGCGGAGGACCTGACGCAGTAGGAACGGAAGAGTCGTAGATCAGGGGGAGTCAGGAGGTAATAGAGGAGCACCAGACGCAGTCAGGACGCATAGGACGTAGGGGTCCGTGTCTGGATGGCGTCAGGACTGATGGCGCTAGGTGACGCAAAGTCAGGACCCGACGTCGATCCAACGTTACGTCCTGATTCGCGATTAGCATTCCGAGGTCCCGGGCGTCAGACACACGGGGTGCCCAGGACGAAAGGGATTATTTTTGCTGATGACAATCGGGTTTCCCATTATCAATCTACTTCTTTACGAATTTCGCCATGTCCAAGAGTGGAAGCCTGCTGGCGATTCACTGGCTTGCCATGCCATGGAGGATCGTAAATGCCATGAGGACCCAGTCAATGGAGCGAAGTGGGCGGGGCAGAAGATCGAACGGATGTAGGTTTACGCTGTACTGTACCCACTACCACGAGCACTCGAATAGAAGCAAAATATGCTAGGGTGTAGGAGTTTCTCTTCGCAGCTATGTGAGAGGGAAACACTGCAAACTCAGCACCCAGTTGGAACAAAAGACAAGGAATATACAAGACGGCTTACTATGAGAGACAACTCAATCATCCCAGCACATTTATATTTTATCCGAGTTTTAACAGTACTGTATCTTTCAAATAGTGATACCAGGCCATGTAGTGCTCAACAACCATGGGGGGTGGGTTGACTCTTTTTCTCTGAGACCTCAGCAAACACGTTCAGCTCATACCAATAACCCGACTTGATTGTCCTATTGAACTCCCATCTAGAAATTCTACTAGCTCTTTGGGGTCCGGCCCAGTTTTCTTAGCCACCCCAGCTACTAAAGTACTACTAGGGGCATCTAATATTCAGAAGAGAATGAATAATGTATTTGGGAATGAACTTAGGTGTCGATAATATCGAGGTCGAGCACCGCTTTGCTATCTTAAATCACAACAGCAATCATGCTAAACCTCCTCTCCTAAACCATTTGTAAACACACAAGAACTGCAACCCTACAATGACCTTCCCTCATTGCCTCTTATCGTGAGGCAACTCTGTAGTTGGCTCCTCAGGCTACACAGTTCCCTTACCATAAAAATGGAAACAAACCAGTTTTTGGTTATAACAACTAGTAGTAGTATGTAAATAATAGGACTGATTTCGAACCCTTTAACAGCCAGTATTGAACAGCTTGCATACTAAAGCAAATTCTTCTGTTTGAGATGATAGAAATAGAGGGCCGCAAAAGAGAACATGATGGGGATATATAGTAAACAAGGAAGAAGTGATGGTTGTACAAGAAATCGGAGGCGATGAAGCAAATCTTGCATAGTGGCAAAAAGGAGGATACAAAGTTCAAAATATGCAACCAGGAGAGAAAAACAGGTCAAGTGAAAAACTGTTGTACACTGAAACTAAGGGAGTGGTGAAATGGTATGGGAGAGAAAAGAGTATGTGTAACAGGTTTATTCCTGTCTAACAAAAATGCAGTAGGATAAGTAATAGACATGCTAGTGCTGGTGCTAAGGAAGGCTTCAAGGGACTGGGAGCTAAAGACATAATAGTTGAAGGACAAATTGGACGCAGGGATCACCATTGAACCAAGTGTATTCTTAAACAGAAGGTCATTCCAAGTCGGCTGTCACCTGCTAGGCAGGAGACTGGGTTAAATATATGAAGCCTGAGCTATAGCATTCCTGGAATCATGATCATTACCAGTAGCTGTACACACACTGGAATCCTGGAATCCTGCAAGTACAAAGAGTTAAAGCTCAGCCTCCGCCAGTGGTACACAACTATTCTATACCTAGAATTCTAAATATAAACTTCTAGCAATACAAACTGAACATAACATAAGATAGCATAGCCTATCTAACTCGGAGACAGTGGCCGAGTTGAAATCAAATCAAATAAACCAAATATAAATCAAACTAAACATAGGAGATCCTGCACTGCCACTGCTGGTGTGGACTGTTACTGGAATATGTACTGATGTTACAGTATCATATATGGTAATGAGTTGCCTCGGGGAACTTCAGAGGCACTCCACTGGAATGGAGTCCATAATGGAGGAATCCAGGGGGCCAAGGAGTACAATGTGTAACAACCACCGAGAGTCAGGACAGGGTTTTCCGGATATAAACAAGTGCAAATATCCTGCACAGCTGCTAGAATGAAACCAAGCAAACAACCAAACAAAATAGAGGGCAGTTCTGCTACAGAGCTTTCCCAGTACAGTGGACTTGGAGCCTCAGACAAAAGCAAGGGATGAATCAGGCTGGGAGCATTGTTTGAGACTCTGCCAGTGGAAGCCCTGGGGGGCTTTTAGAAAGGAGAGGAATGTATAAGAAATAGGCGGAATAGGCTGAGATTGTATTACTAGAGGATACTAGAGAGGATATGTATGTAATACGTGAGGTATAGTGTGACACTAGTACAAGGATTGTTTATTTGACTTCTTATAGTTACTAAACTGTTGCCAGCTGCCAAGAATTTCGCTTTTTGAGCCAGGTAGATAAGTTCACTTTCCCAAATTGCAGATATATTTATTTCTGTCAGACCACCTTTTCTAAGCTCACAAATTTCTTACTTCATTTGCCTACTGTAAAGGGTTGCTCATTTGGGGCATAGCTACCTGGCCATTGTGGTTTTGGGTGTTTTGCTGTCAGTTTTTGTTGCACCGAAATCCTTATTTGCACCTCGTTTCACCCCCAGTACCGATTGGCGCACTTCACGCTACAAGAGCATCTCTTTAATAACTCGATTTTCGATAATCCCCACTCTACAACGGCTGAGGTTTGCTTGACACACCTCAATTTTGGATGTGTCCGTGATCTTGCACCAACTCTATACTAGGCTCCCTCTACGCTGCCTCTTTTTAAAATATGCTTCTATTCACTAGGGGACGCATCCGAAATTGGGAATGACGGAAAATGTCAAAACCCTGGCACTGAGTCTTCTGGATAGATTTGATGAACATATATCTGCTCAACTACTCTTATTGCACTACAATGGAGATAAAGGTTAGGGCCCGTAGTTTAACAAGACAGGAGGACCCACGGGATTTACGGCACTCCACGCAGCATCGCTTCTCCGGGAACACGGTGTTTCATTGTGCCCTTAGTTCATATGGTTGAACCAGAGCCGGGTTTCATCATATAGCATGAAGAGTCCATTTAACAAAGATCCTCAAGGTGAAGTTATACTACCTTCGTATGGTGCCTTAACAAAATTAACTGTTCATCAACAAGCAGGAAAAACTCCAGCGATACTAATAGCACTCCCCCACTGACTCCACTCAGGGTTCCCAACCGGCTAGTCCGTCCGGCTTTGGGCACGGCCGGACTGACCCAGGCTTTTTCAGAGACGGCCGGGCCGGACAGTGGGAAACCGGCGTTCCGAAACAAAAGCAGGGCACCGCCTGGGTGACCTGCAGGCCTCAGGTTGTTAGCCCTAAACTTAATGTACAGAAAGTCATTTCCTAAGGATTAGGTTAATCCACGTGACTTCCATTGTTTCAACCTGTCGTGATCACTCGACTTGAAACTTTACTTCCGGAGGTGAAACTCTTCGGGGGAGGGATATGGTGGGGTGTCCGAATAAATGCGCAACGGTCAAAGACGCGAATAAAAGAACTAGATATTGGATATATAGATAAGCTAGCGACATTGACTTTATGATCTTGAATCACACACACCGTGTATCATTTATTGTTCTAATCTAGGTGAGAGCAGCTAACAGCCGGACCGCTTTCGCAAACAACTATTAATGGCCTGGGTATCTGTCGGTTAATTCAGGTGGCTCAATTTAAAATATCTCATAATCGAAAAGCTTAGGGGGCGTTCGGTTGACCGCTGGACGGACCGTTCGAATAAAGAACCGAGAGGGTTGTGTCGTTCCCCTAACGGGACAGTCCAGAAGGAGATTTGGCATTCAGTTATGAGGATTCCATTTACTGAAAAAGGGTGTGAACGGTCAAAAGTGAAAAGGACCTCTGAAGGTCCTTTTCGTCTGTCGCTCATCACCGTGGACAACGACGATGCCCCCTCCGGCATCCACGAAATCTTCTTACAAGTCAACTAATAGTGTGGATTGCGGGCTATGCACATACACATCAGTTCACCTCCTAATACGTCTGCCCTCTTTGGTGAAGCTTTCATCACTGAGTTTCTCCAAGGCCACTCAGACCCATTCTTTGACCCTTTTCATATGCTAATAACCACAATTTATGCGTTCGTGCATGTGGTGTGAAAAAAAACAGAAGCCATGTATTGAAAACTCTTCAATTACGAGGTTGACTAATGAATAGTCAGTTAACCAGTCCACTTAACCGAACAGCTTTTCTAGGCGTCAGCCAGATCCCCAGCGTACCTCGGGATTGTACTGCCGTAGGATCAAAGCCTGGATTGGCACGATCCTTTTATAATACCTAAGTTAGTAATAAAGATGATTGAAAGCAACCGTTCATGGCTGTCAACGTCAACGGTACAGTACCGGTAGTGTATGGAACGGCGGATGAATGGTCCATTGTTAGCCGCACGGCGGATTAGCCAATCAGTGCTGAGTTTTATGCGAGCAGCCCCCGTTGCCAAGGTATCTGGCGGCTTTACCCGGGATCTGCAGGCTTTGCCTGGGCATCTGGTGGGGTTGCCTGGGCGCCTGCAGGCTTTGGCGGCTGTTGATAATTTAAGCAGGCCTGACCCAGGCTTTTCAAAACCATGATCCCGACTGGCCGCTTGGGAACACTGACCCCACTACAATGAAGATCAAAAAAAAGACATAAAATGCAAACACATTGTAGAATACATAATAGAAATCAATATTTGATCCAGGGGCGTATCTTTAAGAAGTGTTGAAAATACGGGGGCCCGAGAAGAGTTGCCTTGCCATCGATCCTTTGTGTACGGTTAATTTTGTTAATGAGCAATATGATGGAGTATTCTGAGGGGCAATCGCTGGAAGGAAAACAACAGGAAATGAATCTACAAGTAGCAGAGGGAGTCCTCACGAAGTTACAAGTGGGAGACGAAAGAAGAAGGGAAAAGGTTTCACGAAAAAGAAGAAGGAAATTGAGTGAAATAGGAAAGCAGAGATTGAGTGTGACATTCCAACACATGAGGCGCTGGTCCAACTCCCATTCATGCTGGCATATGAGCGAGCTCCTGTCGGTCAATCCAAGAGGAGTGACATTTCCGTACATAACTGGTCTGTATATGCGCTATCGCGATCATCCAGAGGAGGGCAGTGGTGGAGTAACTGGTAGGGGAGGACTGGGGGGATGAATAGTGCGGGCGAGAAAGACAAAGAAGCAAATAACAATAACGGAAAGGATCACGGAAAGGATCATTGTTGAGAGGAGGAGTGCTTGGGTGGTGGGGGAAAGCGACTCGAATTGTGAAAGATAGACCAGCGGAACTCGGGAACGCCGAGTGAAGCATTGAAGTAAGCCACGTCGCCCGGGGCCGGGGCCCTCTGGGACATCATCACTGGCATTAGGGGTTGGAACGGAGCGTTTGGGTTGCGTGAGTAATTTCGCAACCTCTTCATGTCTCTGGGACACGGCCAGCTGAAGAGCTGTTTCGCCGTCTGGATCCTGGATATCAGGATTAAGATCCTCTCGTTCAAATAGCAACTTTACTACTTCCTTATGCCCCATCCATGCAGCCAACATGAGGGGTGTAAATCCGCACTCTGTGTCTAGAGCGTTCGGATTGGTATCCTCTCGTGCTAATAGCAACTCTACTATTCCACCATATCCACCCATCGCGGCCCACCCGAGTGGGGTTCGGCCACGTTTAGTATCCGCAATGTTGACGCTGATATCTTCTCGTTCCAGGAGCAACATTACTACTCCCTCATGCCCTTTAGATGCAGCCCACGCGAGCGGTGTCCGTCCATGCTCGATTTCCCCAGCATTAGGATTGACGTCTTCCCGTGCCAGTAGCAACTTTACAATTCCACAATTTCCAACCACTGCTGCCCATCCGAGGGCGGTTCGGCCACATTTAGAGTCCGGAAAGTTGGGATTCACATCTCCTCGCTCCAAGAGCAACTGTGCGATTCGGTGATGTCCAGCGACCACAGCCCACAGGAGTGGTGTTCGGCCATGTTTACTGTTCGCGATGTCGGGGCAGATATCCTCTCGACTCAAGAGCAACTTTACTACTCCCTGATGCCCTCTATGTGCAGCCCACATTAGCGGTGATCGCCCGCCTCGGTTTTCTCCAGTGTTAGGATTAACATCTTCTCTTTCCAAAAGCAACTCTGCTATTTTCTCATACCCATCGATCGCAGCCAATACAAGTGGTGTTCGGCCATACCATGTGTCTGGAATGTTGGGGTTGATATCTTCTTGTTGCAAGAGCAACTTTGCTACTCGATCATGCCCTCTAGTTGCAGCCCACCCGAGTGCTGTTAGGCCATGTTGGGCTTCTTTAGTATTGGGATTGACATCCTCCCGTCCTAAAAAGCACTCTGCAATTCCTTCATGTCCATTGACCGCAGCCCACATAAGTGGTGTTTGGCCATTTTTGGTGTCCGGTATGTTGGGATCGATATCCTCCTGTTCTAATAAAAGCTTTATCATTCCCTCCTGTCCCGCGACCGCAGCCCACACGAGTGGAGTTCGGCCATATATGGTGTCCTTGATGTTGGGATTGATATCGCTTAGTTGCAAGAGCGCTTTTACCATTCCCTCGTTTCCATAGTACACAGCCCACAGGAAGAGCTCTCGACAGAATCTAGTGTTAGGCTTTGCTGGAGAGTCCATTGGATGTCCACCGTGTTTATTGAGTGTGTAGATGCTTTAAAACGATAACTATGGTAGTTATATTGGGGGTTTTATAGGATGGAAGTAAGAAAAGCGGGGCCCGGCTACTTGGTAGCGTAATTTCTACGCAATCATTTCCTTCTGTGTAAGCACCACCACACTAATGACTGAGATATGAGCTCAGAATTACAAATCACGACATCAGGAACGATACTGCATGATCTGGCAATACTGGAATGGACTTATTAACTTAGAATATAAAAAGGCAATTTACAATCATATCGTGTGTTCTCGTATAAATCGGAATAGCGCTAGTGAGGATATTCTTGAACCCGTCCAATCCTCACTCTCTATAATGTTTAAACTGTGGCAACTTGGCGTTCTTCGTGCCTCCCTGTTGGCTCGGTTGCCTTAGCTTCACCTTAGTTCACTTTTGGGCCATTCCGATTTATTCGAGAAGATACTATGGTTGGACTACCCATATATAGCAATAGGGTGTGGATAACAGCGTCTGTATGACTACCCATATCAGTAGAGGACAACTGACCTAGTATAGAATAAGTTTTTGATATTGTTGACAGAAAGCAATCCTTAATAGGGACTTAGGTTTAGTGATGGACATGATCAGATCATGATTAAGTTTTTCTCGACTATAGTCTGCTCGATCATAGGTACTGCTCGACCATCATCGAGTATACTCGAGCATCTCGAACCATGACTGATCACTCTACTCATCTTAGCTATTGTGTGATACTTTGAACTGATACAAAGGGAGTTTAAGCACACTAGATACCAATTCTTTCGGCTAGACTTTACGCCGTTAGTTGTTTCACTCAGTTGAGCTGCCTACCTCGGGGTTGTACTGCCGTTCAGGACTGGTAAACCCGGATGGGTGTCATCCTTTACTTTTATAGTTAAATAAATATCATTGAATCACTGAAAAATGGATCATGCTCAAGCAATGGCCACGATCGATCACTCAATCAGGGTTCCCCCTTTCCTCAATCATTCGATCATGGGGTCCCCTCGATCAGATCATGATCGATCATTCCCCCCGTTATATGTTCGATCATGATTGTGTCCATCACTACTTGGGTTGAAGCTAGCGTGTAATCTGGCAAAGGTTGGTTGGAGATAAAGCGAAACTAAGGCAATCGAGCCCACAGGAAGACGCGAAGAAGAATTCGCCACAGTTTCAACATATAGACCAGGGTTGTTGGACAGGTTCAAGAGAATCCTTAGCAGCATCATTCCAGCTTTTGCCAGATTATACGGTAAAGTAGGTTAATGTGAAACTACGGCAACCGAGCCAGGGGGAGGGCAGGGGGGTGGATGGAGGGCTGAGGGGTCGGCACGAGTGATAATTTGATATGAAAAGAATTCATTTGCAGGTGTATGATTTCAGCTCGGATAGTACAGGAAGTGCAAGAGTTGGGACTATAGTCCTATAGATCGTCCCGTCCTCCCCCAAGACCGACCAACCCAATGGACAGTTGGGAACACAGACGGAATCTGAAGTGAGTTTAGCAAAAAGAAATCACGGGATAATGATATTGTGAATCATCGGGGATTTGATTGGTTGATAGCAGTATCTAGACGTCTCAAGAACAATGGCTACATCTCTAGAATTCATCACACGGATGTGAAGAGGTCAGGGGAGGTTGGGCAGATAGAGATGAGATGAAGTGAATGTTATGGTGGGGAAAGAGAGTCTAGGAAAGGGAGAAGTTAGAATGTGAAAGTCCTCTGACTTATGAATTTAAGGAGGCCAGTTTTCCTTCTGAGCAGTGTTCCCAAGCGTCCAGTCCGTCCGTCTTTAGCCTAGGACGGGACGGACGCCAAGTTTGAGACCTTCGGACGAGACGGACGCCCAATTGCAGTCCGTCCTGACCTATGCCCGGGACGGACGGCCGGGCCCTATAGGTGTCTTAGTTTATGTTTCATTTTCGAATTTCATGAGCATTAGGTAAGTGTTATCAAGATGTGAA
>Ga0307513_10005469_pt1 | contig 16781 bp, 22 predicted proteins | sample 15_EM_MG_FD_202174 | JGI IMG/M metagenome (GOLD analysis project Ga0307513, IMG submission 202174) | Populus trichocarpa ectomycorrhiza microbial communities from riparian zone in the Pacific Northwest, United States - 15_EM | ecosystem: Host-associated > Plants > Roots > Unclassified | place... | reverse complement strand
ATAGCGCACTTATAGCTAATTGCGATTGTAATCTACCTGATTTGATGGTATCTACCAAATTTGGACGAGGACCCCAAGAGTTTTGATGGGTTCACGACCCATGCGGTGGGAGTCTCGGACTTTTCCAGTGAACACCCCTTGACGGGGATGGTCAAAAATGTTGTTCGCTTCAAGAACTTAACAGGTCAGAGTGTATGAAGCACAGTGGGAGTTTGTCACGAGAAACCGGACCATGTCTGGCGGGCCAGTGACAGCAAATACAACACGAGACTTTTTCGTCTGACATCTGTCTTCATTCACATGGATATATTTTCACTATGCGGAGGATACACGTAATACGGTGCCCAATGCAGAACTGCGATGCACATGCGGTCAGCGAAGAAAACGGGGTCGAAGAAGGGGAGTAGTCACCTTCTTTGGTCATTCAAGTCATGTTGGCGGGCTGGGGGATCAGCCGATGCGTACTTAAAAGGTGTTCTGAGTATCATCTATTGGGCGAACTACCCCGAAGGTCGATAGGCGCCCCTTGGCAATGGAATATGGTTTCCATGGGGGAGGGTATATTGTAGACGAGAAAAACCCGCCTGCTCACTCTTAAACTGCTGTTACAGATGAACGGCCATATTGAGGGTTTAAGATGCGGCCGAGAAATGCCAGACGGTAAAGCCGTTCTAACAATGTTGGGCGTTTTGTGGGAGAAACGGTGCCTAATGTTGGGGTGGTTGATCACGAGGACTTGGGAGATGAAGCCTTCTCTGTCGTGCGCGGACAACAACCAAGGTGTCTGTCAATCAAGTGGTCTGATGACACTGCAGCAGGAAAACTATCAGTTTAAAGGCTTCTGTGAAAATGGAACGCGAGCGGACCTTTGTATAGAAAGGAAGGCCTCCCCAGCATCCAAGTCGCATTCACAACGCCTGTTATCAATCAAAGTCAGGATGAGAATGACGCATGGGGTCCAATTGAGTTCAAGAAGGTCCAAGGGAAATTAAAGAGAGATAGAAGCGATGAGCAGTGTACAAGGGAGCTAACAAATAAAAAGAGTGAGCGCAGCTTGGGGTTCGGGGGTGGTTGATACAATGACTGACAAATAACAAAAGTAGCAAGAACAGGAGAATGTGGATAGGGCAATCCGATGAATGTATAAAAAGCAATCGAGCGCACAAGAGGGGTATGTCGATATCACGTAACAAGATAATGGAATAAGATTTAAGGAGATACACGAACGAAACGCTTCGTCGCGGCTGGTGGGTCATAGAACGTGGCTCATTCCTTGGTCGTGACATCGTTGGATGTGCCCAATGATGTTTGAACAGGTGGGTTGGAGGATGCTTCTAGCGGTTTAGGCTCCGGTGCAACCTCAGGTGGCGAGTCGTCTTCCCCAGCAGATGATGCTACGTCAGAGCTATCATCGGCTGCAATCGTGGTTGGTTCCTCAACAAGGACCTTTGGCGACTCTTCTAATGTAGTCGACGGGGGTTGGATGGGAGGCGGTGCGGCATCCGAAGTCGGTTCGTCGAGCTCCCCTGATTTTTCATCAGGAAGTGGGATGGTTTCAGGAGCGGCTACCGTTTCCGACGAAATTTCATCGTCTTTGCCATCGAGGACAACTTCTTCAACACCTTTGGTGACCGCCTTCACCTCCTGAGTGACTACTCGCGGCGCTGGCACCAGGAACCTGCCCTCCGCGTCTGCCACTGAAGGTGTCGCGCTGTCTTCACGCGTCTTCTTGTATGCCTGCTCCTCCTCCTCTGCGTCTCTTTCGGTTGAGCTGAGGCGACGTTTACGTCCGACTTGTGGGGCATTAGATGTCGCTAAAGAAGTAGAAGCATTCAGTTATTAAGCCGGATACACAACAAGCGAAATATGTGATGAATGATCGGGAAAACGCGTCTGTATGCCGGAAAAAAGTGGAAAAGGCGCGTCAAAGACGGGAAACTTACGATCTTCTTCCCAAGGCCTGTCGGAGCGAGGAATAACGCCGTAAGAGATACGCCTGATGAGCTTGAACATTCCAATGAGGTGGCGGAAAGAAAGAGGGGGTGGGGAATTCAATGATCAATCAACGCGAACCGTGATCCGACCCTGGAAATGATAGATTTGCCTTTATTTGGCTACCTTCCTCTTTTGATGACCCATGTGACCAAGTCGCGTCGTTCGCTTTTAGCAAGTATCTTATTTACTTACAAGAAGTTGATCAACGATTGCCCAGGACGGTCGATTCCCCGTCGTAAATATTATTGTGTAGAATAAACACTAGGCTTTCCTGGAATTTATTTTTTTGAAATGTATTCTATATACAAATAATCCCATCTTATCGATGGGTAGGCGCCGGTGAGGGCCGGTGATTGTTTATGTGTTCCTTCACCCCCCTCGTTGAAGACACTTATGTCATCGCCTGCCTTCCTCGACGTGCTCTCGACTTGGGATTCCGCCCAAGGTGGTCCCTGATCCACATGAAAGGCCAGCTGAGCCGTTGGATAAAGGTCTTTTGGGGAAACCTTCTCTCTTGTAACGCAACGCCGATCCACAATGTAATCAGTGAGGGGCACTGTGACCATAACAAAGTATACAAGAGTGAATGCGTTTGGGTTTAACATCCCAGATATTCCCTGCAATAGTGTAGGTGGGGGTATTCCAGAGCATAACGAGGACGCTTTTCTTACCGCCATTAAAGACCCGGGTAGAAAAAACATTGTTAAATAGGAAATTTGTTTCATCTGTACAACTATGTTCAAGGAATAAGCCTTGGAATCTTATAACTGGGCTCACCGCTAGGCGTTGCCAATAGATGAAAATTTTAATGATACATCCAATTCTCAAAGGATAATTCTGCTTACCATCACTGTCTTGCATGGCAGCTTCGGTCATTTTAGCGACAGGTATACTGAGGTTATTGGACACCTAGCCAATAAAATAATGTGTAAGGCAAAAAAAAATGAATGACGAACTGCGACTCACGAGGCCTAAAATATTTTGAAGGATTTGACCTTGCATCTGCAGCTCGGAACGAAATCTATCCGTCTCCATCAACAAATTGGAGCATTCTCTATCCATGAGAGCGCGGTTAAAATGCCTTTCCTCGGCATTTAGATCCATCCCTGGGTGTGGGGTACCCCGAATGAAATTAATTGTCGTATTCAAGTCATCGAGGAATCTGAGACATCGAAGCTGATACGCTTGCAGGAGGTGTATTTCTCGGGCTAATGACATTTCTGCTGTAGATATACCCTGGGTTTCCTGTCCAAGAGTTGAGTATAAATCGTGCAGGTAAACTGATGGCCCACCAAAATGCACACGTGCTCGTATAAATGTTCCAGGGCTTCGTCCCAGGCATACATCGCGTTCCATAGAAACAGCAAGAGAAAAAATGTAGGAACGGACGAGCGTTGAAAGATTGTCTGCCAATAAATGCTTTGCCCTAGGTCCAATCAATCCTCGTGGAATAAAGACATACATAGGCTGAGCCTGCGCACCTGTGTACCGAATACGCTCATGCAAAAATGGGCCGGAGGTGGTCATTTTAGGATGAAAGGATATGAGGGTACTGCCTCCATTTTTTCGAACGAAATGGACTGCAACGAGGTCGAGAAAGAGCAAGTACTTATCTGCGTCAAATGATCAGTCTAACTAAGAAATGAAGAAGTTGGCGTGGATTCGAACGAACTGGAGGAGAGAACTAGAGGCGAATGAGGATCTATCCGCTGATTACCTGACTGAACGTGAGCAATATCTATGCCTTTGAAGAACACCAACAAACCAAGAAGATTGTGTGGTTCAAGGGTGCTGAGGGTGTCAGTTGACACGTGAGTGAGTGAGAATCGAGAGTCCCCAACATTTCTGATTGACCTCAAGAAAGTGAGGGTAATATCAATGTCTTCACCGCCAACGGTTGTAGAAACTATTAAGCCACAGTACCTTCTGGGGAAATGTTGATAACGAAACTCACGGTCTCCGATCATGGGTTGGACTTCTGATTGGAAACGGGAAGGAATCCAGCCAAGCGATGACGACCAAAAATTAGGCTCGATATTATATCTGGAAGACCTCAGTGTTAAGGCGATTTAGATCTTTGAAAACGGTCGCTTACTTGGTACCTAGCATCTGAAGGAATGGTCCCGACATATTCTCAACGAACAGGGCTTGAACGCGAAGGTGGTCATGATCAAGATTCTGTTTATCGGACAAAGATTAGTTCCTCTTTATCAGTGATATCATATTCCGAACCTCTTTATGAATGATCGCCCGCCACGTCTCTTCTTCATTATCAACTCTCGCAACCAGAAATCCTGGATTGGTGAAAAATCCCTCCTTGACCACATTGACTCTGTGGCATATACATTCCAAATCCCTCGAGTAGTCCGTTATTGCTTTGTAAATCTTGCTCTTCATCACCTGCCGATAGGTCCAGTTTGGAAAATGACTCTGTGGGTATCCCCTCCAACACCCCTCGCAGTATTTGTGATCACAAAGAGGTGGAATTGGGGGCAGTTGACATTCGAGTTGTACGGGATCAATCCCTGAGATATTGTCAAGGTAGTGGATTTGAGAAAATGTTGATACCGCCCACCATCCTCTATATCAACCCAAGGCCAGGGCGCAGATGGCGAAGCATGTCGATGAGAGGGCAATGGTACTCGCTTGCTCCGAGCTTGTGGACCGGCTCTCATTGGTACCAGAGAGTCGGCATCGAACATCCCGGTGTTCATCCTCCGAATACTTAGTAAATAGACGCGTTAAGAGCAGAGGATCTACCATCTGAGTCACATCTGAGTCATTCAAGAAAACAACTAGAAACACAGAGGGCACACAACCTGGATATGGCTAATGGTTCGCAGGTCTGAAGAGATCGTACGCGAGAAAGGCGGAGATTGGGAAAGCTAAGATGGTAATATCAATCGTACCAAGTATGGCTGTCATGACTCATTTGGTGACAGGTAAACAAGGAGACGATTCAGGAATACCACGGAAAGGTCCTGACAGTATCCATACCCCTCTGTGAACGGTCCAGGGTATGGGTTATAGGAGTTTATGCATGAGGTCAATTTTGGTAAAGATGTCGATTCAGTAGTATGTGAGTTCTAGGCTGTTATGTATGTCAGAGAGGTGGTTGCGTGGTTCGAGTCAATAGAATTCCCCGAGCTAAATTCAGCACAGGGAGTGGCTGTGCAGTGTACACATTACATAACCGCCAGTGCGTAAAATCGATCGGCAAGATATGGCAACGAAATCTGTTGTGACTCACCCGGCCATTCTTTAACTCGAATTCCACCCTACTTGGATCCCATACCGCCATAGAAATAAACTCAGAGAATTATACAGGCAGATAGCCAACAACTATGACACTAGACATCCTCAGCTTCATCGATAACAAAGGAGGGAACGCGGAGGAGATCAGGGAGTCGCAGAGGAAGAGAGGGCATTCGGTCGAGTTGGTGGATGAGATCATCCAGATGTATGCTGATTGGGTGAAGAGTGCGTTTTTCTCTTCCACATTTTGTGGATTCGGCACCTGACCTTTTGGCGTGCTTGGTTTAGTGGATTATGATACCAATGCCCTTCGGAAAAAGGTGAATGAGGTGCAAAAAGAGATTTCGGTGAAGAAGAGAGTGCGCTTTGTTTTATTATCACTAAAGAAGAACGGAAACTGATAAAAGTACTCCCTCGTCTAGGCAAAGGAACCAGCGGACGACCTCGTCGCCACAAAGAAGGAGATCGACACGCAAGTCGAGGCGAAGAAGAAGGAGGCCAAAGAGTTTGAAATCGTAATGCGCCAAAAAGCCAGCACGGTCGGAAATATCGTAGGCAAGGGGGTGCCCATCAGTGCAACGGAGGTACGCACGGCTTTGAGATCTTATGTGTCCTATTCTTCGGCTGAGCTCGAATCAGGATGATAATGTAACTCTCCGAACATGGGATCCCACAGGCGAGCTGACTGAGCCTGCTGCACGGGAAGGTATCATACCGCATCATGAAGTTCTTCTTCGATTAGACGCCATGGATCTTGATCGGGGTGGGTCGTGTTGTCCTCACATCCAGTGCTAGATCTCTTAATTTATTTTTTTGTAGGTGCTAAGATCGCAGGTCATAGAGGCTTCTACTTGACGGGCGATGGTGTTGACCTTAATCAGGCGCTCATTTCGTACGGCCTGGACTTCCTAAGAAGCAGGGGGTATAAAAAGATACAGCCTCCGTTCTTTATGAACAAGGACCAAATGGCAAAGACCGCGCAGCTTGATCAGTTCGACGAGGAACTCTACAAGGTATTTCCATTGTGGTATCTAATTAACATCCATCATAAACTATTTGAAATAGGTGATCGGCTCCGATGACGAGAAATACCTAATCGCGACCTCGGAACAGCCCATCTCGGCATTCCACTCGGACGAGTGGTTCGAGAGTCCTGATACCCAACTGCCAGTGAAATACGCCGGATACTCGACATGTTTCCGAAAAGAGGCCGGGTCCGCAGGACGGGATATGTGGGGCATCTTCCGCGTGCATCAGTTCGAGAAGGTCGAGCAGTTCGTTATCACCGACCCCGCGAAGAGCTGGGAGATGTTCGACACGATGATCGCCAACAGCGAGGCCTTCTATCAGACCCTTGGACTTCGGTACCGTGTGGTCGCAATTGTTTCGGGGGCGTTGAACCTTGCGGCCGCGCAGAAGTTTGATTTGGAGGCATACTTCCCATTCCAGAAGGCCTATAAGGAGTTGGTGTCGTGCTCGAATTGCACAGATTATCGTGGGTCTCCTCATCATGTTTTCGTCGGATTGACAAAATGAATTTTTAATTCTCTTTTGTAGAGAGCCGGAGACTAGAGATCCGCTGCGGCCTGAAGTCCAAAGACCAAACAAGAAAGGTTTACGTGCACATGCTGAACGGCACTCTTTGTGCTACAGAACGCGCCCTGTGTTGTCTTGTTGAGAATTACCAAACACCGGATGTAAAGTTTTTCTTACTCGTATTGCCGAAGTTCTTGCTGACCGTCGGTTGCAAAGGGTCTTGTTATTCCGGAAGTCCTGCGACCATACATGCAAGGTCGTGACTTTTTGCCTTTTGTGAAAGAGCTTCCCAAAGGCTTGCAGAAGAAACAAGGATAATTTATTTTACGCGTTGATAGGTTTTAGACATGGCAGCTCCGTCGGTATACCTGGTATTGAGGGTATGATTTTTCAAGAGAAAAATTTGGACTATGAATGACCGTCGATTGGTATTTGAACCCTGTGTGATCGTCATTCGATCCTGGATAATGTTTGGAGCGCGTTGATCTTGGCACACAGAAAGGAGAAGGAGATTCAGATATCTGTACTACAGTGTAGATTCAAGTGTTATCAGGATATCGAGTACCGAGTTTTTGACCACGTTCGGGTGCCACGTTCGGTGCACTGCCACCGTTGGCATCTTTCTTCCTCTTCCTCAACTTTTCGCGTTCGTGGCTGTGCCTTTTCCTCATTATTTACGACTCCTACGCCCAATTCTAGGCACTGTTGGCGTCGTCCAGTGCGATGACTAGCGACTCGCAATTGCCAAGTCATTCTTCAGCCATCGAAGAAAAGTTAGAACGCCAACACAGATCACATGCCTCTCTAAATGGTTGGACGAGACCTGTATCTCTCCCAATTCCAGGCGTTCGTTCAAGACGTCTGCGAATTCTCCTACCCAACGCTGGCCCTTTCAACAAACTTCGTGTTTCTCGTATGCGTCGAAAGCGCGGTCCTCTCCTCGTCGCCATAGCATGCCTTGCGGTGTTCTTCACCGTACTGCTGGTGACAAAGTCCTTTGGACGGTCAGATTGGGGCGACCAATGGCAGAGTGGGGCATCACCAGAGCCACCCACTCTTGTGTTTAAACGGGAGGACTTGCAGCGGATATGGAAGTGGGAGATTGCCAGCGGTCACTACCCCAGTAGACGATCCCGTGCGTTGACTATCAAGCTTAATTTGGTTGTGCTGACGAATGAGTTCTCCAGTCCCTTTAAAAATTGGTTTGACAGAGCCAATAGTTAACCCGGCGACGCCACCTCAACTTATAGCCATTAAGCCTTCGCGCTATCGTTCGCCAGGGGCTGAGATCGTCACAGAAGGACGCGGCGTCGGACCTAAACGAGTCTACCTTGATATTCAAAGCCAACCACCGAATGTTGCATACCCACCCCGCCCTGTGCCGGGAAGTGTAGCGGATTTAGACCATGTAATGAAACATTGTGATTTTGGTACAGGAAAGGTGCGCCTGTTGACTAACTTCCTTGAGAGTCTGTGTTAACTCCTGCCAAATCAGTATGTTCGGGATTGCTTAGAGATGCTCCGTCTCGGTGGTGGCCTGGACAACGGCGAGCGGGTTAGACGCGGTCACTCTCTCGACTCGAAATACATTTACGTGGAACAGAACACTACGACAGCCGACATCGACTCTGTATTAGACCAAGAACAGGCCCCTCTTTATCGCCGACCTTTGCCCGGACAGAAAGGCAAACCGGACCCCAACGAAGGCCTCATCAAGAAAAAAGGAGCAGTATGGGAACCTTCAATCATTTTACCCCAACCCCTCGTACACCGAACCGCTCAATCGCTTCCAGAGCCGTGCGATCCCGAAAATCCACGCGTCTTCCATATGTTTTGGACCGGTCCATTTACTGACAAGCCTTATCTCGCCCTAATGTCCTTCCTCTATACTCAAAACACCGGAATTCATCTAAAAGAATGGCCAACAGATTCTCGAGCCTGTCGTCCGCAATTCTGGCTTTGGATCAATCCAGGACCAGCCGCTTCCATTCCCAACCCCAATGCTGTTCGCGACATGTTCGAGAAACTCAAACTAAGCCCATGGGCATCCCCTTTCCTCCATCCGCGATTCAAGAATGTTATTCACTTCAAGCTTTGGAACACGACGGAACAGCTCGACAATATACCCGAGATTAAGGACGAATGGAGAGAGCTACAGGATAGTCTCTTTAACTCTGGTGGCCACATCATCAGTGTGAAGAAGAAGGTGGCGTCGACTTCGGTTAGCACCGCGAATAGCACGGCCACAGCCACAACGACGGCCGACGATGATGATCTGCTCAACCGCGCAGGCTCCAAGTCATCGTCGTCGTACGACAGACTATCCGTGATTCTTTCCGACATGGCGCGTTTCGTCTTGTGCCATCGGTTCGGAGGGATCTATCTTGATGCGGATACAATTCTCCTGCGCGACTGGGAAGAGCTGTGGGGATGGAAGGGCGCATTCGCGTACCGCTGGTCACGGTTGGAGAATTATAACACTGCTGTGCTACGTATGAACAAGGGATCTGCCCTCGGCGCGTTCCTCTTCCGCACGGCACTCAAAAATGGCCTGGACTTCCATCCCATGACAGTGTCGCGGTACACTGCGGATGCACATCTGGAAGGTCTGTTGTTGAGGCTTCCTGATGCGCTGTTTGATGCGGCGTGGTTGAACACGGAGAACTACCAGAGGGATAGACCCCCACAGCCTTATTTTACCGAGTGCGTGGTTTTTTCCTGCATTGATTTACGGTCTTTTTGACATAATTTATTCACTTTGGCCGTGGTTAGGTTTGGAGATTTCTTTGATACCCCTCAACAAAATAGCGCGGCCCCTCATGCACTCGGCTTCCGTGGCTTCTTCCGAGGATCGTATTCATACCACTTCCACAATTTCTGGTAATATCTAATCCGCTCGTTGTCCCAACTGTTGATCTAACTCAAACACTTACTTGCAGGTGGAAACCATTCGACCCCTCGAGGAACTTCCCTGACCTCGGACCACGGTTTAAAGCTGGCGAAGACATCGCGCGTGCCATGCTTCGTCGAGAGAAACTACAAGCCCTCGCTGCCGCTGCGCGGCCAGTCACCACTACTGGGCCACCGAAACCTATACCCTCGGTGCTCGCGGATGATGAGGACGAAGAGTTGGACACCGATAAACGGGATTTAGATTGGTCGACGGTGATGAAGAGAACATTTGAGGGGTATGTAAGAGGGGAGAGGCCGAATATGTATGGAGAGTGGATAGAGTGGTGAGCCCTATGTTGGGTTGCTCTGGAAGTCGTGTGCTGTCATGATTTGGAATAAACATCTGTGTGGATTATGCCTTATTATATTAATAACTCTTTTCCTTCTTGCTCTAGATCCTGACTTTTGTTCTTCCCTTCCTCCTTAGCTGTATGATCATGTTGAGAAGGCCCAACCGCTTGAAGCTGGGACGAGAGCAAGATAATTTGTTCGGTTCGAAGGCCGTGGACTCGGGATTTCCCTCATTATGCTCTTTTTTTGGGCTTTTGGGATAGAGTACAGCGCTAATTTATCATTCATGAGATAGTATGAGCTACCTCCCGTGTCATCTTTCGTATTCGAATCCCCCCATTCGCCTCCTACAACTCTTCGCTACATCAAACGCAGGCAACATGGATCCCACTGTAACATGTTGGCTTGTTCGCACCTACCTGCTCGCGTGCATGTAGGCTGTGTATTCCGTTCAGGAAACCATTCGTGAAACAAGCTTAACAAATGGAATTCATGGGGATGCTCCGAGTATTCAGATAACTAATATGGCATAATGGTATTCTCATGCTCCTTCTCTTCCTAGTGTTTTTCGCCTTGAAATATTAAGATGAGTAATAGTAGTGCCCATCCAGATTGATCCTTCGAGCACCTATTTGATCCCTCGAAAGTTCAACTCTTGTCCATATAAGTCTCTTGTTCGTCCTCTGAGTCCGAGTCTGAATCCTCGAAGTCGTCCGAGTAGTTGGTTGAACGCTCCGTTAGACCTTCTAACCATGAATGCAATTCTCCAGTTGGGTCGAGCGAATATTTCTGGGTGTTTAAAAACCAGTAAGATGGGTGCAAGAAGTATGCTTTGTAAAATCGTACCTCGAGATAACTGATGGCCCCAGAGCAAAATCCTGCTGGTGGGTACCATTTTGGTTTCACCCTGCGGAGAAGGTAGCATGAAGTCCAAAGCCCAACTAAGATCTTCGTGCTTGGGTATGCATACGAAAACCACTGTGCGAAATATTTCAGGCCGCAATAATCAGGATCATGGAGAATTGGGGGGAAAGAGTCTTTATCGATAGTGAAGTGGAAGTCCCTTGCATAAGCAAGCAAGCAGTACTCTAGAAAATGTGTGTAGCACTTTGCACGATTGATTGGCGAGAGTTCCTCCACGATCATGATGGCAGTGATTTTGGAGCTCGCTTCAATACAATCGAGAAGTGGGCTACGGAATGGTTGGATGTAGTGCTGGATATTATATGGAGGGATGGTATTATCCGAAGGCAGCTGTTGTTTTTGTAGGCCGTGGTGGGGAGGGGGAAATGTCACTGATGATATCCAAGTTTCTTCGGCGTGGAAGTTGTCAGAAAAATATGGGATCGTAAATTTTGGGAGGATCATCTGTTCGTATATCTGACCTATCGTCTGTACCATTCCTTCTCGAAATCATTCAACCAATGACTGAGCGGGATCCTGGTTCTAAAACGAGATCAGCAATGTAAAGGAGACGAGTGAATATCTACGTACTGATTGTCTATGCAACCATTCAATAATAACACACTCTCGATCAAGGTACCCATTTTCCCGGGTCATTAAACTTCTCCAATTATCACCAGCACATAAATATTGGATGAAAGCTTGCATATTGTGATTATCTTCTAGATCTTCCATGAATTTTACGTCCGAGATGTCGCGGAGAGAAAGAAATCCGACGATAAACTCCGAAAGGCGCTGCGGGTCCTGGATCGGTGGTCTTTACGAAAAGGATGTCGGATTTAACACAGTTAGGCCTGGTTATAGGGAAGCTATAAATACAAGGCTTACATATTGACATCCGAAAGTAATAATCGGTCCTTTGGGGTATTAAGAAATGCCAATGCTTGCTGACTGAGCCGAATGAATTTTTTGCGATATTCGATATGAAATACCCCGCCATGCGATGCGCTCTCCAGAAAATTTGTGAGCCCGAACATAGTACAGTACTTGGGGGCCAAGGCTGTGCCGATATTATTTTGATGAAATGAGACCTCAACCAGGTGCGCGTTGTCGATCAGAAACATTCTACCAAGTTCTTCACTAACCCCAAGGGTCTCAGCCAACTTAGCCAAAGTGTACTTGGTCCGAGGGAAGGTGACGGCTTCGACAAAATATGGCACATTCTCGAATTTCAGGAAGTTACTGGAGGACAATATTTGTCGAAAACACTCATTTCTGATAGCCTTGATTTCTGGCCAGAAGTCATCGAGTATATTGCGAGGGAAGTCACTCACCTGGGAAAGCCGTCAATCGCCAGCAACAGGGTGCAAATGAAAGTCCCACTTGTGTGATACCGTCCATTACACTACCAGCATAAGATATGTGGCAAAGTATGCACTTCCAGTTGGGGTATGTGGTCATCATGTTTCCATCACCCGTGAATGTTCGCATTGCCACTCGCAGATCGCTAACGCGCTTCTCGATGGTGGTGAGACTTGCATCGGCAAAGAAAGCCTCGTCTAGTAGTGGATGCCACATATCATCATACACCACTGGAGGATGCCTGGGAAAGAACCAGTCAATAGGGCCGAAACACAAAGGGAATCAAGGTCACCGATGTTTTTGGACCCCAATGAGGCCATTGATAATGAAATCCAAAAAGCGGTTGAAAAGTTCGTCGATCACCACCTGATGATTGATTGCAAATTCACCGGATCGATTCCGGTCCATGAGGTAATCCCGAAAGGATTGATGACAGAGATATATGTGGGGTGTCTTGCGACCATAAATTAATTCCAGATCTTCGTCCTGATCGACAGGCACCTCCTCTTCTCTCTCGAGAAGAGAACTAGTCGCTCGCAAAACCATATTCAGTTCTCCACGTTCCACGCCAAAACATTTTTCAATTGTGGCTGGATGTGCACCTACGAGAAGGCCTTCCAAAACACGGATTAAGCTTGCTCGTCTTGGATAAGCAGATAAAATCTTCGTGTACAGCCGGTCAAGATCTGAGAATGCAGAGGCCTGTAAAGGACCAGGTGTGGAAATGATATCGAGTTGTATTCGTGGATCGCAAAATTCGGCGCCAACAAACTTCAAAATGGTAGACGCATAGACAAACTGCCCGCATGCATTGTAAACGAGGCCGTCAATTATGTTTGTCGGGGGCCAAGGCCTCTGGACTCCTGCCATGACGTCTAGGTTTTTATCATAAATTTCGGCAAAACCGTCTTCCAAGTATTTCTTGATATCGAGAGAAGCTTGCAGAGAGTCGCTGAGTTCCAGTCGCTGGGTTATGTCAAAAAGTGGTTGCCGATCAAATTCATCGCGAATCCAAAATTCGGGACGACTGGCAATCAGGAAGCGAAGTGGGACGCCAGCAGCGGTCTTTGCATTGGCGATAAGCTTCAAAATGGCGCGTTGGGTGTCGGATCCTTGGCATTCGTCTAATCCGTCAATTAAAATTGTTGAAGTGTGTGCTGGAGGGAATTGACAACGCCTGAAAGGTTCGATGACGAGGGATCGGATTTGAATCTCCATTGACTTAGTCGGGAGGGTGATATCGGCGATCATGGCGTTGTTCACGGCTTCTCGCATGCCTGGCACATATATCGCAATTTGGTAGGCAAGAGTGGAGAATAAAGCACTGCCTTGATCACACCCGGATTTTCCGCTGGTAAAGAAGAAGCTACCTGCGTAGCGCTCTTTGTACCACTCGCGGAGGAGCTCGGCAACCGTCTGCATGATAGCTGATTTCCCTGCTCCTGCTGGTCCGTATAGCCATAGTGCGTCGGAGGAAGGGTTTGGATTGTTGATCCACTCGAGGATGGTCTTGATGATTTCTTCGCGAGTGCCAGGGTGACACTTTCCTGCTGGATACCTTTCTGCGGAATCGTGGGTCGCTCCATGTGAGATTACTTGACTCAACGCGATAAGGCCTTCGAGAATTTGTTCAAAGTACGCTTGTATGTTGGGACTCGATTACTCACCTGCATCTTGAGGTTGCCCATGCTGTTGATAATAGTTCCCGTGAACTTGAGTGAACATCCCGTCATAGACCGCGATGTTGCTGGGGCCGCTAAACATCCCACCTGGGTGTCTCACCGGTCGCGACATGGTAGGAGTAAATTGAAAGTGTAGAAGGGCTGGACAACTTGTTGTTTTCCTGTCGTTCCTCTAAATTCTCACACATGCAGTGCTTTACCCTAAGTTTAGAATCTTGATTGTCATCGGCATCTTGGCCAACGCTGGACTTTCGTCATTATGCTTCTTTTTTCGTTTGGGCTTTTGGAATAGAGTACGGCGTTGATTTATCATTCATGCGACACGGGGCAGTGATGCGGAGGGATATTTATGCAAGTAGTACATAGGCCATTTGCGTACATAAGCCATTTGCAATTGATTTGCAATTTGCATCCTCCGAATCCGGCCCGGCGATGTATCGACTTGTCCAATCACGATCTTACTTCACCAAGGGTCAAAATGTCGGCTGCCCACATCAACGCTACCGTCGTGAACACCAACATCCGCCAATTGCATCGGACCCTGCGGCTTGCCCACTGGATCCAGGACATTCATTCGCTTGAAATCGTGGATTCAGGATATACATCCGCTCCTCGAGATTCTAACACATCCGAATCCCGCCCTGGAATCGATGATCTTGGGTGTGCACATACCCCCCCAGAACCTCGGCTATGTTGATACTTATGACCCGCCTTCGTTCCCAACAACCGGACCCCCATTGGTAAGCCTCAGATACCTCGAATTCCTACGCCGAATTCTAGGCACCGTTGGCGTCGACCAGTGCGGTGACTAGCGACTTACCAAGTCATTCTTCAGCCATCGAAAAAAAGTTAGAACGCCAACACAGATCACATGCTTCTCTAAATGGTTGGACGAGACCTGTATCTCTCCTAATCCCAGGCGTTCGTTCAAGACGTCTGCGAATTCTCCTACCCAACACTGGCCCTTCCAACCAACTCCGTGTCTCTCGTATTCGTCGGAAACGCGGTCCTCTCCTCGTCGCCATAGCATGTCTTACGATGTTCTTCACCATACTGCTGGTGACAAAGTCATTTGGCCGGTCAGATTGAGGCGACCAATGGCAGAGTGGGGCATCACCAGAGCCACCCACTCTCGTGTTTAAACGGGAGAACTTGCAGTGCGTTGGCTATCTAGCTTACTTCGGCTGTGCTGACGAATGGGTCATTCAGTTCCTTCAAAAATTGGTTTGACAGAGCCAATAGTTAACCCCGCCACACCACCTCAACTTATAGCCATTAAGCCTTCGCGCTATCATTCGCTAGGGGCCGAAATTATCACAGAAGGACGCGGCGTCGGAGCTAAACGAGTCTACCTTGATATTCAAAGCCAACCACCGAATGTTGCATACCCACCCTGCGCTGTGCTAGGAAGTGTAGCGGATTTAGACCATGTAATGAAACATTGTGATTTTGGTACAGGAAGGTGCGCCTGTTGACTAATTTCTTTGAGCGTCTGCTCTAACTCTTGCCAAATTAGTATGTTCAGGATTGCTTAGAAATGCTCCGACTCGGTGGTGGACTTGACAACGGCAAGCGGGTTAGACGCGGTCACTCTCTCGACTCGAAATGCATTTACGTGGAACAGAACACTACGACAGCTGACATCGACCCTGTATCCGACCAAGAGCAAGCACCTCTTTATCGCCGACCTTTGCCTGGACAGAAAGGCAAACCGGACCCCAACGAAGGCCTAATCAAGAAAAAAGGCGCAGTATGGGAACCTTCGATCATCTTACCCCAACCCCTTGTACACCGAACTGCTCAATCGCTGCCAGAGGCGTGCGATCCCGAACATCCACGCGTCTTCCATATGTTTTGGACTGGTCCATTTACTGACAAACCCTATCTCGCCTTAATGTCTTTCCTCTATACTCAAAACACTGGCATTCATCTAAAAGAATGGCCAACAGATTCTCGAGTCTGTCGGCCGCAATTCTGGCTTTGGATCAATCCAGGACCAGCCGCTTCCATTCCCAACCCCAATGCTGTTCGCGACATGTTCGAGAAACTCAAATTAAGCCCATGGGCATCCCTTTTCCTCCATCCACGATTCAAGAATGTCATTCACTTCAAGCTTTGGAACACGACGGAACAGCTCGACAATATACCAGAGATCAAGGACGAATGGAGAGAGCTACAGGATAGTCTCTTTAACTCTGGTGGCCACATCATCAGGTGGCGTCGACTTCGGTTAGCACCGCGAATAGCACGGCCACAGCCACAACGACGGCCGACGATGATGATCTGCTCAACCGCGCAGGCTCCAAGTCGTCGTCGTATGACAGACTATCCGTGATTCTTTCTGATATGACGCGTTTCGTCTTGTGCCATCGGAGGGATCTACCTTGATGCGGATACAACTCTCCTGCGCGACTGGGAAGAGCTGTGAGGATGGAAGGGCGCATTCGCGTACCGCTGGTCACGGTTGGAGAATTATAACACTGCTGTGCTACGTATGAACAAGGGATCCGCCCTCGGCGCGTTCCTCTTCCGCACGGCACTCAAAAATGGCCTTGATTTCCACCCCATGACAGTGTCGCGGTACACTGCCGACGCACATCTGGAAGGTCTGTTGTTGAGGCTTCCTGATGCGCTGTTCGATGCGGCGTGGTTGAACACGGAGAACTACCAGAGGGATGGACCCCCACAGCCTTATTTTACCGAGTGCGTGGTTTTCCTGGATTGATTTACTGCCTTTCTGACATGACTCGTTCACTTCGGTTGTGATTGTTAGGTTTGGAGATTTCTTTGATACCCCTCAACAAA
>Ga0307513_10005468_pt1 | contig 16785 bp, 21 predicted proteins | sample 15_EM_MG_FD_202174 | JGI IMG/M metagenome (GOLD analysis project Ga0307513, IMG submission 202174) | Populus trichocarpa ectomycorrhiza microbial communities from riparian zone in the Pacific Northwest, United States - 15_EM | ecosystem: Host-associated > Plants > Roots > Unclassified | place... | reverse complement strand
ATATGCTATGCATGTGCTGGCTTGGTACAGGATTAGTTCTTTAGCCCCAGAACTTATGATATACTCACAATGTACTGTGTCAGTACATCACCCCTTGCCCCCAGTGAAAGGTGGAAGAAGTGTTCCAGCAGAACCGGGACCTTTCCCAACGCCTGACGGATCTCGAGAAGCTTTGGTGTGCTGAGGAGCAGTTCACCATAGAGTTGCGTGGATGCGTCGAGGCTTTGCAGGTGCGCTGGCACCTTTGGGGTGTTTGTACCCTTATTGATGTCCAACGTCTGTAGGATCAGGTCTGCAAGTGTGGCTTGTCTGGGAGCAAGGAGGTTCCTATTGAGGTGATAACGTCCAACACTTCCTTTGTGAGTGATAGTGTTGACGTTATCATTAATAGGTTCTAGATGACGAGTTGGAGTATCCCTCGATGTCCGAGGAGCAGCCGGTTCTGGGGCTTGATGTGGCGCGGTGTTCTGGATGCACTGGGGAGTCTTCAAGTACTCCATCTCCAGATCCCTTGCCTGTGATGGCGGAGGTCTTGCTGGTTCGTATCAGTCAGCGTGCTCGTTGTACTGGGCGTAGGCAACCTCTGATGGGGTGTTCCTTTTTAGGCGAGTCGTCTTGGGAGCAGCGACAGGCGTCGTCGGAGGGTGGTCGACCAGGGACGTCTAGAGGACTGTCCTGTGGTGACTCCTCCCAGGGCGGAGAGTCCGGGTCATCTGGGAGAGTTGCCAGAGCTTGGTCCCCCTAGTCGGTACGAGGTAGAGAGGGTCTCGTTAGGATTTGATGTCCTTAGATGGTCCTCGTATGCTGAGTTCCGAGAGGCCGTACGCCTCAAGGCAGAGATGGAGTGGATGGTCGATACCCTTGTAGATACTCATCTTGTTCTCCCTAATCTTCCTGAATAGTCGACTGTGATCTTGGTGTCTTGTTCCGAAGTGTGAAGTGTGAAATAAAAGAGTGTGGGGGTTTTTGAAGGTAAAAGAGTCCAAAAGATGTAAAGACATAAGGGAAAAGAAGTCTGAAAATCGTGCGCAATGACAATCAGTTTCCCTGACAACTCAAGTGGTGCCACTTTCCCTATTTTCCTATTGGTTATTCCCACGCTCTCCCATCAGTCTCCCTGATGACAATGGTGTCACTTCCTTTCCTTTTTCTCATTAGTTGTTCCCATGCTTCTCAGCTCCCCCTTTGTCATGAAATTCTCACAACCCCTTTTCCCTTTGTTCTAATTTTCCCATGACCCACATTTGTTCCTTTGATGACTCATTATGACTTTAGGTCATCTCCTTGACTCAGCATTACTTGTCACTTGTCACAGGCCACTCTGGTAGTATATAAGGACCTCAGATGGTACTTGTATTTGCTAGTTTTGTTATTACAGGATTTCCTCTGCCTGAAGACTCTCTTCGGACAAGCTCAGAGATTTACTGCAAAGTACAGGACACCAAGCCTGTTCTCTTCCACTCCATTACCTCTATCCTCTACTAGTGCATCCACTGCCTCCTCGACCCATCGTCCAGCATTGTGCAAGACCCTGCTTTACCACCCATCCATTGGTTTGAAGACCTCTATCCACCTTTGTGGCTCATTGTTGTCTCTGTTCAGCAAGGGCAAGCTACTCAAGAAACGGTTAGTAACTCCTAGTTGGAGTTGTTTCCTGGAGAAGGTCTCAGTGCAGAGTGGCCCTGACACATCACATAAAGTCCCATAAGTCCAAGATCATACCATCTAGCATCATGTGAGTCCAAAAGTTGTGTGATCTCTGATCACATGTTATGCTCTCATGATGTCAAATCATGTGCCAAAGGCATAAAGAGTTTTAGAGTCATGCAGAAATGGTGAAATTGTGACACACACAAACATACTCATAGGACAAGGGCTCCTATTACTCTAGCACTCAAGGCAGTCCTAGCAAAGCAGTAAGAAGAACACAAAATAGAGTGCCAGTCAGCCCTCAGGGGAGCACATGACATGGTTCAGCAATAAGCCATGCAGCTTCATAAAACCTTTGGTAGACATAGTACTGAGTACTATACTCAAGAAATTCTATGGTGTAGATGGCTTGAACATGGCTACCAAAAGCTGTCATAGTGGAATGTGTTCTTGTGTCAAGAACTAAAGGTACAAAATGCAGGTACATCCAGGGCCATTACCTCATGTATTACTGTTTAGACCAACCCCCAGAGTTACCCACTGGACAGCCAAAGCTCAAGTCAAACAACATTATCAGAGAAGTTTCTAAGGAATGGAAAATGATGGACCTGGAGATGAAGGTCATAATCACTGACCCCTTGATGGAGGAGCTTGTCATATCTCAGGACAATGACCTGCCCTAATTTTCACCATTCTCCAATTTTAAGTCTATTGTGCACCCTCTGACCCACTGTTATCATCTCCAAACAATTGCTGTTATCTCTGACTTGCTGCCTCCTACTTGCCATTTTCATCTCCTAGCCACTATTTTCATCTCTTACTCACCACTAACCACATCTCCTATTTGCTGCTATCCTACCTTCCACCCACAGCCATCCTATCTCTGATACATCCATATTGCACTATTCTTCCAACACTCCATTATCTTCTTAGGTTCCTTTCTCAACAACTTCTTGTTCAAGTTCTGCTTTCTCTCATACATTCACTTTCACTTCTGATCTTTACACTTGGTTCCAAACTTCATCTTCTCAGAAGGTCTTTTGGTTCATCTTTCATAGCTCTCTTTTCTCCAAGTCTGAGTCCAATTGGCTATATAAGCCTGCCTGTAGTAGACACTCTCAAGCAATTGACTCCCCTTCTCCCCCTACTCTCAGTGTAACCCTCAGTCCCCTTGTAATATCACTATCGGTATCAGCCTTTTGGTCTCCCTTTGTTGTCTTCATCTTCATCATCTAAGTCTTTGTTCTTGCTATTGTCTTTGTTCTATTCTTGTGTCTCCTTGTTGATCCCACCCTCATCCCTCTCATGTCTCCCCTTGCTATCCTTGTATCACTCCTCACCCACTTTAGCTCTCCTTGTTTGTTTGTTTGATCCCTATTTATTCCTCTCTTTGCCCCCAACACTGTTGCAACCCTCAATATCATGATCCCAATGTCCCTCTCACTACTCCAATATCTCTAAGTAACTCCTCATGTCCACACTTACTTATTTCTTTTGTTGAAACCCATCTTGCATTTGGTCTTAGCAATTGTCTACACTTGCACTCTTGGATCACTTAGTTAGGAGACTCCAGCTTGCCAGACACATCTTATGATAAGCTATTCTACTCTATCTTTGTCCTGAGCCTCCCCTTTCATTATGATCCTCCCCTACACTTCAAACTTCTTCAGCAATCACCTCCTATACTGGAGAACCCTACCTTCACCTGCCTCCTTCCCCACACCTTTTCCCTCATTCCAAGTCTCCCACAGGAAGTGGTAGTTCAACAAGGCCAACACAGGGGCCAAGATAGTGCCAGTCCACATACTTACTGACATCTCTGTCAGAAAAATCCTGTTGGGATTTTAATTAGGTGCCAATTTTTATGATGTTTTAAGACAATTTTAATTGATTTCCAAAACTCAAAATTAGCCAGCAATTTAATCCCATTGATTACATTAGTGATTAACATGAGCAGGAAGAAGTATATTGAAATGATAATCTAATGAGTGAAGTAATGCCTCCTGAGCTTGTAAAACAATGCCCAGCAACAGAAGAAAGGAAGTACCCTTACTATAAAAAATATTTCAATGTGAGGGGCTTTTGCAGACATGAACCAGCATGCCATGTTTATCACGAAAAGCAGCAGCAGCCTGTTCCTGTTGCCAATACAGATGACACAGATCCTGAGATGAGTGAAAATGGTATGCCACTTGTGCATCTGGGCCATTAATAACCCAATTCAATCTCTGAATTGCAGACAGCAGTCAAACTCAGACCACTGAGATTGCTAAGACCATTAAGAGTGCTGAGATTGCTGAGGATTTTACCCCAGAAGTTGAAGGATTGGGAGGACCTACCAGTGGTAAGTGTGGACCAGGAGATGCAGTGACTGACAGGTTTGCTTAACCCAGGGTCAATAGGGTCAGGCCTACAGGTTCCAAACATTGGCAATATTGTGATCAAATACCATCCCCACAGCAGGAAGGCTAATCATATCCTTAGCCCTGAAGAATACAAGGCATCCTTTAGTGACCACTTGGAAACCATGGAACTACCAGACAATGAACCATGGCACCCATTTCATTCTAGGGAGGACTTTGAGTTTACAGAACTTGTGCATATGATTCAGACAAGGTAACTAGGATAGAGACAAGAAATACAAGAGAAGAGAATTTCAGTGAAACATGAGGGAGGGAGGGAGAGAAACAATGGAGATAATATGGCTGTTGCCTATAGATGCAAATAGTGTAGTGATTGTGGGAAAGGCCAATGAGTTGGGGATCAAATAAAAGGCAGAACCAATCCTAATCCTTGGAGCATGGGATCCTGTAGTTGGGTTGGACCAATATGGCAGTAATCGGTCATCAGAATAGATGCCAATCAGCTGATCTATCACTATATCTATGAGGTTGGAGTAGGAAAAGTAGTAATGGAAGGTGGGGGAATTGTCATTTCCTTGCAGTTTTCCTGAATTTTATCAAAGGTGGTACACCATGGGCAAAATTTCCCAAGATATTCCTAATGGAGACATCCTGGTCACATGACCTGGGAAACTGTGAATGTACTGATCGTTTCCTGACCTAGGGAAACTGCAGGAAAACTGCAGGAAAACTGGCTGGGAACATTCTGAATGAACTTGGGATATGCTGGGTAGGTTTTGACCTGGTACATTGCTCATGTCCTTGTGATGTACTTGTGATGTACCAGCTCAGGACATCACCCCTTGCCCCCAGTGAAAGCAGGCCTCACTAAATTCTCCATGTCTGGTCATTCAGTGACTTTTACTTTTAGAGACCATGCATAGACTAGTATGAATAAGTCCCTACCACCACATGTTAAACACCTCCAATCCCTCCACCCCTGCCAGCCCCACCCACACCTGCCCCCTGATCCACCACTGGGGCTTGCACCACCAGGTTTCAAATATGCCCATATATATCTTTATGCAACTTCTGCACTTTATCAGATACATTGGTTTTATAATGCAGGAGCAGTCACTCACAATGAAACCAACTTTGAGCTTCCCTAGCTTCCCCTCCACAAAGGCAACATACTCACTCCCAACCATCCCAGGATTTCCAAGGTGTGAAGGGGTCTTCCATCTGATCTCTTACCTGAATAGCTGACAACAGAAATATACAACTCCAAGGTATGTTAGAATGTCCCAGTAGACATGCAGATAACAATAGAACATACTCTTCTGAATCTTTTAAGAAGTCATTAATTGTGTCCTTCAATTTGATACTATTGGGAAACCCAGGAGAGTTGTGGAGAGCCTTCAAAAAAGGGAAGATGTCCCACTTAAGCTTTTCTACAAACTTGATGCCAGATAAGATAGGCCCAAGCAACTTCCAGAAGTACACAAGATATCTAGGGAGATCAGTGACACACACCAAAGCCAAGATGGCAAAAATGACCAAGAGCAGAGCCCCAGTTTCAGGTAAGAGAGACATGGAGAACAGTAGAGGGGGAGAGTGAGGGAGGGCATAGTACAACTCCTGGAGTTATGCCTTTTTAACCAAATCCAATATGAACTGATGAGTGATACCAAACATAGGTCATCATACAACTGGGTGGTTCATGTGAAATACCTTGAGCCTCATTTATAAATATGCCAGAGTAGGGGGCAAGGATCTGCAGAAGTGCTTCTCTTTATTCACTATGAACCATGATAATATAGTACAGTCATTGACAGATCATAGATTATTGAGACCTGTGGTCCATCACACAAAACAGTTGTCACCATGAACATCAGTAAATGTGGTAAGGACTTTGTTTTGACAGTTTTCTGTCCTTATCCTCCATATAAGCACAAACAACCAACTTGCATAACATAGGTCATGATCTTGTATAAGTGTGGTCAAGTACAGTTCATTATTTTGTTGGGCAATTTACATGATGAAAATAAGATTAATTAAAGGACAAACTAAAATGTAGCTAATATATGAGATATCAATTGGAATAACTGGATTTTAAGTGTAGGTGAGCTAGGGTATCTTGATCAGCCAACAACTAGACAGGAGGTGGAGTTGGGGGATTAGCAGGGAGCAATGGTTCATATTCCTCAAACACCACCCCCACCTCAACTTGGCCTTCACATGCATAGGATTCTTAGAACTGGTGAAGTGCTTCAAATATTGTGTTCCAGTTATCATTAGTAAGGTCATTTTGGATCTTGCCAAGGTACATGTTTGTTTCCTGAAGTTGGTTTGTTACAGAGAACTCTTTTGCATTTGATATGTAGTCTCCACTATGGTACAGAAAATAGCCATGTTCAACCTAAGACAAGGTGAGTGGAAGTTGACTGCAGAGTGAATGATCATTGGTTACTGACTACAGCCACTGCAAGTGCTAGTGCACCAATTGGATGACATCTGTCTCCAGGGTCTTCAGACAGGTGGTGCCTGGTTTCCATGTGACGTAAAGTACATTGAGAATGCATAAATCACAGGAATTGATTGGAATGGACCTCAGTGTTTCTGATGTGGAACACTCTCAGTAGTAATCCACTATGTGATAAAGGCAGGAATGTACTTCATCATAGTATGTCTCCTCACCCCAAGGGAGCTCAATGGTTCCAGATGTTCTTGTTCAGTGGGTAACTAGTACCATCCATAAAACTGGAGATATATTATGACACCTGATAGAATGGCATTATATATGCCCCCATACATTGCATGAACCCTCCCCTTTGTTGAGGGCTCTGTGAATATCTTGAGGTCCATACAGTGGTATCTCCCAAGCTAAATTGTGTTCATGCCAGAAGTTCAAGAAGATCCCCAGGCCTGTACCAATTATTATTAATGACCATTGAATCTGGCCAATTATGTGATTTGTTATGTGGTGCAAAGGTAGCATGTCTGTTATTGGAGCCAACACAGTCTGGGAATCTGCCCTCTAAACTTGAGGTTGAATTCTAGCCTCTGCTATGGCCTTGTTTTCCTTAGTTGATATTCATTTATGACCACTACACATGCTTCCACATGGTGACCATCCAAATGTTTGTGCACACCAAATTGGAGCCCTCAATTAACTTCTCATTGCACACCTTAACTCTTTGTCCTGGGCTCTGTCACTGCCTGTGAGCCCTGAGCCTCAACTGACCACCACAATACAAAACCTGTTAGCATCACAGTGCTCTGTTAAAAGTCCAGCAATCCTCTCCACAACAGTCTTTCACTGGGAACACCTCCCTCTGTACAAACCCAAACCCAAACCCATGGCCTTCAGTCATAGCCCCTGTAGGAGCTGGGCTCAGCACCAACCTATCACAGCATCTTATCATTCCCAGTCCATTGCCTGTCTGCAATGACATCCTCACCCACTCCCAACCTAGCACCTTGGTCACTGGCCTCTACTGTTGTATTGGTTCTTCCTCTCCTAATTCTGAACACCCACTGTCACTGCCACTGTTCTGCTACCATGACTGAATGGAAGTTTAATTCCCCCCCCTCTTGCTTGGAGCCTAGAGCAGGATGGATCATACACAATTGAGGTTACTCCTGGGATATCATGGGTTTTTGTGTTTTTGGCTTTCATGCACACATAGTTGACTTCAGGATAGGCAAGTACTTTAAGAGAATCTTGCCCCATATACAGTCCCTCCAAACCCTCATGCCCTGGTGAGGGCCCTTCAGGGGTCATCAGGAAGTTTACAAATTTGCTGATCGTGCTGATTTCAGCACGTTTAGCAATTTTAGCATGTAAAAGCACGTAAGCATGCTGAGAATTCATCATAGATGGCTTCCGTCAAGCATGTTCAGCACATTTTAATACATTTTTTGGCCCTTCTTAGGCGTAGTTAAGCATCAAGCACGATCAGCATTTTTGTAAAAATGCTGATGGTGGGAGTGCCAGAGACAGCTGTCTATGATCCCAGTTCTGACTCAGTGGACCACTTTGGTGGGAAAAGGTCACCCAACAACAGCCTAAGGTTTCTTCCCCTCTATTTCTCAAGGTTCTAACCTGTATTATTGCTAAAGTCTAGCTATCTGCCAGCAGAAGACATTTCTGACTCTGATGACTCTAACCCACAAGTGGAAACAATAGATGTTGTCACAACCCATCTCCTAGTCTCTGATGAAGATTCTCTAGAAATTGAGTGGGCATGAGGACCTGTTCCTAGTTCAGGTTCTGATCTAGGTTATCTTGGGGGTAAAAAGTTATTTGATGACAGTCTAAGGTCTAGCTATCTGCCACTGGAGGGGATCTCTAGCTTGAGAAGCTCTCCACATTCCTTCAAAGATGACATTGGATTCCTGATGCAAAACAAGTTATGCCCTTTGCTATCTTAACAGTTAAAAAGAGCCTAATTTCTATGTAACCTCTTCTAACAGTGAAAATCTTGATACTATTGACTCTGAACTGGAGGTGGTAGAAGTTAGAGAGACCATTTCATCTGAATCAGAGGTACTAGAAGTTGGTGAGATCATTCAACCAGAGGGTATTCCTGTGGACCAAGGGTGAGCCTGGTATCTCATGCATTGATTACTGTTGACATGACAAATCATATAATTATAGATGGTTATTAGCAATATATCCTGATGACCATGACAAGAAAAGGCTGGAATCAACTGGTGAAGCTGGTTGGCTCAATAATACACTTATCACCCTTGGGATACAGTGAGCTATTTCATCTAATTCTCTCCCCTACCTTACACCAGTATGCAGGATGATCCTAGACAACAAATCAGCCAAGCCACACCAGTGGCATTCATTTTCAACAAGCCTGTTTACAAAACTAAAAGAGTTTGCCTTTTGTTAATAAAAATAAAATAATAATCTTATGCTATCTTTTGTAGAGATAAAAGGGTCAAAATTCCTGAGAAAGCTATAGGGAAGAAGTTTATGTTTTCTATTAATCTATGGTCTACTTTCCCTTCATCTATCACTACCATCCATTACTGACTAAAAATTAGTGATCCCCCCCACTGGGTTATGACTATAATCTATAGCTACCAGGAGTTTTCAAGGAGGAGTTTCAGAGTGAGTGCCTTATCAATACCTTGTGGAAACCATTGATCCTGCTTTAGGGTGCTATTGGTGGATTCATCAAGAACACCCTTGAAAACCTTTTGCACAGTGTCCAGAAAGAATACAATAGCCCCAATTTTTTCAAGTCTGGGACTTGGGCTGGCCAGAAGAAAAGGGTATATGGTAGACTTAACTGAAAGTAATTAGTGTAAGTTGCTTCATCCCTTTATTTATCTCATTTACTCACACCTCTGTCAAAGGCAAGATAGCCAAATGAGTATGACTGTGGAGACTGCTGCCTCTTAATGTTAGAGGATTATATTTTGAGTGAAGGATAACAAATGGAGATGAGACAGATTAAAAAAGTTATTATCATTTATGATGCTGAAGACAAGGTAAGCCACTCACATAACAGGAATGTTACTTGTATAGAAAGGAGTTGTTTAATGAAATTGAGAGACTGCAAGTATGTGCCAACTTATATTTTGCTATGTGGCTTTGCTGAAATATTTGTAATTGTTAGACATGATAATGAATCTCAGTCGAAGGGATATCAACTGAGGAAAGAAAAAGAAAATATAAGCGAGCATGTAGTATGTTTATCTATGGTAATTACTGGTAATGTATGCCACTATCATAACATTAACAAGACATTTAAAGAAGGAGTAAAATTGTGTTGCATAGAAGTTCAAGGCAAGAGGCAAGCTCTAGGGTTGTTGCTGTAGTTTCAAATAGTGCTTTAGATCATAAAGGTTATAAAGGCTTACAGCAAGCTGTTCAACTTGCCAATTAGCATCAAGAGCCCCCTCTTCCCCCTTCTCCTAAATACGCCCAGACCCACCAACCAGAACAGACATCATTTCCCAAACATCTCTGGATATATGAAGAAAACCTAAAGCTTCTAGACTCTCTACTGCTCTCCTCAGACATAAGACATCACCCAGGACTTAAAACCTCCTCTGACAATGTTGAAACCTTGAAGGGGTTCTATGAGCTCCTTCACAAGATAGTCAGATCCCTGGATGATTTTGTCAAGGATGAAGATCCTATCTTGTTGGGATGGACCTAGTGGTATCACAAAATACTTAGTTTGTATCTGGGTGATGTCAATGATACACTAACTAAAACAGATGGTCAGAAGGAGGCTCCTGAACCACATTTTTTTCAAATGCTCTCCCCTCAGGACAAGGAGCATAAACCTCCAAAAAGGGTACCTGAACCAGTTGTCAAAAGACATTCACAGAGGTTTGCAAAAAAATAACCTATTTACTCCTATCTTTGACTCCTCATGTATTACTTTGGACCTTTAATTCTTGTAGCTGGTCTCCATGGCAGATGTGGTATATATATTTATCACCACCAGTCCAAAGGCTGTTGAGGTAATAATTAAATGTCTGTTGCTCAAGTACTGCATTTAAACTGTACACTTTGCCATCTTTGTTACAGCCATTACCCCCATCACTCCAGTCATTCTCATTGCTTATTAAGGTAGGTGTTAGGGAACCCAGTATCTTTCTGCCATTGGTGAAAGCACTGTAGTAGGCTGTGGGACCTTTGGCACCTTCTCCGTCATCTCTAATCAAGATATTAGCTACAAAGTTATGGGCCCTTATTGAATAACTTGGCACTGGTGACTGGAGGGCCTTCTTTTCAACCTTGAGGACACCAATGACCCTGTATTTGGCAGCAATGGAGTTGTCCAGTGAACTTTTGTTAGGCACATAAATCTTGGTGGCCACTTGTAATGCTGACCTACCCTGATTTTTGCAAGCGTGCGATCTGTATCTTGTTGGATATACACTCAATATGCCTCACTGGCATGGAGATAGGAGGTGAAGGGTAGATGGGAGAAGAGTAGAAGGGGTTAGGTTTGTTGGAATTGGAAGATGAGCAGATGATGAGTTGTCGCCCTAGGACGCCCTCTTTTATCCACCTCTCCCCAACCAGGACACATCACCACATGATCCCATCAGTTTCCCTGACAACACAGTGGTACCACTCTCCCTCTTTTTCCTATTGGTTGTTCCCACACTTCTCAGTTCTTTTTTGTCATGACTTTCCCATGACCCACTTTCCTTCCAATCATCCTTTGTCATGCCATTCAGATGACCCACATTTGTTCCTATGATGACTCATTATGACTATAGGTCATCCCCTTGACTCAGCGTTACTCGTCACTTGTCACAGGCCACTCTGGCAGTATATAAGGACCTCAGATAGTGCTTGTATTTGCCAGTTTTGTTATTATAGGATTTCCTCTGCCTGAAGACTCTCTTTGGACAAGCTCAGAGACCTACTGTAAGATACAGGACACCAGGCCTGTTCTCTTCCACTCTACCCCTCCTATCTTTTGTCACTGTATCTACTGCCTCCTCGACCCATCATCCAGTGTTGTGCAAGACCCTGCTTCACCACCCATCCATTGGTTTGAAGACCTCTATCCACCTCTGTGGCTCATTGTTGTTGTCTCTGTTCAGCAAGGGCAAGCTACTCAAGAATTGGTTAGTAACTCCTAGTTGGAGTTGTTTCCTGGAGAAGGTCTCGGCACAGAGTGGCCCTGACAGGGGGCTGCTTTGGAGGGGGCCTCACAACTGCGGTTTGAGGTGCTATACATCCTGCAATGGTAATCATAGACCACAGTATACATTAATCTGTCAAACTTGATCATGAGCTACCATATGGGTGTCCCAATACCAGTTTGCACTTTCTTAAGTATACCATAGACCAGAACAATGATGAAAGAACTGAGACAGAAGATATCCTCATATATAAATGGGTGTAGTGGGAGTGAGAGAAATATAGAAAGTAATAATTTGAGAATGGTGGATTTGGATGCAGGAGAGAGGTAAGATGCTGACTGTCAAGGATGTGGTATTCCCTTCTAGGTGATTTGCAACCAAAACAACAGAGTTAAAATAAGCCTATGGACATTTCACTGGTGTGCTTCCTTCTGAAGAGAGGGTACCAGTAGCTCCAGATATAGCTGCAGACTCTACTCCTGCCATGAGTCCTTATCTCCACATGACTCTGTATGATCTGCTGCTGTCATTGACTGTATTTGTGGCCCTGTTCACGACTGTTTTGAGGGTTTGGTGGTAAGGTGGGGAATATTGTTGTCCTTGTTGGACATATGGAGTCTCTTGGGAGAGCAGACATGGGGGGTTGAGTAGGCTCATCATAAGGTGTATACAGCTTTGTCAAGGATGTGGCTGCAGTATACACTGGGGGAGGGGGCCTATGGAAACTAGTAATTACATTATAGATACATTAAAGGCTTTTGTCAGGGCCACTCTTCACCCTAAGCTCTACTGCGCCAAAGGTGACAATCTGGAGAACAAATCAATCCAGATACCAATCACAACCACGACAGCTTGTGTGGTTGCTTCTTCCGGTAGGTGTTCCTGCTGCACAATGGGGTTAACCCAATAGGACAATCACGAGCTACTTGGTAGATGTGAGCCTCAAACCGAGGGCTTATCAGAGTGAGCGTTGGTCTTGACTCGTATTGAAGAGTGAAGGGATAACAACAATGAACTGATAGAACTGAGTGGAGGAGAGCAAGAGGAGTGCTGGGGTTTCTTCCAGGGGAAAAAGACTCGCTTGTCCGTAACAGTGCAAGAGGGCTGAGAAGGGGAGAGGATTTCCTGGAATTGCAAAGCTAAGGAGACACCAGCCACAATCTATCTACTTATATAAGAAGAGTGGTTGTGACAGTGACAAGTGTAACCGGAACAATGTGAAACCAGTGTGAGGGAGAGAAAGAATAGAAAGGAGTGAGCATGTGGGAACTACCAAAACCAAAGAGGGTAACTTGTACCAAAAACGGAAAGGTAGGGGTTGGAACTGATGAACAAGTGATCAGAGTGAAACAGGGGATAACAATCAATGATGCGGATGAATGTGAAACGTGTAGGAGGAATGAATGTGGAAGGGCATCAAAGATGAGTCCGAAACGTGTCCATGAAAGTCCAGAAGTAGAGTCCAGGTCATGAGGTCATAAATGTGTCATGATGATGCAATGATGACAAAAGAATGATGTCATTAGTGATGATGGTGGAGCAATTGATGTCAGGTTGTCATCATGAGTGATGTCAGGGTCGAGACTTCGAGTGCTGCGGTTGATCAAGTGGGCGGCGAATGACGTCGTGGGTGGTGATGAGCTCATGTGAGTGGTGTTGCAAGGTTGTGAGCGGTGATGAGGTATAGAGTGAACCCTTGATGATGGGAAGAAGGTTCAGTCCGAGGGTAGTGACCAGGGGATAGTTGGAAATCATATAAGCAGGATGGATACGCAATCATTCCCCATTAAACTTTCTTACCACCTCACCAATCACCAACACTACACCTTGATGTCTATCCGCAATGTGGCCACCCTTGATAACTCTATCGGTTCTTGTGCCATGTACGTCACTCCCAACAATCGGGGAAAAATCACCTGTTGTGACAATCAAGGCCATATGCAGAGTTGGATCGATCCCAATGCTGCCTACCCCAGTCCAATCAAGGCTAGTATCTTGCTGTTGTTCTCCTGCGGTCTAGTGGCTAACCTTTTTGAACAGACCATGGATTGGATGCGCTCCAGAGATGTCAACAACATCCTCAGAGAGTGTCACTATGATGATCAGCTCTGGGGTTACACAATTAGGACCACCAAGACATGGAGAACCAGCGAAAGAGACACTTGGAGGGATCCCGTCCTAGCGTTGTTGTTTAGGATGGGGTCATTCAACTGGGAGGGCGAAGACAAGCTGATGAACCAGGCAAAGCAAGCTATTCATTTTGGGACTGCCACCAGTGTCCAAATCTGGAATAGGGCCATTGAGATTCAGGAACAGGTGAGTTCCATCTTTCAGAACCGTTTTAGGATTCTGATTGACGAAATCATAGTGAGATGCCTTGGAGCACAAGTGGCGTCAAAGTGTGACTGATGCTACTGCTGTCTTTGGACAGGTTGATAAGGACTTGTCTGTGTTAGGAGGAAGGGTCAGCCTTGATGAACACAAGTTGAAGGAGCACGAGGCAATGATCAAAAGCTTCGAGGACGACTACGAGAAGGTCTTGTTCCGGATCCACAAGTTGGAGCAGGGGAGGAAGGCTCAGATGAACCTGATCGATGCCTTGCAGATGGAGGTCACCTTCTTTGAGTCAAACAGTGGCGCTGCTGCCCAGAGGATCCAACATTTGGAAGAACAGTTCAATGATTTGTCCAACAAGGTGACGCATATGGAAGGTCGACTCTGTACCTGTGGTGATAAGGTAAGAGTCTTCTTGTTGTGACCTTAACCACAACGTTGACTCTTAGTCAGGCATCGGAGGAGTCTAATCTCGAGTACTCGTTGGATTCTTCCTATCACAAGGCTCCTTCTGCTGGAGAGGATCGGGTCCTGATGGTTCCTATTGGGGACCTGGAGATCCATCGCAATGCTAGTGAGCTGGAGGTTCCTAGTGATGCGGTGATGGAGACGAGCGAGGGGAGTTCGGCTGAGACATGGTCAATGTCGCCTTTGCATCTAGAAGAGGAAGGCCCTCCAATTGTGACTCAGGAGGAGCTTGACTTGATGAGCAGGGTCTTGGATGAACGACTGATCCTAAGGTCTTCCATGAGTGGGCAACGTTGCATCCGCTCAGCTGGGGCTCTTCCTTTGGCAAAGTACCATCATTACATCCATTCCTTGTTCTTCAAAGATCAACTCCGGGGTGTACCCTCAACAGAGACATTCCGTTCCAACTATCTTTGAGCAAGAAGAACCGGACGAGTCAAGTACCATCGGAGTGGAAGAGAGGCAGACGATGAGTGCTCAGGAGCTGAGAGCAGTTATTCTTCACTCAAGCCAGAGGGGCTTGATGATTTGACAAGTCCTCGAGTCATTGAGCCAGGTCATGGATCAGATTCAGATCCAACAACTCTTGCTGCTTGTGCGAGCCAATCACATGGAGACAGTTGAGGCCTCGGATGGAGTTGGAGCTTTGGAAGGTGAGACCTTGGCTGAGGAGATGGCAGAAGGTGTTCTTGCTGAGGACCAGGGAGAGGTCCATGACTACGAAGGTAATCCAGACCAGTAGCACTTCTTGTTGTGGAGGCCAAAGAGCCTAGTGACTTCATTTTGTCTATAATGATATCTTCTTTTCTTGTCTTGTTGCATTGTGTGTCGTGAGAGAGAAGAGAAAATGAAAGTGAAGAGAGTGTGATGTTCGAGTTGGTCGTCGGGCATCGTGAATGTCTTGTGTTTTTGTTGATTTATAAAAATTTTAAATGGGGTTTTCTTCATGACAGCAAACGTGCTGACAGCTTTGGTCCAATTTACTCAGCCCTTTCCCTCTGGATACATTCTGGGAACATTTGAAATGTTACTTTGCCATTTGTCCAACATGTGCTCACAAGGTAACATTTCAAATAGTTCCAGAATTATTTCTCAAATGTTTCCAGCATGTGCACAAAAATCACATGGTGATTAAAGTGAAGAATTTGAGGATAATGCTGAACACATTTACAATGCAGCCAAAACAAGCTAATATTCCTAAGATGCACCCATCAGACATATGCTGGAAATATTTTGGGAATATTTTGGACAACCATTCTGAATATTATGAGTGATAACATGTTGGGCAAATAGCAAAGTAAAATTTCAAATGTTTCCAGAATGTATCTGGTGGGAAAGGGCTGAGTAAATTGGATTAAAACCTTCAATGCATCCACAATGTAATCACTAGTTTCCATAGGCCCTCGCCCCTAGTGTCTGGAGCTCAAGCATGTTGTCCTCTTGTGTCTTGTCAGCACGTTTGCTGTCATGAAGAAAAACCTGTTTTAAAAATTTTATAATCAACAAGAACACAAGTCATTCATGATCTCAAGCAACCAACTTGATCTTCACACTCCCTCACCTTCCATTTCTTCTCTCTCACGACACACAATGCAACAAAACAAGAAAAGAACATATCATTGATACAACTGCGAACAGTTGATGTACAGACACAAGGCACTTTGGTGTCAGCGCGCTTGCAATGCTAACAGAAAAGCCGAAATAAAAATTTCAAAACCATCAAACGACCCATAACAATCCACGAAGACCTCCCCTCTTCGAACACATTCCTTACCCTTCAACTCATTTTCTCTTCACGAACAACCAAGACAAGACAAGAAGACAAATTGATTCAAGGCTTACCGCCTTTTCGATGATACAAGATACAAGATATCAACTACTATTCTTTGCTTTGATCATAGACCAAGACCTCACCATGGTACAAAGCAGGAGAAGCGGACCTCGAGAACAAATCGTCGTGATCGTCCGTCAAAACACCAACGATGTGATCCCCTTCCTCGAGCTCGAGAGGAACTTGAAACTGCAACTCCCACCAACCCGCATCAACCCTCCAGTACACTCGACCATACCACACGTCCATCCTTCAAAGACGAACCTGCTCCATGAGCGCCCTCAACCATTCACACTGGGGACAAGGGGTCACTTACCTGGTAGGCAAATGGTGGGTTTGTGCTGAGTTTGTGTTAAAATTGCCCAACTGTTACCCACCAGGTAAGTGCTGGGCAAATTTTTAATTTGCCCACCTCCTTGTTCAAATTTTGCCTGGTGGGTTTTTCACCAGGTAAACTCTGAAAACAAAGGTAAATTGAAAAAAACTTGACAAAGACTTGAAAAAGCCCACCAGGCAAAATTTGAACAA
>Ga0307513_10005467_pt1 | contig 16786 bp, 15 predicted proteins | sample 15_EM_MG_FD_202174 | JGI IMG/M metagenome (GOLD analysis project Ga0307513, IMG submission 202174) | Populus trichocarpa ectomycorrhiza microbial communities from riparian zone in the Pacific Northwest, United States - 15_EM | ecosystem: Host-associated > Plants > Roots > Unclassified | place... | reverse complement strand
TGGAACTCGAACACCGGATCGTCGCCTCGGTCAGGCACGTTGACCGCCGCGAGGCGCGGCGGGGTGGTCGGCGGCGCGAGCGGTGAGGTCGCGGGCACGGCGGGCTCGGGTGCCTCGGGCTCGATCGGCAGCGGTTCGTTGCCGGGCGTCGGCGGGCCGATCGGCTTGGGCGGCGGCGCGGCCTGCGCGCCGGGGCCGAGCGCCGCGACGGCGAAGACAGCGACGAGGGTACGCGACCAACCGGGTTGCACTACCGGCCAGTCTAAGGGGAATGCCCAGCCCGGCACGACGCCGCGCCCGAAACCGAGCGACAACCTGACCGTGCGCCACCGCGCAGGGAAGGTGTACGAAATCCACCCTTGACGTCAGGCCATCGCTGATGCGGCGGCCGGGGCGCGCGCGGTAGGGTGCCGCGATGACAAGCCGAGCTTTCAATGATCGAACCGTGGTGATCACCGGCGCGACGGCCGGCATCGGCCTGGCGTCCGCGCGGCTGTTCGCGCAGGCCGGCGCCAACGTCGTCCTGGTGGCCCGCGGCGCCGCCGAGCTCGAGCGCACGCGCGCCGAGCTGGCCCGGCTCGGACCGACGCTGGCGATCGCGGCCGACGTCGCCGACCCGGCGGCGCCCGAGCGCATCGTGAGCGGCGCGATCGCGCAGTTCGGGGCGATCCACGTGCTGGTCAACAACGCCGGCATGCACGCGCGCGGCCTGTTCGGCGATCAGAATGACGAGGACCTCGCGCGGATGGTCGACGTCAACCTGCGCGCGCCGATCCTGCTGACCCGCCAGGCCCTGCCCCACCTGGTGGCGAGCGGGCACGGCGCGGTGGTCAACGTCGCGTCGCTCGCCGGGAAAGTCCCGACGGCGGGCGGCGTGGTGTACTCGGCGACCAAGTTCGGCCTGCGCGCGTTCTCGATGGCGCTCGCCGACGAGCTGACCGGCACCGGCGTGACCGTGTCGTGCGTGTCGCCCGGGCCGGTCGACACCCAGTTCATCATGGCCGAGCTCGACACCGTCTCGGATCTGACGATGTCGCAGCCGCTGGTCACCGCCGAGCAGGTCGCCGCCCTCGTGCTGGCCTCGGCGCTCGACGGCCGCCTCGAGCGCGCGACGCCGCGCCTGTCGGGCGCGCTCGCGACGCTGGGATACATCGCGCCGTCGATGCGGCGCTTCCTGCGGCCGATCCTCGAGCGCCGCGGTCGCCGCAACAAGGAGAAGCTGCGCGCTCGGCCGGCGCGCTGACGCGCCGCCGAACGCGACAGGCGGCGCGTCGGGTATGGGTGGGTCAGCGTGGGATGGACCGCCGGAGCTCGGGTGTTAGAGATCAGGAAATGCCCGACCTACCGCCCTTCGCGATCCGGTTTCGGCGTCACGCGCACGAGCACGAGCATCGCGAGCCCGCGCATGTCGAGGCGGGTCCGTACCGGGCGCCGGGGAGGCCGCGCGATGTCGACGAGCCGCCGCCCTGTGACGGCGGCATCCGCCCGCCGTTCTACCATCAGGCGCTGGCCTTCGCGGCGCGCGCGTTCGCCCTCTCCGAGCTCGCGACCAACGAGCGCTATCACCTGCGCGACCAGCTGGAGCGCAAGGCCGCCGCGGTGCCGCAGCTGATCGCGCAGGCGCTCGCGAGCGCCGACATGCAGGCCCGCCGCCTGCTGTACGCGCGGGCCCACGCGGCGCTGACCGATTGCGCCGCGATCCTCGATCTCGTGGCCGAGCGCGGCACCACCACGCCGATCACCCTCGCGCCCATGGCCGCGCTCGCGCTCGAGTTGCTCGACGCGCTGCGCCCGCTGACCGTGCCGCCGCCGCGCGTGCGGTGATCACGGCTGGCTCGCGGTCGGCGTGATCGCGGAGCACACCGTGCGCGGCCGCCACGCATCCGAAGCACACTTGCGTCGTCGCGCGCGGCGCCCAGACTCGTAAGCATCGTGCGCGCTGTTGTCGTGTTGACCGTCCTCGCCGCGGGCTGTCACAGCGTTTCACCAGACCCGAGCGATGCGCGCCCCGTGAGCGACGCCGCGGTAGTGGATTCCGTCGACGCCGCGAACGACGCCGCGCCGGACGCCGCGCCGGACCCCACGATCGATGCCGCGCCGGACGCCGCGATCGCGCCGCCGTTCGACGCGCCGCCGGCGCAGACCGACGACCTGGTCACGACCGGCCTGTGCGTCGATGACGCGTGCACCGCGACCCAGCCTGGCGTGAGCGCGTTCGAGCCGCGCTGGCACCTGTGGAGCGACGGCGAGACCAAGCGACGCTGGATCAAGCTGCCCGCCGGCGCGGCGATCGACACCTCGAACATGGACTACTGGCAGTTCCCGATCGGCACGCGGCTATGGAAGGAGTTCACCCGCGACGGCAAGCGCGTCGAGACTCGCTATCTGGTGCGCACCGGTCCGCGGACCACCGACTGGTTCTTCATGGGATACGAGTGGAACGCTGCCCAGACCCACGCGGTCGCGCGGCCGGCGGGCAAGCAGAACGTCAATGGCACTCCGCATGATATTCCGGCACAGGCGACCTGCCGCGGCTGCCACGCGAACAACACCACGCCGGTGCTCGGGTTCAGCGCGTTCCAACTCGACTACCGCGCGAGCCCGGGCGCGCTGGATCTCGACGGAGCGATCGCGGCGGGGTGGCTGTCACAACCGCCTCCGGGCGCGACCTCGCCGCACCTGCCGCTACCGGGCACGGCGACCGACCAGGCCGCGCTCGGCTATGTCCACGCGAACTGCGGCCACTGCCACAACTCGGACTCCCAGCTCACGAGTCACCCCATGTTGCGGATCGAGCGCGCGCACACCGACGCGATGGCGAGCACGCGGCTCTATCAATCGACGGTCGACGTCCTTGCGCGGACCTCGTTCGAGGGCGCGACGATCCTCGCGAAGCCGGGCGACCCCGACCACTCGGTGCTGATCATGCGGACCACGACGATTGACGTGCCGCATCGCATGCCCGCGCTCGGGATCGAGACTGTCGATCCTGACGGCCAGGCTGTCCTGCGGACCTGGATCACCGCCCTGCCGTGACCGTCGGTCGTCGGGCCTCGGCCGTCGGTCGTCGGGCCTCGGTCGTCGGTCTTCGGTCGTCGGTCCTCGGCCGTCGGTCGTCGGTCCTCGGCCGTCGGTCTTCGGTCTTCGGTCTTCGGTCTTCGGTCCTCGGTCTTCGGTCCTCGGTCCTCGGTCCTCGGTCCTCGGTCCTCGGTCTTCGGTCCTCGGTCCTCGGTCTTCGGTCTTCGGTCTTCGGTCTTCGGTCTTCGGTCCTCGGTCGGGGACAGGCGTAATCGACTCGCAGGCTCGCGAGCCGGCGCCGACGGCCTCCGCGGCGGGGCCGCCCTGCGCTGGCAGATCGAGTGCACGTCTGCACGCGCACTGCTCGATCGCGAGCTGGGCCTACTCTGGGGCCTCACGCGTCGAGAACGGGACACTCCGAGGCATCCGAAGTCGGCAGCACGCTAGTCCCCGGATCCGCGTGCGGTGATTCCCAGGACGAGCGACGATCCGGCGCTAGGTGACCAGCATTGTGACTAGTCCTCGCTGGGATCGTTGTACTTGTAGGGCTGGGTCGGCGCGGACTGGGTCGGCACGGGCATGCGCGGCAGGACCTTGGCGCTGTTGGCCGATTGCAGCAGCAGCCCGGCGAGCACGACCGAGGCCTGGCGCAGATCCTCCGCCTTCAGGTGATCCACGGTGTCCATGCTGCTGTGGTGGACGCGAGAGCCGTAGTCCAGCGGATCCTGGATAAACTGGTATCCGGGGACGCCGACCGCCTGCATGAACACGTGATCGGTGCCACCGGTCGGCGACGCGACGACCGCGCCGGCGCCCATGCTCGCGAACGGCGCCAACCACTCGCGCAGGAGCCCGACCGCGGCGACGTTGCCCTCGGCGTGGATGCCGTGCACCCGGCCCGAGCCATTATCGATATTGAAATAGGCGACCAGATCCTTGTGGCCCGGCCGGGGCTTGATCGGGAAGCGGTAGCGCCACCGCATGTACTGCTCGAGGCCGCCCTCGGAGCCGGTCGGCGGCGACGCGCGCGTCGCGAGGTACTTCTCGGTGTAGGCCATCGAGCCCAGCAAGCCCTGCTCCTCGCCAACCCACAGCGCGAACCGGATCGTCCGGCGCGGCCGCACGCCGAGCGTGGCCAGGATGCGCGCCGCCTCCATGACGGTCACGCTGCCGGCGCCGTTGTCGGCCGCGCCGTCGCCGGCGACCCAGCTGTCGAGGTGCGCGCCTGCCATGACGTAGCCGGCCCGCGGATCGCTGCCCGGAATCTCGGCCAGGATGTTGTAGGCCTTGGTGTCGCTGTCGTCGAACTTGACGTTGCTGTTGATCTCGAGGGTCGGCGCCGCGCCCAGCTTGGCGAGCCGGGCCAGCCGGCGGTAGTCCTCGGCGGCGATCTCGATGCCGGGCAGCGCCGGCGTCTCGCCGACGCGATACGCGTAGCCCTCGCCGTGCAGCAGCTTGCCGTCGCGATACGACATCTTCGCCCACGCCACCGCGCGCTCCGCCTTGAGGAACGCGTCGCGCTTGGTCGCGAACGTCGCGCGCTTGATCTGGCGCTCGACCGCGCTCGGATCGTAGTCCGGCTGCTCGTAGCGATCGAGCTTGCCGACCTCCGCGTCGGTCAGGCGCTGGAACGGCGCCTCGCGCGGCTCGCTGCCTTCATCGGGCAACGTGACCAGCACGATCTTGCCCGCGAGCTTGCCGCGCCAGGCCTCGAAGTCGCGCTCGCGCCCGAGCGGCGCCACGACGATCGGCGCACTGATCGTACCCGCGGTCGCCGGCGTCCAGGCGATCGGGATCGCGGTCAGCTGGAGGACGCGCGGCGTGGTCATCCGCACGCTGGACGACACGATCGACCAGCCGCGGCCGAACGCGAAGCCCTCCTTGCGCACGTACTTGAGCCCCCAGCCCTTGAGCTGCGCCTGGGTCCACGCCTCGGCCTGGCGCATCTGCGGCGAGTTGGTCAGGCGCGCGCCGATGATATCCATCAGGTACGCCGCCGTCTGCATGACCTGGGAGTGGTTGAAGCCCTGATCGATCACCCGGTTCAGATCGTCGGCCGGCTGGGCCACCGCGGGGAGCCCGAGCCCGCCGACCATCACCACGAGCAACGCCGACAGCTTCTTACGCATGATCGTACAATCGCCTGTATCGGCTCGCAGATCACGCGGTCATCACGCGCTTCTCGCGGCGCCCCACCGTCGAGGATGCGACGCGCGCGGAGGTCGCAACCTGTCGCGCTCGCGCGACGCCCGGCTCAGTCGGCGCTCAGGACCTCGCCGAACGGCTCGTAGTGAGTGCCGTTGAACTTGGCGAGCTGCATCTGGGAGAACGGGTGGAAGTCGTTCGCCGTCGTGGTGAGCTCGGTGCCCGGCGTCGCGATCGAGATGGTGAACTTGTTCAGGTTCGCGGCCTGCTTCATGATGTTCTCGCGCGACAGGTCGTCGCCGCACTGCTCGAGCACCTTGACCATCGTCATGCTGACGCCGTAGGCGAACAGCAGGCTGTTGTCGTTGGGGTCGAGCTCGGGCGCCCACTCCTTGACCCACGCGCGGTACTCGGCCATGCCCGGATCCGTCGCCATGTTGGGATCGTTGGGGTCCTTCAGGTACGCGCCGGTCACGATGCCGACGCTCTTGTCGAGGCCGGCGGGCTTGAGCACCGAGGCGATCGACACCGAGACATTGGACAGGATGTGGAATGGTTTCCACCCGAGATCGAAGATCTTGCGGATCGTCTGCGCCGCAAACTTGGGGGTCGCCGCGGTGATCAAGGTATCGCAGCCGGCGCCCTGCAAGGTCACGAGCTGCGAGTCGACCGTCGGATCGGAGACCTCGTAGGACGCGGTCTTGATCACCATCTTCTCGTAGCCATCGCCGAGGATGTCCTTGAGGCCCGCGAGGTAGTCCTTGCCGAAGTCGTCATTCTGGAACAACACGCAGACCTTGGCCTTGGGCTTCTCCTTCTGGAGATAGCGCGCGTAGATCTTGGCCTCGACGCGATAGCTCGGCTGCCAGCCCATCGTCCACGGGAACTTCGACGGATTGGCCCACTTCTCGGCGCCGGTGGCGACGAACAGCTGTGGAATCTTCTTGTCGTTGAGGTACTGCTGGACCGCGGTCACGTTCGCGGTCCCGAGGCTGTTGAAGATGAACGCGACGCCGTCGCTCTCGACCAGCTTGCGGGTCTGCTCGACCGCCTTGGGCGGGCTGTAGCTGTCGTCGAGGCTGATCAAGTTGATCTTGCGGCCGTGGATGCCGCCCTTGGCGTTGATCATCTTGAAGTACGCGACGTCGCCCTTGCCGATCACGCCGTAGGCCGAGGCCGGGCCGCTGTACGGCATGGTCTGGCCGATCTTGATCTCCGTCGCAGTCACCCCGGGCGTCGTCGGCGCCGCCGGGGCGACCTTCGCGGCGGACTTGTCGCCGCCGCCCGTGGGCGCGGCGCCGCCGTCTTCCTTCTTGGCGCAACCGGCGATCAGCCCCAGGCTGATCAATGTCAGTGCCGCGAGCTTGGGTACAGGGGTGACGACGGGCCAGCTACGTTTTGACATGGTTCCTCCGGGTTCGAGTCAGTCTGGCTCGTGCCGATCGCACCAGCCCGGCGATGCCTCCCGGCATCACCATCATGAAGACGATGAGCAGGACGCCGTACAGCACCGCCGGCGCCGCGTCCGACAGCTTGCTCGCCAGCGCGGGCATCCCGAGCGCGCCGGCGACCTCCGACAGCTTCTTCGTCAGATCCGGCACGAGCTGGATGAACGCGGCGCCGAACAGCGTGCCGAAGATCGACGTGATACCGCCGACCACGCCACCGACGAGGATCTGGATCGACACGAGGATCGTGAAGCTGTCCGGCGAGATGAACCCCGCGGCGAGCGCCCCGAGCGCGCCGGCGACGCCGGTGTACATCGCGCTGACGCCGAACGCCGTGGACTTGTACGACACGACGTTCACGCCCATCGTGGCCGCCGCGACCGGGTGATCGCGCAGCGCGACCAGCGCGCGCCCGGTCCGGCCGCGCACCAGGTTCCAGGCGACGATGTACAGCGCGATCGCCACCGCGAGGCAGTAGTAATACAGCCATTGATCGTTGCCGAGCAGGTCCGGGATCGGAGACACCGGCTTGCTGAGGACCACGCCCTGGTTGCCGCCGGTCCAGCGCTCGAACAGCTCGAGCTTCAAGATCTGCGGAAACGCGGTCGCGAGCGCGAACGTCGCGAGCGCCAGGTACAGGCCCTCGAGCCGCGCCGCCGAGCGGCCGAACAGATAGCCAGCGCCGAAGCACACCGCGCCGGCGGCGACCGGCGTGATCCAGTACGGCACGCCCGCCTTGCTCAGCAGGATCACCGCGACGTAGGAGCCGAGCGCGAAGAACGCGCCGTTGCCCAGCGAGATCTGGCCGCTGAACCCGGTCAACAGATTGAGGCCGAGCACGGCGACCGCATACACGACGATCTGGGTGGCCTGAAAGACGTGGTAGTCGCTGACCAGCAGCGGGCCCAGGATCGCGAGCGCGAGCAGCGCGGCCAGCCACAGCATGCGTTGGTCGAAGCGACGGACCGGCGTGATCGAGGCGGCGGTGGTCACCACGGTCATACCCTCACCACGACGGTGCGGCCGAACAGGCCGCTGGGTTTGAACACGAGCACCGCGACGATGATGAACAGCGCGAACGCCAGCTTCAGGTGGCTGCCGACCAGGTACGCCCCGACGAGGTTCTCGAGCACGCCGACGATGAACCCGCCGATCGGCGCGCCCCACGGGTTGTCGATGCCGCCGAGCAGCGCCGCCGCCAGGCCGTACAGGAGGACGCCCGCCATCATGTTGGGCTCGAGGAACAGGATCGGCGCGGCCATCATGCCGGCGACCGCGCCGAGCACGCAGGCCAGCCCCCAGCCCAGCGCGAGCATCCAGCCCACCCGGATCCCGACCAGCCGGCTCGACGCCGGGTTCTCCGCCGCGGCGCGCATCGCGAGCCCGAGCCGGGTATAGCGAAAGAACACGAACACGAACGCCAGCACGACCAGCGTCACGACGATCATGCCGAGCTCGTGCGGCGACAGGTACGTGGTCCCGTACCAGGCCTGCGACGGGAACGGGCTCGGAAACTGCTTGATCGACGACCCGAACAGCGAGCCGGCCAGCCCGTTGACCGCGACCAGCAGCCCGATGAACACGATCACCGAGGTCAGCGCCGAGGCGTGCTGCAGCCGCCGCATGATCAGCCGCTCGATCGCCACGCCGGTCGCGAACGAGAACGCCAGCGTGACGACGAACGCGATCCAGTACGACACGCCGGCCTCGATCAGCGTGTACGCCACGTAGGTCGAGAACATCGCGAGCTCGCCCTGCGCGAAGTTCACGTGGTGCGTGGCCTTGAAGATCATGACCAGCGCGAGCGCCACGCTGGCGTAGATCGCGCCGTTGGCGAGGCCGGACAGCAGCTGGTGCAAGAACGCCTGCATGGTCTCCTATCGCGGCCTATTGTCCGAGGTACGCGCGGCGGACGGACTCGTCGGCCGCGATCTGCTGGGGAGGACCACTGGCCACCACGCGACCGGTCTCGAGCAAGAACACCTGACCGACCAGCTCGAACGCGAGCCGCGCGTTCTGCTCGACCACGAGCATGGCCATGCGCTCCTCCTGATTGATGACCCGCAGGATCCGGAAGATCTCCTGCACGAGGATCGGCGCCAGGCCGAACGACGGCTCGTCGAGCAGCAGCAGCTTGGGCCGCGACATCAGCGCGCGCGCGATCGCGAGCATCTGCTGCTCGCCGCCCGACAGCGTGCCGGCCTGCTGGTGGAACCGGTCGCGCAGCACCGGGAAGTAGCCGAACATCTTCGCGGTGTCGGACGCGACGTGGCGATCGCGCCGCAGGTAGCCACCCAGCCGGAGGTTCTCCTCGACGCTCAGGCCGAGGAACGTGCCGCGGCCCTCGGGGACATGGCCGACGCCGAGCCGGACGATGCGCTCGGTGGCCTGGCCGTCGATGCGCTGGCCGGCGAACCGGATCTCGCCGCGCGTCCGCACGCCGCTGTTGCAGATCGCGCGCAGCGTGGTCGTCTTGCCCGCGCCGTTGGCGCCGAGCAGCGCGACCAGGCCGCCTTCCGCGACCTCGAGCGTCACGCCGCGCAGCACCGCCGTGTTGCCGTAGGCCGCGTCGACGCCGCGCAGCTCGAGCAGCGCGGTCACGCGGACGCTCCCAGGTAGGCGCGGATGACCTCGGGGTTGCTCTGCATCTCGGCGGGCGTGCCCTCGGCGAGCGTCCGGCCGAAATCGAGCGCGACCACGCGGTCCGACACCCGCATCACGAAGTTCAGGTGGTGCTCGACCATGAGGATCGTCACGCCGAACGCGGTGCGCACCGAGCGGACCAGCTCGCCCAGCGCCTCGACCTCTTCGTGGTTGAGCCCGCCGGCCGGCTCGTCGAGCAGCAGCAGCTTGGGATCGGCGGCCAGCGCGCGGGCCAGCTCGACCCGCTTCTTGGTCGCGAACGGCAGGCCGCCGACCGGGACCTCGGCGAGCGCGCTGAGGTCCATGCGCTCGAGCAGCGCGTGGGCCCGGGTGCGGGCGGCGCGCTCGCCGCGCACCAGCCAGTGCAGCCGGAGCGCGTCGGCGATGAAGCCGCCGCGCTCGCGCACGTGGCTGCCGACCATGACGTTGTCGAGGACCGACATCGACTCGAACAGCGCGAGGTGCTGAAACGTACGGCCAATACCGACGCGCGCGATCGCGTGACGCGGCACGGCGAGCAGCGAGTGGCCCTCGAGCTCGATCGCGCCGCGCTCCACGTTGCAGAGTCGACTCAAGCAGTTGAACAGCGTGGTCTTGCCGGCGCCGTTGGGGCCGATCAGGCCGAGGATCTCGCCGCAGCGGACCTCGAACGAGACCTCGTTGAGCGCGACGATGGCGCCGAAGCGTACCGTGACCCCGCGGATGCGGAGCAGCGGCGGCGGTTGATTGGCGGCCTCGTCGACGATCACATCACCCGGCCTTGTCCTTGTTGACGCGAGCCGACCTGAAGCTAGACGACTGCTTCCAAGGAATCAAGGAGATCTAATGTCGTGTGTATTGCGCCGCGCTGCGTTGAGATCGGCTGTCGGGAGAGAACCTCGCGAGCCCCTTCCGGGGCGAGCCGCGCCGGTCGCATACTCGATCTCAGATGGCCGTATCCTCGCGCAGCGTGCCGCCGCCTCGGAGCAAGCGCGCAAAGCCGCGAGCCAAGAAAGACCGCCACTTCGTCACGGCGCTGGCCCGCGGGCTCGACGTGCTGTCGTGCTTCCGCACCGGCGACGTGCTGCTCGGCAACGGCGATCTGGCCGAGCGCTGCCGGCTGCCGAAGTCCACGGTCTCGCGGCTGGCGCAGACGCTCGCGCGGCTCGGCTACCTGCGCTACGTCGAGGACGCCGCCAAGTACCGGCTCGGCGGCTCCACGCTCGCGCTCGGCAGCGCGATGCTATCCGGCATGGCGGTCCGCCAGCTCGCGCGCCCGATGATGCAGGAGGTCGCCGACTTCTCGCTCGCGGTCGTCGCGCTCGGCGTCCGGGTCGAGCTCGGCATCATCTATATCGAGGTGTGCCGCAACAAGGCCGCGCTGACCTTGAGCCTCGACGTCGGATCGCGCGTGCCGCTGGTGACCACGGCGATGGGCCGCGCGTACTTCGCGGCGGCTCCCGACGACGAGCGCGACGAGATCCTGCAGCAGCTGCGCGCGGCCGAGGAGACGACCTGGCCGCGGCGGCGCAAGTCGCTCGAGGCCGGGATCGAGCAGCACCGCAAGGCGGGCTGCTGCAGCTCGTTCGGCGAGTGGCAGCCCGAGATCAACGGCATCGCGATCGGCTTCCGGCCGGGCGGCGGGCTCCCGACCATGGCGCTCAACTGCGGCGGCCCGTCGTTCAACCTGCCGCGCGACTTCTTGCTCGACGAGGTCCGACCGCGACTCTCGAGCGTGGTGCGCCGCCTCCAGGACGCGCTCGGCACCGAGGTCGCGCGATCCTCGCTCCCGGCCTCGCGGCGGCGGGCGCAGCGAGGCGCCCCATCCGGATAGCCGCGTGTGTCGCGAGCTAGCCCGGTTCGCGACCTACTCGAACCAACCTGCAGGCCGGCCCCGGTAAACGTGTGGTCTGCCACCCTCGCCGAAAACAACCTTCAGACAGGGTGCCAGGCTCTCGGGAGCTGGCTGCCCGGTATCGGCGACGACCCAACCCGCCTCCATCGCGCGGTCGAAGGCGTCGCCGGCGTCGGCGGCGACGCCGAGTCGGCTACAGTGTACTCGCAACGCTTCGAGAGTCACCCGGTCGGGCAGACGGCTGGGCGAGTATGTCGTTACGACACCGAGCGTCTTGCTCGCTCTTGCATGTCGCTCCCACGCAGCTCGAGAAAACGAACGTGCGGAGCCATGGTGCGCGACCTTGATCAAATCAACGTCATCGACAAGTCGCCCTCGTCCATCGTCACCGCGGTCGAGGTGATCAAGCACACCTGTCCAGCCCGAATACGGGCCACCATCTCCGTTCTCGATATCACCGGCGAGGATCAGGCGCCGCTGCCCCCATTCGATCGCCACACCGAGAGAGACCATGTTGGGCAGATCGCCAAGGGGGGCATCGTCATCGAGCCACCGCTTCGCGTGCGCGGAGAGCAGCCATCGACCGTGCCGCTTCTCGATCAAACCACGCACGCGGTCGCGAGCCCGTTTCGTGTCATAGGAGGTGGGCGCCAGTGCGTGGACGGCGTAGCTCGCCCCCGGAGGCGCCCAAACCTTTCCATAAGTCACGTCGTCAACGAGCCCACGTTCGGTGAGATGCTCGTCGAGTGCCACAGCACCCGCTACCGCTTGCTTGTGTCGCGTGTAATGTGTTGCATCCGTGGCGTTGCTTAGCATTGCCAAGATCTCGCGGAGCAATCCAAAAGGATGCCGCCATACCCGAACGGGATCGAATTCATGTAGCAACGTTGTCAGACCTCTGACGTGGTCAAGATCAGGGTGTGTAACGATCAGCAGATCGATGCGCTTCACGCCGAGTTCGGTCAGGAGGCTCGCGGCCAGATTGACACCGGCTTGCTCGCAGGAGTCTACGACCACGATACGACCATCAGGTAGCACCACGACGATGGTCTCGCCGACGCCCGGCCCCAGAAGATACACCGTCAGCGATCCAGGGAATGTAGTGAGCAGATCAGGCTGAAACACGTACCCACGCTGCTTTTTGGAGCGTACGAGGTGCCAGTCGCTCCAGCAACGCGTGACAGGCCGTCAGTATCTTGTGAGCTTGTTGCCGCTGCGCGCCTCGCCATAGCCCCTTCATGACGGCCTCAACAAAGAATGAGACTGACTCTCGCTCGGGTGCATTGAGGGCATACTGCCGTACATTGACAATCGTCTCCTCCACGATTGACTGCCCCAGTTGCGCACGGAATCCGAGCAGTCTTCCGTGATATAATGGATTTCCAGGACGCAATGCAAAAGCGCGGCGGTAGGCACCGAGGATCTCCGTGGTATCGGCTGACTCTGCTCGGGCGAGGTTGTACCCGTAGTATTCCCAAGCATATGCATCCGTGTCGTCGAAGTTCGTCACGACGTGATGGAACAGATTTGCGGCAGCAGTGAACAGGCGCTTCTTTTCTGAGAGTTCCTCCACATCCTGCGATCCGAGGCTAAGCCGTGTTGCGACCTCGGACAGCTCACTACCATAGTACACCGCTGTCCGTTTGGAAAGTTCGATATCCCCTGTACAAATCGCGTGGTAGTGCGCCTCGACCAAGGCCTCCGCATCAGTGTTTGCGCCTGGCTCGGCTTGAGACCTGTGAACTTCCTCGAGCTCGACACCGACCGTCATCAGCGCCAGCTGGGCGAGCCGAGCGCGCACGATACGCGGCATCCGCCATGGGCCAGAAACCCATGTCCGTTGAATCAGACCGCTGTCCACGAGCAGAGCCCTCGTCGTAGCTGGCAATGACCTGGCCGAGGCGTTAAGTGCGCCTGCTTCGAATGGTAGTGGTCCGTAGTGACCGTTGAGGCCTTGTGGTGCCCGCAGTGCAGTCAAGATCGACACGGCGTTGCGTGCGACGGGCGGGAGCGACTCATAGGCAAGATCGACGAGATGCTCCTCGGAGCGCTCGACCGTCCGCTCGACTTCGGCCAGATCGCGTGGGCGAAGAATGTTGCGTTCGACTAGCCACGACGCGATGGGTCTGCACTCGGGCGCGAACAGACGGGCCTCCTCCGGGATCTCCTTTGTGTCGGGAGCAATCTCGCGTTCAAGATCGAGATCATCGAACACGGTCGATGTCGCAAGCGCATGGGTACGCGACGTTCGCACGAGAATCCACCCACCTGCCGCGGCTGCGTCTCGCACCAAGTGAAGGATGTCGCGCCTCAGCAGCGAGGCGCGCTCCTGGTCCCAAGACTCGGTCTCGGTGGAGACCAAGGCGTCGACATCCCAGAGTGCAATGAACGGCTCGTCGAGCCCGTCGGCGGCGTCATGTAGCGCGCTACGGAGGCATTGTAATCGCGTTCGCCATGGCGTCCGTGGTTCGAGGCAGAGCTTCGCGTTCCTTGCGGCATCGCTCGTTTGGTCGCAGACGGTCAGCACGCGATCAGCGAGGAGGACGACCAGCCGCGCGGGATCATCGCGGTCGCCATACGCAAACACGCTACCGGTCGTGCCCAGACTCTGTGGGCTTCCGATTGTGATCCGCGAGGCAGAGGTCATTGCAACAAAACATAGCGAATTCACAAGGATGAGGCAAGCCGATCCCTTCGTAGGGGGTGCGATCAAACACGTGACATCCCGTGCCTGAGCGTGCGCCCACGCGCAAAGTAGACGAGCCGTTTCTCGTCGGGAAGTGGTCCACTTTGTGGCCGCGGATATGCGCCAAAAACCACTCGCGATGCTCGAGATCGTGTCGGGCTGGATTCGGCCACGAGATGACACCGCAGGCGAGCTGTGCCCCCGGGTCGGGCGCCCGCGCGCTTGGCCAGGCCCTTCTTTCCGCGCAGGGCGCAGCATCTGATGCGCATCAGCCACTCCCGAGACGATGGCCCGGGCGCCAGCTCCCCGAATGGGGGCGCGGGTTCGATCGACCGGCGCATCGCGCTGGCAAACCTCGGAGCGACTCGCTACCTTCTGCCGTGATGGTCGGGGGCTTCGTGATCGACTCCGCCTGGTACTGGCGGATCTTCGAGGGGGACGCACGGTTCGACGACGCGCCGGGCGCGACCGCGGCCCGCGACTTCCTGCACCCGCTGGCCCGGCTCGCCAAGGACCACGTCGTCATCTCCGAGATCGAGATCGTCGGCGACGGCGACGGCGTGCAGTTCCGGGTCGGTGATTATCCGGTCGCGATCGTCTGCCGCGGGCTGCGCATCGAGCGCTTCATCGACGCCGTCAACCACGGCCTGGCCGCCGCCACGCTCGATCTCGCGCTCGTGCTCGTCGAGTCGCGGCGCTACGAGCTCCGCGGCGTCCTGCTGTCGCGCGACGAGGTCCGCCGCCGGCCGTCGGCCCGCGGCACGCTACCGCCGTAGTCGCCGCCCGACGCGCGGCGTCATCACGAACACCTACGACGCCGGCACGGCGCACCGCCGCACGAGGTCCGCGACGCCTTCGTCGCGCGCGACGGTGTGCTGGCCGTCGCGGCCGCGCAGCGACAGGGTGCCGTCGCGCAGCTCGCGATCGCCCACCACCGCGACGAACGGCACGCCGTCGAGATGCGCCTGCGCGATCCGGCGCGACAGCGTCGCGTCGCCGTCGTCGAGCCGGCCGCGCAGGCCCGCGCCCACCAGCTGATCGCGGACCGCCGCGGCCAGCGCGCGGTGCGGCGCACCGACCGGCACGACGGCGACCTGCTCGGGCGCCAGCCACGCCGGCAGCGCCCCGCCGTGGTGCTCGAGCACGATACCGAGGAAGCGCTCGAGCGAGCCGAACAGCGCGCGATGCAGCATGACGACGTGGCGGCGCTCGCCGCCGGCGTCGACGTAGCGCAGGTCGAAGCGTTGCGGCATCACGAAGTCGAGCTGGATGGTGCCGCACTGCCACGGCCGGCCGCGGCGATCGCGCAGCACGAACTCGAGCTTCGGCCCGTAGATCGCGCCCGCGCCGGGCTGGACCTCGCACGGCAGCCCGAGCTCGGCGACGACGTCCGCGAGCTCGCGCTCGGCGCGATCCCACCACGCGTCGTCGCCCAGCCGGTGCTCCGGCCGCAGCGACAGCGCGACGCTGACGTCGTCGAAGCCGAACCGCCGATAGAACGCCGGGAGGTCGCGGCAGAACCGCGCGACCTCACCAGCGACCTGGTCGGGGGCACAGAAGATGTGGCCGTCGTCCTGGGTGAACTGGCGCAGCCGCATCAGGCCGTGCAGCGTGCCGCTCGGCTCGTCGCGATGGACGAGCCCGAGCTCGGCGAGCCGCAGCGGGAGATCGCGCCACGACGGCGCCATCCGGCGGACCAGCTGGATGTGCCCCGGGCAGCTCACCGGCTTGAGCGCGGCCTCGTCGGCGCCGCGGCCGAGGGTGAACATCCCGGCCTCGAACGCGCGCCAGTGGCCGCTCTTCTCCCAGACCGGCCGGCGCATCAGCTGCGGAGTCCGGACCTCGCGGTAGCCGGCCGCGGCGACGTGCGCGCGCACGGCGTCCTCGAGCAGCCGGTACAGCGTCCAGCCCCGCGGGTGCCAGAACGCCATGCCGGGAGCCTCGTCCTGGAAGTGGCAAAGATCCAGGCGCGCCATCACGGCGCGATGATCGTCCGGTGGCAGCACGGCGGTATCGCCGGCGGCCGAGGGAGCAAGAGGTGAGTCGAGCAGTGGTTCGAGAATCGGGTCAGCAACAGGCATCGTCGTCTCCAGGTTCACAGAGCCAGAAGGCCAGGACTGGACGGGCGATGCGCGACAACAAGACGCCCGGCCAGATGGCGGGCGTCGGTCGTGCTTGTGGGTGTCAGCCAGCGCGCACGACCACCAACCCGCGAGCGGTGGTGGTCGTGGTCGTCGTGAGGTGCGCAGACTCAAACACGGTGTCCAGACTGTAGTCGGTGTCCGGCGTGCTCGCAATGCGCGGCGTCGTCACCCGCCTAGCACGGCGAATTCATTCGCGACGCCAGCGCCATCGTGGCCTTGCCGACCACCCCGGGGCGCTCGTGCGATTTGCATGCTGTCCCGCGGCCAACCAGCAGATTGCACGGCGCGGTCAGCGGCGCGGGCGCATCACGAGCAGCAGCCCCAGGCAGACGAGGATCACCGAGACCGTGTCCTCGACGCCGAACGGATGGTCGTAAGACACCGCCATCACCGCGCGAGGCACGCCGATCACCAGCAGCAATCCGGCGAGCACGTAGTCGTCCCAGCGCGCGGGCTCGATCGTCATGACGTTCACCACTGCGAACCGCGTGCCGCGTGCACCGTGCACGACGCCGCGACCGCGATCCGGCGAAATGCCAGACGGCGACCTCGCCCTGACCGCGGATCGACGCGTCCTGCGTGGCACATCCGCTGCAAACCGGCATTGCCATGCAGATTCCGAGGCTCGCCACGCTCGCCGCGCTGATCATCGCGCCCGCGAGCAGCCACGCCCAGCCCGCGGCTCCGCCGATCAGCGATGCACCGAGCGCCGCGACCGAGGAGCTCGACCCGTTCACGTTCGCCGACTTCACCTGGCAGTCGGGCAGCGCCCGGACCAAGGACTCGGTGCTCGGCAACAAGTACTTCACCGGCGAATTCCGGCTCGACGACGTCTTCCACTACAGCCTGAACCGACCGAAGGACGACA
>Ga0307513_10005466_pt1 | contig 16788 bp, 16 predicted proteins | sample 15_EM_MG_FD_202174 | JGI IMG/M metagenome (GOLD analysis project Ga0307513, IMG submission 202174) | Populus trichocarpa ectomycorrhiza microbial communities from riparian zone in the Pacific Northwest, United States - 15_EM | ecosystem: Host-associated > Plants > Roots > Unclassified | place... | reverse complement strand
TGACACGATCTGGACGACCGTCGCCACCGAGCGCCGCCACCTCGCCGACTTCCTCGACGGCCTGGCGCCCGACGACTGGGAGCGCCCGTCGCTGTGCACCGAATGGCGCGTCCGCGACGTCGTCGCGCACGTCGCCTGGACCCCGCAGCCCCCGGGCGCGTGGGAACTGCTCAGCGCGGCCGTGCGGCACCGCTTCGACTTCAACGCCATGAACCGCGACATGGCCGTAGAGTTCGCACAGCAGCGACCGCCGGCCCAGCTGGTCGACGAGCTGCGCGCGTACGCGGATCTGCACCGCAAGCCCGTCGTGACCACCATGGACAACCTGCTGTTCGACACCCTCGTGCACGTCCAGGACGTCGTGATCCCGTTCGGCATCGAGCACACGGCCGCTGAGGCGGCAACGACCGCCGCTCTCGACCGGGTGTGGGCGATGGGCTGGCCGTTCCACGCCCGGCGCAGGCTGAACGGCCTGCGCCTGGTCGCCACCGACACGGGCTGGAACGCCGGCACCGGCCCCGTCGAGGTGCGGGGGCCGGCGATGGCATTGCTGCTGACCATGACCGGCCGCCCGGCCGCGCATGCGCAACTGGACGGGCCGGGTGTGGCCGAGCTCGCGAACCGCTAGACGATGCCCTGTCGCGTCGCCGTGTAGACGATCTCCGTGCGGCGGCGGACCTCGAGCTTGTCGCGCAGGTTGCGCACGTGGAACTTCACCGTCGCCTCGCTGATGACGAGCCGGCGGCCGATCTCCCGGTTGGACATACCGACCGCGAGGAGCCGCAGCACCTGGTTCTCCCGCTCGGTGAGGGTGGCGCCGCCGAGGCCGCGCGGCGCCGGCTCGGCACCGCCTGGTTCCACGCCACGGATCAGCTCGGTGACGGGCGGCGTGCCGCCGGGCGCGTCGAACACGCTCTCACCACGCAGGAGGGCGTGCGCGGCACGCTGGATCTCGGTGGTCTCGGCACTCTTGCGCAGGTAGCCGTGCACGCCGACGCGCATGGCGCGCATCATCACCGTCCGGTCGCGACGGGACGTGAGCACCAGTACGCGCACGCCGCGATGCCGCTCCAGGACGAGGCGCGCCAGGTCGATGCCGGCCGCGTCGCGACCCAGGTCGAGATCGACGATGAGCAGGTCGGGCGGGCAGCGGTCGGCGACGACGAGCGCGTCGCGCGGGCCGGCGGCCTCGCCGATGACCGACAGCAGCGGGTCCGCGGCGAACAGCTGGCGCAGCCCGTAACGCACGATGGCCGAGTCGTCCACGATCAGCACGCGAGCGGTGCGGCGGACGGCCGGCGTGGGCGGCTGATCCAGGACCGAAACCCGGTTGCCGAGGGTGATGTCGGTGGTCACGCAGCCTCCCAGTTCCCCCATGCGTCTTTGCTGGTCGGAGCGTAAGTTGGGGCACGTTGCGCACACGTTGCACCGACCGGACGTGAGGTTGCCCCCGCCGAATGGCTGGGTGATGATGAGGCGAACACGGGTGGCGCAGGCTCGGAGCTCCTTTCATGGCCAACGATGGTGAGCAGGATCCTTTCGCGCACGCCCGTGCCCTGAGCACCACGTTCGAGGCCGTTCTCGCAGGTGAGCAGGCCGCGCACGCGCCCAGACCGCTCGTGTCGGCGTCCTGGCAGCGCAGCCTCGCCGCGCAGGTCGACCCCGACCGGCACCTGCCCCCCGTCGCCGTCCCCGAGGTCGACGTGCCGGAGCTGCGCCGCGCGCATCCGTTGAACGAGGTGATGCCGCTGTTGCGCAACACCCTCGTCAGCATCGCCGACGAGGCCATGCACGTCATGCTGGTCACCGACGCCGAGGGCACGATCCTGTGGCGAGAGGGTGCGGCGTCGCTGCTGCGGGTGGCCGACGACTCCGGTCTGCTACCGGGCTTCAGCGTCTCGGAGGACGCGATCGGCACCAACGCGATGGGCACCACCCTCGCCGTCGACGCGCCGGTGTCCATCCACTCCGCCGAGCACCTGGTCCGCACGTTCCACCGGTGGACGTGCGCCGCTGCCCCCGTGCACGACCCCGACACCGGCGCCATCCTCGGCGCGATCGACATCACCGGGCCGCTGCACACCGTCCATCCGGCGATGATGCAGCTGGTCGCGGCCACCGCGCAGCTGGCGGAGAACCAACTGCGGGTGCGCCTCGCGATCGCCGACGAGCGGTTGCGGGTGCGCAACATGCCGCACCTGCGCAGCCTGCTCGGCCGCGCGGGCGCGCTGCTGAGCCCCAGCGGGCGGATCATCGCCGGCGAGCCGTACGGCGGATGGCCCACCCGGGTGGCGATCCCGCCCGAGGCCGAAACCGTCCAGCTCGACGACGGCCGCGAGATGCTGATCGAGCGGCTGGCCGAAGGCTTCCTGCTGCACGCTCCGCGCACGTCGTCGCCGTCGCAGCGGCGCAGCGCGCTGTCGCTGCGGTTCCTGGGTGACCACACACCCCGGCTGATCCTCGACGGCAAGAGCGTGCCGCTCACGCTGCGCCCCGCCGAGCTGCTCACCGCGCTGGCGCTGCACACCGACGGGCTCACCGCCGAGCGGCTCGCGCTCTCCCTCTACGGCGAGGACGGCAATCCGACCACGGTGCGCGGGGAGATCCTGCGGCTGCGCGGGCTGATCGGCGCGAAGGTGCTGCGCACCCGCCCGTACCGGCTCGACGCCACGGTCGACTCCGATTTCGGGGCGGTGCGCCGCGCGCTGCGCGCCGGGCAGCCGCAGGTCGCGCTGCGGGCGAGCGCCGGCTCGCTGCTGCCGCGCTCGGACGCCCCGGAGATCCGCGAGCTGCGCGACGAGCTGGACGTCAACCTCCGCCGCGCCGTGCTGAGCGGCGACGATCCCGACCTGCTCGCCGAGTTCTGCGCACACCCCTCCGGCCGCGACGACCTGGAGGCGCACGAGCTGGCGTTGGCACTCCTGCCTGCCGACGATCCGCGCCGGTCGGAACTCGAGTGCCGCTGCCGCACGCTGCTGACCGAGTCCTAGCGGGCCCTCGCGATCACTTCGAAGATCGTCGAGGTGGATGGTCGTAGGACTCCGCGGCCTGCGCCGCCACCGCGCCGGCACCTCCAGCCCTCCGGCTGGGACGTCCGGGCGTCGTCGATCAAGAACTCCCGCGCCCCCGGATACCCCTCGTCCACGCTCTACTCCGATAGCGCCGAGACCTGCTGGCAGCTGCACGGGGCGGCGGAGCCAGGCGTGGGCGCTCCGTTGCCAACCGGGGTCAACAACTACCTCGACTCGATCTACATGCCGCGGACGCTGAACAGCCGTCCGCGACGTCATCGGTCGATGCCGAGGTTGATCACCCCGAGCCAGCCCGTTCCCGACTGCTGCATCGCGAGTTGGGCGGAGGCGGCGTACATCGAGTCGGCCTCGTTGGTGGTGTCGCGGCCGGGGTGGGCGACGTACGGGGCGGCCGCGTAGATGCGGTCGGTCAGCGCGTCGTCGACGAAGAGCTGCGTGGTGAGCGCGGTCCGGCGGTCGAGGTACACCTTGAGGTGCACGTGCGCGGTGCGGCCGGGGTACCAGCCGGGGAAGATCGTCGTGAAGCGGGCGATCCCGTTGGCGTCGGCCGGCTGCGCACCACGCAGGTAGGTGCCGTCGTCGCCGGTCGGGGCCTCGCGGTCGCCCGCGCTGTACGAGCCGTCCGACGTGCCCGGCGAGCCGGACGACCCGGACCCACCGGCGGACTGCGCCTCGAACCCGGAGTAGATGCCACCGGCGTCGCAGTGCCAGATCTCCACGACGCTGCGGGGCACGGGTGCGCAGGCGGCGTCGCGGACCCGCACGGCCAGCGCGAGCTCCGTGCCGGGCCGGTCCTCGCGGATGTCGGTGCGGATGGAGTCGACGTCGAACCAGTACGGCCCAGCCGTCTGCTCCGGGGTGAGACCGCAGGTGTTCGCGCGGTCGAGAAGGGCGATCAGGTCGGGATCGGCGGGCGCGGCCGAGGCGCCGGTCGGCGCCGGGGCCCGGGTTGCCGACGAGGGACCCGCCGGGGCGCCGGCGCACGCAGCGAGCATGCCCGTCAGCCCGATCGTGCCGCCCCAGCCCAGCGCTCGACGCCTGCTGATCCGCAGCCTGCTGGTTCGTACGTCCTCGTGCACGAGTCCGACCCTCTCAGCGCAGTAGCGGCAACCCCCGCGTCATCTCCGCCACGATCCCACGCGGGCCGATGATCCCGACGGCGACATATCTCAGCGCCGCGGCCCCGGCGACCTCGGCGAGGAACTCGTCGTAGACGCGGGTCTGCTGCGCGGCCGCGGGCATGTCGGCGACGAACACCCCCTCCGTCACGGTGGCGGCGGCGCGCAGACCGGCCAGCGCGGCGGCCGGTGCATCCAGGACGATGCACCCGGCCCATGGCAGGCCGGGGTGCGCGGACCCGGTCGCGTCGGTCGCGTCCGGGCCCAGCAGCCCGGCCACCCGCGGGGAGGTGGCGGCCGCGATGCAGACCGCCGCGTTGGCGGCCAATCCCGGCGGCAGCGACTCGTCGACGACGATGACCCACTTGAGCCGGGCCTTGCCGGTGGGCTGGTCGGTGCGGATCTCGGCGGCATCGAAACCGGGGTAACTGGCGTAGAGCGTGCGACTCATGCGCACAACGCTAATCATGAACACGGTACATGTACCACGGATCCGTATGAAGTACGGATACGGTGCTTCCATGGCGCCACTCGACGAACTTGATACGGCGATCCTGCGCGAGCTGCAGCGCGATGCACGGCGCACCAACCGCGACATCGCCGCCGCGGTCGGGGTCGCCCCGACCACCGCGCTCGATCGCACGCGGGCGCTGCGCGATCGGGGCGTGATCCGCGGGGCGCAGCTCGTCGTCGATCTCGCCGCGCTCGGACGGCCCGTGCAGGCGCTGGTCGCGGTGCGGATCCGGCCGCCGTCCCGCACGTTCATCGAGGGCTTCCGCACCTGGGTGTCGCAGCTACCGGAAGTGCTCGGTGTGTTCGTGACCACCGGATCGGAGGACTTCCTCGTCCACGTCGCCGTGGCCGACAACGAAGCGCTCTACGCCTTCGTCATCGACCGCCTCACCGAGCGCCACGAGGTGGCCGACGTGCGCACCTCGGTGGTGTACGAGCACCTGCAGACCGGGCTCGCAGGGGCGTGAGCGAGTTACTCGACCGTGACGCTCTTGGCCAGGTTGCGCGGCTTGTCCACGTCCCGGCCCAGCACGACGGCGGCGTGGTACGCCAGCAGCTGCAGCGGGATGGACAGCAGGATCGGGTCGAGCTCGGGCTCGTTGCGCGGCACGACGATGGTGCGGTCGGCGATCTCGGCGGGCAGCTCGCGGTGCGACAGGGCGATCACCGGCCCCTTCCGGGCCTTGATCTCCGAGAGCGTCGAGGTGTTCTTCTCGAGCAGGTCGTCGTCGGGGACGATCGCGACGGTCGGCATCTCCGGGCTGATCAGCGCCAGCGGCCCGTGCTTCAGCTCGGCCGACGGGTAGGCCTCCGCGTGCACGTAGGAGACCTCCTTCAGCTTCTGCGCGCCCTCCCGGGCGACCGGCCAGCCGCGGCGGCGGCCGACGAACATCACGCTGGCGGCCTGCGCGATCTCCTTGGCGACGTCGGCGATGTGCGCCTCGCTCGTCAGGATCTCGCTGATCTGCTCGGGCAGCTTCTGCAACCCGGCGATGATCCGCTTGCCGTCGCTGGGCGAGAGATCGCGCATGCGGCCCAGGTGCAGCGCGAGCAGCGCGAACGCCGTCACGGTGGAGGTGAACGACTTGGTGGCCGCGACCGACATCTCCGGTCCGGCGTGCAGGTAGATGCCGCCGTCGACCTGGCGCGCGATCGTCGATCCGACCACGTTGATGATGCCGATGACCCGGCCGCCCTTGCGCTGCAGCTCCTGCACCGCGGCGAGGGTGTCGATGGTCTCGCCGCTCTGGCTCACCGCGACGTAGAGCGTGTCGGGCTCGACGACGGGATTGCGGTAGCGGAACTCCGAGGCCGGCTCTGCGTTCGCCGGCACGCGGGCGAGGTCCTCGATGAGCTGGGCACCCAGCTCCCCCGCGTAGCAGGCGGTGCCGCAGCCGAGGATCTTCACGCGCTTGATCTCACGGGCCTCGCGGACCGTCAGGTTGAGCCCGCCGAGGTGCGCGGTGTCGAAACGCTCGTCGAGGCGGCCGGAGAGCGCGCGGGCGATGGTGCGCGGCTGCTCGTTGATCTCCTTGATCAGGAAGTGCGCGTTGTCGCCGATCTCGGCGCCGACGATGTCCCAGTCGATGGTGGACGGGCTCTTGGCCGTCGAGCGGTCGTCGATGGTGAAGGTGCGGTAGCCGGTGGCGGTGATGGTGGCGAGCTCGCCGTCGTCGAGGTAGACGACCTGGCGGGTGTAGCCGACGAGCGCCGCGACGTCGGACGCCACGAACATCTCCTTCTCGCCGACGCCCAGCAGCACCGGGCTGCCGTTGCGGGCGACGACGATGCGGTCGGGGTGCTCGGCGTCGAGCACGGCGAGCCCGTACGCGCCGACGACCTGGCGCAGCGCCGTGCGCACCGCCTGCTCGAGGTCCTCGGCACCGGCGGCGAACGCGGCCGCGACCAGGTGCGCGACGGTCTCGGTGTCGGTCTGCGAGGTGAACTCGACGCCGTCGGCGACGAGCTTGGCGCGCAGCTCGTCGGCGTTCTCGATGATGCCGTTGTGCACGACCGCGATGCGGCCGGCCATGTCGGTGTGCGGGTGCGCGTTCTCCGGCGTGGGCTCGCCGTGGGTGGCCCATCGCGTGTGCCCGATGCCTGGCGAGCCCTTGAACCGGGCCGGGAGGTCGGCGGCCAGGTCGGCCACCCGGCCCGACACCTTGCGCACCTTCAACCCGCCCCGCGCGTCGATCGCGATGCCGGCCGAGTCGTATCCGCGGTACTCGAGCCGGCCCAGACCCTCGATCAGGATCGGGGTCGCGTCCTGCGGGCCGACGTATCCGACGATGCCGCACATGGTGGGTTCCTCCGGGGGTTGCGTGGACGGGCCGAGTCGGGGGTCTCAGCCCGTTGACGATTCAGCCGTAGACGATGCGGCGCAGTTGCCGGGTTGACAGCTCCGGCGGGGCGAACCGCCGGGTCGTGAGCTCTGCGCCGAGCGCGGTGAAGATGTGGTCGTTGGTGTGCCCGCCGCGCTGGAGCTCGGCGTGCCGGCGCCGCACGAACTCCGGCACGGGCTCGGCGAAATACGCCACGACCTCGTCGACGACGCGGGCCGCCTCACCCGCGCTGAGCGGGGTGGTGCGCGTCAGATGGTCGACCAGGTCGGTGTACGGACCTCGTGGCACGCGGTCGACTCTGCACCAGATCGCCCCTGAATGCCAAGTTCCTGCCCGAAATCGGGCAGATCTGCCATCCGTTAGGTTCGCGGACATGGAGTTCCAGGACGTGGTGCGCCGCCGTCGCATGATCCGCACGTTCACTTCGGAGCCGGTTGCCGAGCCGAGCATCGTCCGCATCCTCGACAACGCCGTCCGGGGCCCGTCCGCCGGCTTCTCCCAGGGCCAGGCGTTCCTCGTGCTCGACGGGGAGCCGCTCGCGCGGTTCTGGGCAGTACTCGGCAGCGAGGTCAACCCCTCCCTGCGCGGCGCCCCACTGGTGATCGTCCCGCTCTCCTGCAAGGACGCGTACCTGGACCGCTACGCACTGCCGGACAAGGGCTGGACCGACCGCGACGAGGCCCGCTGGCCGGTGCCGTTCTGGCACATCGACACCGGCATGGCCACGCTGCTGATCCTGCAGACCGTGGTGGACGAGCAGCTCGGCGCGGTCTACATCGGCATCGACCCGGAGCGCGTCGACCTGCTCCGCGCGGAGTTCGGGATCCCCGCCGACCACGAGCCGATCGGCGCCGTGGCGATCGGCCATCCCGCCGCGGACCACGTCGCCGGCTCGCCGTCGACGATCCCCCGCCGACCCGCCGTCGACGTGGTGCACCGCGGGAGCTGGTGACCCGACGCCCGTGCAGAACGGGCTCGAGCGTGGCCGCCGAGCGTCGTCAGATCCACATCTCACCGTCAGCATTTCCACGACTCGCCGTCATGAAATCCGCAACTCGCCGGGACCTGAACGGGCAACTCGCCGTCCTGATCGGGGCAACTCGCGCCCGGGGGTTGCCGGACGGGGACTAGGCCGGCGGGCGCACCCGGCGGGCCCGGACCGCGCCGGAGCCGCCGAGGCGGTCCACGACCGCGGCGAGCAGGGCGCGAGCGTCCGCCACCCGCTGCGCACCGAAGGCGTCGGCGAGCTCTGCGTCGAGGTCGGCCCGCAGCCGACGGGCGGCGGCGACCGCAGCGTGCCCGGCGTCGGTGAGCCGCAGGTGCCGGGCGCGCGCGTCGTCGGGCGCAGGCACTCGGAGGAGCAGGCCGCGCCGCTCCATGTCGGCGACGGACTTCGACGCGGCCTGCTGCGTGACCCCCATCCGGCCGGCCAGCGCTGTGATCGTCAGCTCTCCGGCGAGTACGTGCTGGATCACCACGCCGTCGGAGAACCGCAGGTCGGGCATGCCTTCGGCGGCCAGTCGGCGTTGCACCTCGTCGGCCATGGCCCAGCCGGCGAAGAGGGCAACGAGTGACAGCTCGAGCTCGTTCGGGCTAGGATCCACAACCATGGTTGTGGATATTACGGGAGACTTCCTCAGCGTCGCCCACCGCATCGTCTGGTGCACCCTCGCCACCGTCGACACGTCCGGCCGGCCGCGTTCGCGCGTCGTCCACCCGGTCTGGGAACGCACCGGCGGCAGCCTCACCGGCTGGCTCTACACCCGCCCCACCACGCCGAAGATCGGCCACCTGCGCCGGACCCCGTACGCGTCCTGCTCCTACTGGGACCCGGCGCACGAGGTCGCCGTCGCCGAGTGCGCGGCCGAGCTGATGGGCGATCCCGACGTCCGCCGGCACGTGTGGGACCTGGTCACCGGCATCCCGGAGCCGATCGGCTTCGATCCGCGGATCATGGGCGTCGAGGACGTCGACGACGAGGGCGTGCTGATCGTGGCGCTCACCCCGTGGCGACTGGCCACGGGCGGCAAGGTGTGGCGGCCTGATCAGGCACCCGCCGCGGCGAGCTGAGCCACCGCCCGCTCGGCCGCTGCGCGCACCCGCGGTACCGGGTCGTCGCGCAGCGCGGCCACGGCGTCGAACGCGTCGCCCACCAGGTGCCGCGCCACGACCTTCGCCGCCATCTCGCGCACCCGCCATGCCTCGTCGGCCAGCGCGTCGACCAGCGCGGATCGGGCCGCGGACGAGTCCAGCCACGCCCACAGCAGGCCCCGCACACCCCACACCCGGAACCAGTGCTCACCCGTCGCCGTGCCGTCGAGGTACGGATCGGCGGCCGGCCCGGCCAACGCCCGCACGAGCGCAGTGTCGGCACGGTCGCCGGCGAGCAGGGCGAGACAGCCCTCGACCACACGCGCGCGGCCCCGGCGCACGCACTCCGCCTCGATGCTCTGCTGCGGGGTCAGCTCCCAGATCGACCGGCGCGGCACACTCCGAGCGTAGGGCGCTACTTGCCCTTGATCGACCCCGTGCGCGGGGCGACGGTCTCGGCGATGCAGACCACGGCGCGATCGCCGGTGGCCCAGTCGCCGCTGCGCGGGACGACGATCAGCGTGGTGACCTGCGCGTCGAACGCCGCCGTCGGCGCGTAGTCGGAGAGCCGAGGGGAACACTCCTGCCGGGCCTGCGCCAGCACTCCCTCGTCGCCGGGGAAGGGCCCGCGCGGCAGGTCGAAGGTCGCGTAGACCTCGCCGGTGTGCGGGACGGTGCAGTCCACCGACGGGACGGTCCTGGCCGTGGTGGTGCCGTCCGGCACGCTGACGCAGTCGCCTGCGCGCAAGGACGAGACCAGCTTCTGGCGGCCGGCCGGATCGTTCGCCGCCCCCAGCCCACCGACGACGCCGAATGCGACCACCACGACGAAGCCGACGATCCACAGCGACGAGAGGGTGATCCCGGCGATCGCGAGCCCGCGCCCGTTCTGGCCGGTCCGCTTGATCTGGGAGAGCGCGACCAGCCCCAGCACGAGTCCGACGATCTGGCCGAGCCCGAACAGGATCACGCCGACGATGCCGAGCACGAGCGACGCGATCGCCAACGGGTTGGTGCCGACCGGCCGGCCGAATCCTGCCGGGGGCGGGCCCCACGCTGCTGGTCCACCGGGTGCCGGCGGCGGGTACGTCATGGAACGGACGCTACGACCGGGCCGACGGGACCGGTCCCACGATCAGGCCGACCGCGGGGTGAAGACCGCCAGCGCCTCCGCGTCGGACGGCGGGGTGCGCACGTAGTCCGCGGCCCAATCCGCCGCGTCCGGGAACCCCGAGGCGGCGATGCGCGCGCAGGCAGCGTCGACGTCGTAGGCGGTGCGGCGCAACTGCACCCCGCCACCCGCGAGCAGCGCCCAGCTCGCCCCGGAGTGCCCGTACGGCATCCCGACGCTGCCCGGGTTGACGATCAGCCGCCGGTCCACGAGCCGCGCGAACGGCATGTGGGTGTGCCCGCACACGATCGTCGCGGCGTCGGTGCCCGCCAGCACCTCCGCGAACCGCGCGAGCGGGCTGTCCACCAGCACGACCTCGTCGTCGTCGCGCGGGGTGCCGTGGCAGAACAGCACCTCGCCGAACCCGTCGACGGGCAGCACCACCGGATGTGGCAGCCCGGCCAGCAGCTGCACCTGGTCCGGACGCAGCTGCGTGGCCGCCCACGCCGACACCGCCGGCGCGGCCGCGCTCGGCGACACCAGCTCGCGGTCGGCGTTGCCCCGCACCCACACCGCCCGCTCCCCCAGCGCGGTCAGTGCGTCCAGCGTCTCGACGGGCAGCGGCCCGGCGGCGTGGTCACCGTTCAGGACGATCGCGCCGGCCGAACGCACGTCCGGCTCGGCCAGCACCGCTTCGAGGGCGGGCAGGTTCCCGTGGATGTCGGAGAGGACCGCGACGGTGGCCGGCACGGCTCAGGCCGCTTCCGGTTCCAACGACCCCGCCGCCCACAACCGCGCGTACGCCCCACCCTGCGCGAGCAGCTCCTCGTGCGTGCCCAGCTCGACGATCCGGCCGTCGTCGAGGACGGCGATGCGGTCGGCGCGGGCGGCCGTGGCGAGCCGGTGCGCGACGACGAAGGCGGTGCGCCGGGACAGCACCTGATCGCCTGCGGCCAGCACCGCGGCCTCGGTGGCCGGATCGAGCGCGGCCGTGGCCTCGTCGAACAGCAGGATGTCGGGATCGGCCAGCTCGGCGCGGGCCAATGCGATCAGCTGCCGCTGCCCCGACGACAACCCCTGCCCGCGCTCCCCGACGGGCTGGCGGAAACCGTGCGGCAGGCTGCGCACCAGATCCAACGCGCCGACCGCGCGGGCCGCCGCCTCGATCTCGGCAGGTGACGCGTCGGGCCGCGCGTAGGCGATGTTGGCGGCGACGTCGCCGGTGAACAGGTGCGGCTCCTGCGGCACGATGCCCAGCCGGTGGCGGTACGCGGCGAGCCGGTGCTGCCGCACGTCCACCCCGTCGACGAGCACGGCACCGGCGCCGACGTCGTAGAACCGGGCGAGCAGCTTCACCAGCGTCGACTTGCCGGCGCCGGTGGCGCCCACCAGCGCCATCGTCTCCCCCGGCGCCACGACGAGCGACACGTCGTCGAGGGCGGGCGCGGCCTCCGGCGAGTAGCGGAACGTGACTCCGCGCAGCTCGACGCCACCCTTCAGCCGTTCCGGCACCGGGATCTCCTGCCCGGCCGGCACCTCGGGCACCGACGTGGGCGTGCGCAGCAGCTCGCCGATGCGGGTGAGCCCGATCCGGGCCTGCTGGTAGCCGTCGAACACCTGCGACAGCTGCTGGACGGGCGCGAAGAACAGGCCGAGGTACAGCAGGAACGCGGTGAGGATACCCGGCGACAGCTCGCCGGTCGCCACCCGCGCGGCCCCGACGGCGAGCACCGAGAGCTGGGCGATGTCGGACAGCAGCGCCACGAACGGGAAGTAGGTGGCGACGAGCCGCTGGGCCCGGATGCGCGAGCGCCGGTAGGCGTCGCTGCGGCGGGCGAACCGGTCGGCCGAGAGCTCCTCGTGCACGTAAGCCTGCGCGATGCGGACGCCGGTGACGTTCTCCTGCATGTCGGCGTTGACGATGCTGACCCGCTCGCGGGCCTCCGCGTACGCGCGCGCGGCCGAGCGGCGGAAGATCACCGTGGCCACCACCAGCACCGGCACCGTGGCCAGTGCGACCAGCGCCAGCTCGACGTCGGTGAGCAGCAGCGCCACCGCCACCCCGCCGATGGTCATCAGGCTGACCACGGCCTGCGCCAGCCCGGTCTGCAGGAACGTCGAGAGCGCGTCGACGTCGGTGGTCATCCGGGTCATGATGCGGCCGGAGAGCTCGCGCTCGTAGAAGTCGAGACCCAGCCGCTGCAGGTGCGCGTAGCTGCGGACCCGCAGCAGATAGAGGACGCTCTCCCCGGCGCGCGAGGCGAGCACCGTCTGCGCGGACACGAAGAACCAGTCGGCGGCCACGACCAGGACCGCGAGCAGTGTGGCGACGAGCAGGACCTGCCCGACCCCGGCGGTGATGCCGCCGTCGACGGCGTAGCGGGCGACGGTCGGGAACGCCAGCCCGGCCAGCGCGTCGAGGGCCACCATCGCGAGCGCCGCCGCGAACACGAACCGCACCGGGCGCAGCAGCCCGGCGAGCCGGAACGCCGGATCGGGGGCGGTGGGATCGACGCCGCGCAGCGCCGGCGCCTCGGTGGCGGGCGGCAGCTCGGCGACGCGGCGCAGCAGCTCGGGCGAGGCCGGCATCGAGGCCGCCGCCGACATCGCCGACGGCGGGCCGCTGCGGACGGGCGCGTCGGTGCGGTGCGCGCCGATGCCGTCGGACGAGGTCTCGACGCTCGGCCACAGCGCGGGCGTGACCCCGCTCTCGACCACGACCTGCCCGTTGGGCGACGCCGCCGCGATGCCCATGAGCTCGCGGAACAGCGCGTTGCGGGCGGTGAGCTCGGCCTCCGTGCCGATGTCGACGACGTGGCCGCCGTCGAGCACGGCGATCCGGTCGGCGAGCGCGAGCGTGGAGCGCCGGTGCGCGACGAGGATCGTGGTGCGCTGGGCGGTGAGCCCGCGCAGGGTCTCGAGGATGGCCGCCTCGGTGGCGGTGTCGACGGCCGAGGTGGCGTCGTCGAGCAGCAGCACCCGTGGATCGGTGAGCACCGCCCTGGCCAGGGCGATCCGCTGCCGCTGCCCGCCGGACAGGGTGAGCCCGCGCTCGCCGACGAGGGTGTCGTAGCCCTCGGGCAGCTCGTCGACGAACACGTCGACCCGCGCGGCGGCCGCGGCCGCGCGCACCTCCTCGTCGGTGGCGTCGGGGCGGCCGTAGGCGATGTTGGAGCGGATCGAGTCGGAGAAGAGGAACGCCTCCTCGAACACGATGCCGAGGTGGCGACGCAGGTCCTGCAGCCGCAGCTGCTGCAGTGGCACGCCGCCGACCCGCAGCTCGCCCTGCTGGGGGTCGTAGAAACGCGGCAGCAGCAGCGCCACCGTCGACTTGCCCGAGCCGGCCGGCCCGACGAGCGCGAGCGTCTCCCCCGGCTCGACGCGCAGCGACACGTTCGACAGGACGGGCTCGCGACGGCTGTAGCCGAAGGTGACCCCGTCGAGCTCGACGGCGAGCGGCCCCGACGGCATTGCGACGGGATCGGCGGGATCGACGACGTCGGGCTGGGAGTCGCGCAGCTCGTAGACCCGCTCGGCCGCGGCGCGGGTGAGCTGCGCGCTCACCACCAGCGAGCCGAGCAGGCGGGCCGGGCCGGCCAGCTGAGCGACGTAGGTGACGAACGCCAGGAATGTGCCGATGGTGATCTCGCCCTGCAACGCGAGCAGGCCGCCGATGCCGACCACGCCGACCTGCCCGAGCATCGGCAGCAGCTGCAGCGTCGGATTGAGCCGCGCGGTGAGCCACGCGGCCCGCATCCGCTCCGCGTACAGCTGCCGGGCGCGACCTTCCAGGGCCGCGACCTCGCGGACCTCCTGGCCGAACCCCTTCACCACCCGCACGCCTGTGACCGTCTCCTCGACGTGCTGGGCGATGTCGGCGGCCCGCTGCTGGGCCGACCAGGTGGCCGGGAAGAGCCGCCGCCGGGCCCGCACGACCAGCCAGCCCGCCAGCGGGAACATCACCACCGTGAACAGGGTGAGCAGCGGGGAGAGCCACAGCATCGCGGCCACCGACACGACGGCCAGCACGAGCGAGCCGATCGAGATCGGCGTGATCATCAACAGCCCCTGCACGAGCTGGATGTCGGTGTTGGCGCGTGAGACGACCTGCCCGGTGCGCAGCGCGTCCTGCTTCTCGCCGTCGAGCCGGGCAACGGCCGCGAACACGTCGCGCCGCATGTCGTGCTGCACGTCGAGGGCGAGCCGCCCGCCCAGGTAGCGGCGCAGGAACGCCGCCCCGAACCGGATCACGGCCAGCACCGCGAACGCGATGACCACGCTGCCCAGCACGGCCGTGGAGCCGGCCACCGCGCCGTCGACGGCGGCACGGGTGAGCAGCGGCCCGATCGCGTCGAGGCTCACCCCGAGCACCGAGGCCGCGAGCGCGGCGAACATCGTCGCCCGGTGCCGCAGGCAGGCGCGCAGCAGCCGGCGGATCCAGCCGAGCTGATGTTCGGGGACGGGAGAGGGCACGCATCCACATTAGGCGCGCGCCCCGACGGATTCCCGGAGCGGCCGCCGAGGACGTCGATCAAGGGGGGAGGTCGGTCCCGAAGATCGACGAGGCGGCGATACTGACGCCATGACCGCTTCGATGATCGTGATCGGTGCGCTGGCGGTGCTCGCCGTCGGCGAGGCGGTCGTGCTGATCGTGCTGGTCGGACGGCTGCGCGCGGCGCGTCGGGAGACGGCCGAGCTGGGCCGTCGGATGAGCGCGCGGCGGGCGCTGATCGCCGGTGGCAGGGAGGCGGTCCGCACGGTGTGGCAGACCGCCGAGGTGCTGCGCAGGGACGGGTTCGGCGCGGCCGTGCGCTCCTCGGTGGAGGAGCTCGCCGGCTGGGCGCTGGTGGAGCGGCCCGACCTGGCGAAGATCGCCGTCAACGGGCGGGTGGCGATCCTGTTCTCCGACATCGAGGGCTCGACGGCCCGCAACGAGGAGATCGGCGACCGCGCCTGGGTGCGGCTGATCGAACAGCACGCAGCCCTCGTCCAGAAGCTCGTGCGGCGACACGGCGGGCACGTCGTGAAGAGCCAGGGCGACGGCTTCATGATCGCGTTCGCGCGGCCGGCGGAGGCGGTGCGGTGCGCCGTCGACCTGCAGGACGAGCTGCGCGACCCCGACGGCATCAGGGTGCGCATCGGGATCCACGTCGGCACGTCGGTGCGGCGTGGGGACGATCTGTTCGGCCGCAACGTCGCGCTGGCGGCTCGCGTCGCGGCGCTCGCGCAGGGCGGCGAGGTGCTGGTCAGCGAGGCGGTCCGGGAAGCGGTGCCGGCCGGCGACGGGCTCGACTACGACGAGGGCCGCGACGTCGAGCTGAAGGGGTTGCGCGGCACGCACCGGCTCTACGCGGTGGCGTTGCCGGCGCCTGCGCGGCCCTGAGAGCCGGCCTCGGGCAAGGGGTTGCCGTCAGGTAGGGGCAATGACCCTGCTGCACGGCAGGACTGACGGCACCTGGATTTCCCGGTTGTCTGTGCCCAGGCCGGACGCAGCAGCGGCGGCCCGGACCCAGACCTCCAGGAGCAGTCATGTCGACCACCACCATCGCCGCGAAGATCGCCCGGGCCTCCGTCGGCTTCGTCATCGCCGGCCTGGTGATCGGCACCGGCGGCACCGCCTTCGCCGACACCTCCACCACCGTCGGCCACACACAGTTGGCGCCGGCCAGCGGCGAGAGCCAGGACTCGTACGGCGACGACACCACCGCCTCCGGGCTCGCCGCGGAGGCCTCGACGGACAACGAGCTGACCGTGACGGGGTCCGCCACCGGAACCATCGCCACCGACTCCGTCAGCTGCACCCCGCTCGGGAACGGCTACTACAGCTGGCAGCTGCTCGGCACCCTCGACGGCGCCCCCATCGACATCACGTTCAACACCGCTGCCTTCCACGGCGCCGACGCCTACAAGGCCACCAGCATCACCGACGACCAGGGCGGCCTCGCCACCCTGGAGACCGGCGACGTGCAGGTCGTCACCAACGGCGCCAACGAGGGCACCTTCACCCTCGACGAGGGTGAGCAGACCGGCTCGATCGACACCGACCTCGCCAACAACGACCAGGCTGTGCACGTCACCGGCACCTGGACCTGCTCCTGACACTGCATCACCCCAGGACCCGACCCCGCGGTGGATCACCGCGGGGTCGCTCCATGTCCGTGCCCGCGCCACCGCGATGTGGAGCATCGGATCCCGGAGGCGGCCCGTCCGACCTGCTGATCAACCCTGACGCGCAGGGCGGTTTGTCCGTTAGCATCCGCCACCAGCCGCCTGCCGCTGCACCGCCGCCGCACCTCCTGGGGAGATCGCATGACGGATCAGATCGACTTCGCCACGCTCGTCGCGAGCACCGCACAGGAACGGCCCGACGACATCGCGGTGGGCTACGCGGGAGCCACGTGGACGTGGGCGCAGTTCGTCGAGCGGATCCGCCGCAACGCCGCGGCCCAGCGCGCCGCCGGGCTGCGCCCCGGCGACCGGGTGGCCGTGCTCGATCTCAACCACCCGTCCTGCCTGGAGACGACGCTGGCGTGCGCCCAGGCAGGCACCGTCAACACCGTGGTCAACTTCCGGCTCGCCCC
>Ga0307513_10005463_pt1 | contig 16791 bp, 22 predicted proteins | sample 15_EM_MG_FD_202174 | JGI IMG/M metagenome (GOLD analysis project Ga0307513, IMG submission 202174) | Populus trichocarpa ectomycorrhiza microbial communities from riparian zone in the Pacific Northwest, United States - 15_EM | ecosystem: Host-associated > Plants > Roots > Unclassified | place... | reverse complement strand
CTTGGGGATCTTCGTGACGATGTAGTCAAGAGATGGTTCGAAGCAGGCGGTCGTAGTCTTGGTTACGGCGTTTGGTAGTTCAGGGAGGGTGTAGCCGAGGGCAATTTTTGCTGCGGTGTAAGCCAATGGATAACCCGTGGCTTTGGACGCAAGAGCAGAGGATCGACTGAGTCGGGCATTGACCTCAATGACGCAGTACTCTTTGGAGTGTGGGTTAAGGGCGTATTGAATATTGCATTCACCAACGACACCAAGGTGTCGAATAACAGTTAAGGCTGCTGTCCGAAGCATGTGGTACTCGTCGTCTGGTAGTGTTTGCGAAGGCGCAACGACGATTGAGTCTCCAGTGTGCGTGCCCAGAGGATCGAAGTTTTCCATGTTGCAACAGATGATAGTGTTCTGTTTGGAAGGAGATGTTAGGGCTATACAGCACACTAGGGTATCCATAACGCACGTCTGCGACATCCCGAACGACCTCGTATTCGAGTTCTTTCCAGCCCTTCATACTTCGTTCGATGAGAACCTGAGGGCTCAAGCTTAAACTCTTCGCAGACAGGTCTCGCAGTTCATCTGGGTCATTGGCAAAGCCGGACCCAAGGCCACCGAGTGTGAACGCAGACCGAAGGATGACTGGATACCCAATTTTCTCTGCAGCCTTCAAGGCAGCAGGGACAGAGGCGACAGCAGTGGACATAGCAACTGGGATATTAATCTCTGCACAGTGGCGTCAGCGGCTCACGTCAGTATGACAAGGCGTAAAGATGAGCAATGGTGGAGCCCCGTGTAGATGAGTAGAACGTACCTTTTAATGCCTTAGCGAATAGGTCACGATCTTCACTAACTTCTAGTGTTTGGATGGGAGTTCCCAACACCTGAATCCCCAGTCGATCTAGGACTCCCATCTTGTCGAGGGCAATTCCGACATTCAACGCGCTCTGACCTCCGAACGTCAAAAGTACGCCATCTGGTCGCTCTTTTTCTAGCACGTATGCAACATAATCCGGGGTAATAGGGAGGAAGTAGACCTCGCTAGCGAGCTGGTGCGAAGTTTGCCATGTCGCAATATTGGGGTTGATAAGGACAGCGTCGACGCCCTCTTCGCGCAGGGCCTTCAGAGCCTGTGAGCCCGAGTAGTCGAATTCTCCTGCCTGGCCAATGGAGAGACCACCAGAGCCGACGATGACGACTTTGTGGACGTCAGGTCGCGCGATCTTGGGTAGGACGCGTGCTGAGATTCTTCGGGCGAGGGCGGAGGGCGAGGAGAGGACGTGCTCGTCCCTTTTGCTAGAATAGTCGCCTACAGGTGTGTTTGCAACGGCTGCACGAGGTGATGAGGTATGGAAGGCAGAAGATCGAGTAGGTAGGACTGGTCGAAATGGGCGCGAAAAGACGCGACTGGGCCGCGCGCAGGCAAGTACGCGCACGGGTGCCATCGCAGATGGTGAGGCGACGGTCGTTGAGAACGACGGCCGGAGGCGAAGAAAAAAAGAGGGGCGGACAGAGTCAGAGGCCCACCTCGAAAGGCCGATTGAAGGACGTCATACAAACCTGAACAAAAGATTCGGACTAACCGGAATTGTCCAAGCACGAAATAAGCGCACCTCTTAGGCAACGCACACGTTCCTATTACTACTTCTCGCGACGCTAGCGAGGTTAAAGCACTCGTACAAGAAAATTTCAAGCAATCACAGCGCGGAAAAGAAAAAAAACATAAACAGCATTGTTCTCTCCCGGGCACACGTATCACAACTAATCCTTCTACTCAGACGGCAGCCACAAGTTCGGCCACCTTTTGCTCTTCAGCGCTAGGCGCCGCCGCCGGTTCATCACCAGACTTCAAGCTCTTTGTCGGCTCTACAGGGGACGACGGTTGAGGCGATGTTTCGAGGATCACAGGGGCTGCTGCACCCTTTGGTACAAACGGCTTTGCGTCTGGGTTGAAGCGAACGCTAATGTTCCCCGCACCGCCTGCTGGGGTCCAACTTTTTGGCGGATGGGTGAACATGCAATCTGGCCGTGTACAGTTAACTCCGAATTTGCAGGGGATCGTACTCCGAGGTTTCGGTGGATGGGCGAAAGTGCACCCTGGTCGCGCGCAGCTAGCTCCGAATTTGCAGGGTATCGTGGGGCCGTGGTGTTGCACAGCAGGTGCAGCGGGTGGAGGTCCTAAAATGAACAAGTTAACACAGGGTCTCGAGGTTTGGGAATGCAGGCTGCGTCGTACCAGTTGCAGAACTCGGATGGCTCAGCTTGCAGTCCTTATCCTTGCAAAACCGTCCTTCAGCGCAAGCCTCTGTTGACAATACAATGCCCGACTCCTGAGTCGCCGCAGCGGATGGGTGGGAGTACCGGCACAACGAGTTTGTACAGTTTACGCCAAATTTGCAAAGGGTCGGTGATTGAGGACGGGTGGGCAGTTCAGTGAGAACGGCGGGTTTCGGTTGAGGTGCTTGAATGGCAGGGGATGCGAGTGTAGGAGCGACTGCTTTAGCGGGCATGGGGGCATTTGGTCCATTCGAAACCGCTTGGTGTCCTCCATCTGCAGGTGCTCCACCTCTGCCTCCCCACCCTCGTCCTCGTCCCCGCTGTGGTCCGCCATTGGGAGGGATTGGGGGGCCATTCGGTCCGTTAGGTCCGTTAGGTCCCATTGGTCCGGACATTCCTTGCATATTCGGCATCATCCCACCCTGCATCATCGACATCATATTTTGCAGTAGGTGGTTTTGCGCCATCAAAGCCTCCGCTAGCGCCCCCTGGTTCACGCTCGATGGATCCATTCCCATCATGCCCATGGGCCCAGGCATAGGCCCCATAGGTCCGATGAATCCTCCAGGTCCCATCATCATATTCGGTGGTGGTCCGTTCATAGGTCCGTTGGGCCCGAGATTATTTGAACCGTTGGCGAAACCACCCATCCGGTCTCGGAGAGACCGCGGCCGGTCTCTCCTCTCTCCTCTTCCACTTTCATTCCCCCCATCCTCTCTCATCATTGCGCGGGGTCCACTTGGAAGGTCATTTCGCCGCGGCATTTTATTCGGGCCGCCCTGCGGAGAAGGTGATCGCATAGACGCTGTCCGCTTTTGCGCTCCAGAGACGGCTTGACTATAGATACGAGCGCTGCCGGGTTGTAGGCGCCTGCCAGGATGGGCTAGCTCATCTCGTGATCGCTCCTCGACAAACGTCGGAATAGGAAGCGGTTCGGGCACTGGAGGAGGAGATGGTTGAGAGGCCTTGACTGGAGCTGCAGGTGGAGGAGAAGGAGCGGCGCCGAGGGGCTTGGTTGCTTCTGCAAAAAGCCAGTCGGTAAACGAGGGGTCCCAAATGTCAGCACCGATGACTACAAGAGACGTTCGATTAGCAACAGTAAAGCGCCAAATTTCGATGATTTATCTTACATTCCTCCAATTCAGACGATATTTGTTCTGAGAAGTGTGTCAGTCGAACAGTTGGGCGGTAGGTCCCCGAAGAACAGTGAGTTCGCCATGAGACACCACACAGTACTCTACTGCAGCTAATGTCGGGCGAGACCGAGTGGAATGCTTGCTACTCACCAGCAGACTTATTATTGACGAGCATGATGGCGATATACTCGGCCATAACCTTGTCTGTTGAGTGATATGTGAGCTACACTCTCCTACACACTGTGAGCACGCCCTCGACACACCTTCACCGGCAGAGAAATTTCTCCTCGCCAACTCCTTCTCTATGGCGGACTGGGACCTGTCTCAGCACAAAGGTCGTTTGTTACGCCTAAAAGAGACGTACCTGAAGGGCGTTCACCTTCTCCGAGCCCATAACGAGGTCTAACGGCATTTTGGCTGTCGTGGTTGGTGCTCAAGGTCAATATGACAAAGACACCGGATTTCTTTCCTCTCTTGCTTGTTGTGGATAGCGGGATCGACCATGGTTCGTCTATTAATACGCCGAGAAATCGCATAAATTGACGATATTCTCCGCCTGACAGGGAAAAGCGAAAAAGACACGGAAGGTCGGCGCCGTAAAGCGCCTTCTCAATCCGAAAGACGCTCGATTGTGGGCAGCGTATCACAGGAGATGCACTATCAAACTGACAGGGAGTATCCAGAAAGGAAAACAAAGTCAAGCAAGCGAAGAAAGAAGCAGAACTCAAGGAAAAGGCAGTCAACCGACAGTGTGTTTTGAAAAATCAGTGATTTCTCATCAACTATTGACCAATCCTATTTCTAAGGCCTCAAATTGCTTCCTCGCTCTTCTTGTCCCATAACACGGCACTGGGTCCTCCATACCGGATTCTCATTGATACCAACTTTATCAACTTTAGCCTACAAAATAAATTAGAACTCATCAGTGGGATGATGGATTGCCTCTACGCAAAATGTACGTCAGCCAAGCCCCGAAATTTTCCGTCTCCCTCATTCACAGCGTTCTCCGGTAGGCATCCCGTGCATCACCGACTGTGTTATGGCAGAACTTGAGAAGCTTGGACCCAAATACCGAATTGCGCTGAGGCGAGTACCACCAGATTCCTTCACGTACCTTGCTCTCGGCGCATACTCATTTAATACTCTGCAGAGTTGCCCGCGATCCGCGCTTTGAACGGCTTACCTGCTCCCATAAGGGTACCTATGCGGACGACTGCCTCATTGATCGCATCACACAACATAAGTGCTACATCGTGGCAACCTGCGACAAGGATCTAAGGCGGCGTGTCCGCAAAGTCCCCGGCATCCCGCTCATGTACATTGTGCGAAGAAAGTATGCCATCGAGCGGCTACCAGACGGTGGCGCACCTGCATAGCGCTTGTTCATCAAATCCACTCCACGCATGTCTTCCGCATTGTGTCCTAACCACCACCGCATTGTATTGTTATAGCCTGTTATGGTGAAGTTCGTGACTAACAATTACTCATGCGGTGTACAAGTCTAAAACAAATACGGGATAACTGCCCTCCTCTCCTTCGGATACTCGCCCTTGAACTTCTGATGGTACCACAAGTGTCCTTTCCAAGCACGAGGAAGCATCAAGACGACCTCGCTCACGACAAATATCCAAGGTGCAGTGTATGCCCACTGATTTGTTTGGCCGGCAGTCGCGGCAATAGCATAGCCGGTCCACTCTATCCACTCACTAAAATAGTTTGGATAAGAGATCCATTTGTACAGTCCACCCATTGGGATGGCATACCGCGGCTTGCCATCTGCACTGGGAGGGTGGTTTCGGCGGAGGTCGTAGAGGATCTCATCATGGATAATGTTGGAAATAAACCCTAGGAAAAACGCCGACAACCCGATCCAATAGCTCGCAAGCGACCATGCATGGCTCGGCGGTCCTCGGACGGAATTGCTGAAGGGGAACTGAGAGGCGGGGACAGAGAACCTGTTACTGATTCTGTTGAAGAATTCAACCTCCATCGCCGCGGGTGCTGGTTGTGCTGAGAGGTATGCGGCGAGGAGGGGTGGATTGATGATGTTAAAGATGACACCACAAATGGGGACGATTATATGCGTCCGTGTGCGCCCGGGGGACCTCAAAGGCGAGATAATCGCGCGGTTTAAATAGTGCAAGACGAAGAGGCCCGCCAGGAGAGTCGATGGGTGATAAAGTGGCGGAGGGGAGAAGGTTGGGGAGAAGGGAGCGGAGAGGTATGTTGCCATGAATGCAATGGGAGACACAGTTTCCATGATCATCCACCCTACGGTACCTGTCAAGGGCTTCGGTCAGACATAGGCCCGTCATATTGTGAGGTAGTCAATCAGGATCTCATACCATTCACAGACCATCTATTATTGGAATAAAACCGTCCAAATGGCGCGTCTATCACGAACAATACGGGCCCAAGGATGAGTGGTACGACCTTGTATAAACGAAGGGCCGCTAAATAGCATGGCATTAGTTATGAAATGGAATTAGAGAACGCTTACGTACTATCATAGTAAATTTGAAACCATCTCCCTTCCTTATCCATCATCGCACCTCATGTATGACTTCAGTCCAACCACTCTTGGCGAGTCGTGCGAGTGGTCCGCCCACTATTATAATACGTCACTGGAGTTTGAGAGATTACGTGGAGCTGCAGGGAAGAGGTTAGCTCCAAGTGGCTCACACCAATTCAGATTCCCACACTTTGGACGGCGCGTCTTCCACTTGAGCCGACGCTCGTTTGCCACCGCCTTGCACATCATCACCTCGCGTCGAACACGATGTCATACAAGGAAGAGACTATCCCGGAAGGGTACGCGTTTGCATGGACTCCTGCGTCCGACTTGTCGCTAGAGGACTTTCTCAAGAAGGCGCGTGTTTCTCTCAGTCGATAGGTTCGCTCAATACCAATACTAGGCCCGTGTAGTATAAGCCTTCTCAGGTCCGTGACGATGGGAGCAAGCCAGTAAGTTCCAAACCTTCGTAAAGGAGGCGCTTGCACTAAAGTATTTTCCTACCTAGTTCATCTGGGTGCGTAAGAGCAAGAATAATGAAATACGAGACTATTCCGCCGCCGTCACTGAATCAAAGGAAGTCTGTGAGTTCATTTGTCCCCTTTGCCACCGCTGGCGTCATAGGAAAACCTCTACAGTGAAAGAAGCTGGCGACAAAGTCGAAGGAATCAAAGTAAGTTTGTTACATTGTACCGAGCTATATAAATTCTACACTTAGGCCCATCGATACATTTGTAGAATGATGATTCTATTCCAATTCGCGCAAATAAGAAAAAGGGTCTCAAGAGCAAAAAGGAAGTAAGAGAAGAAGTACAAGAAAATGCCACGGGGGCTCTGAAGGAGATAGCGATTAAGCACGGGTTCATCAGTGGAAAATGGTACGCCCAAGTACTGGCACCCTGCTCGAGCCTGACGCCTTCACCAGGCTCGTATTCGCCGAGGGCGGACATGTAGACATTACCTTCCGCAAACTCGCCGAGTCCCTCATATCCGGCCCGCTGGCAGAAACCAGCGTCACCACCATCCGATGCACGACGACGCCCTTGTCGACGGTGGAAGGACAGGAGAACCGCCACTCCATCACGGTGCATTTCCCAAATGTATACGATGCAGACGAGGCGCGCTCGGTATGTCCAACCCGGCTACTTGCCATGACTCAGGGACTGAGACACGTTACTATTACAGCTCATGAAGCACCTCTTGCGCCGTCACGGATTGAAGCTTACTGGGGTGAAGCCTGACATGTACTCTGTTATCCGTGAGTCGTCCAGGTCACCGAGACCGTGGCACATGACCGATGAGACGGGACACACAGAACTTGATAGCAAGCATAAGAGTGGAATACCGTCCACGGTACATATGGCCAGTTATCCCCAGTTCGGGTATAGTGCTGACCTGTACATGCTGGTGCCTAGATCTGGAAGGGCAAAGGCGAAGGGGGAAGCGCTTCGTTGCTGACAGACGAGCAAATTAAGGCGTGTCCCGCAGTTTATGTGCGAGGTTGGGCACATGATATCTGACCTAGTGATTACGGTCCGACAGTCGGAGCGTGACGCTTACTTTGGGGAAATCAATGACGCTCAAGCCGAGGGACCGGACGAACAGCAGGGATCCAAGCTGAAGAAGGGTGGGGTGGTCAAGAGTAAGGCAAAAACTACAAAGGAGGGTGAAGAGGATCCCTTTGCATCGGATGGCGGGGACGGGGATGATGCGGAACCAGAAGCAAAAGCTGTGGTGTCCAGCGGCAAAGTCACTGCGCCGAAGGCCAAGAAACGGACCAAAGGGGAACAAGAGGACGTGGAGGACGTGGAAGAGGAAGAGGGACCGCCGAAAAAGAGCCTGAAAACAGCGGCGGGGACGCGCGGAAAGCGGAAAGGGCCGCCCCCCAAAGTTGGCAAGGAACAGCGCAAGGACGACTCGGACGATGACTAGAATGTTGTTTGCTGATGCCAACGCATGTGCACTGTATCTTTCTTGAGCGCTGACCATCGAGAAGCGGTTTACGAGAATTTGCGATTGGCCGAGGCTGACGTGGCCTGTCGCTTTGGAGACACAAGGTTCACACAGGGCTCAGACAGCCCCAGCACTCTCGCGGACCGCGGGGGATACTGTGGAGGGTGTGAAGGCTTGTTACTAGGCGGGATGCTCGCTGGGGATGCCACGGGCGACGGGCCGGGTGGGTTTGCGAGTCGGCGGGGCGGTAAGGAGCACACTGGGTGCAGTGTTTCGGGGACGACTACGGCGATTTCGGCGATTTTTGCGGGGAAAGAGGGGTGTATTGCATACGAAGCGATGTACAACTAGCTAGATTACATGAATCCCATAGGGGATGGAGGCAGAGGGGCGAGACATAGACAAAGCAAGCGCGGTGGTGACCCAGTTATAAGGCTTCACTCAGAAACCTGCTCCCAAGTTGCCCTCCCCCTTCTGCTCGTTTGTCCGGTTCGGCCGAGCCACCGCCACTCCCCCTTCAAAACAAGGTCACGTTTTTCATCAAATGGATGTGCACCAGCCTCATTACAACTTTTCAACTCCATTCCAAACACCCAACAACCTCAACAGCCCCCCGCCAGCAGCTCCGCCCATAACTCCGCCAACCGTCCCGCCTGCCACCGCCGCCGCCGCCGCTGCCGACACCGACCCCGCTGATGCGCCTTCACCACCCGCGCCCGCGGACACGACGGATTCAGCAGCAACACCTCCTTCACCGACGCCGTTGCTAGCCTCAAACCCCGCCACAACACCTCCTTCGGTAGCGGGTGGTACTTGTGCTGCCAGTGCTGCTGTCGAAGAGGCCTCGCATGTCCCTGCACTCGCGACACCTCCCGATCCAGCAACGATCCCCCTCGATCCCCCTCATGGCTCACCACGGCCACCACCAGGCCAGCTACTCCCCGATGTCGTGGCTGCTGAGGAGATCGTGTCTGTGCCAGCCCCAAGCGTTTTCACACCTCCACCGCCAGGTCAGCTACTCCACGATGTCATGGCTGCTGAGGAGATCGTGTCTGCGCCTCAAACTGCAGCCCCAAGCGTGTTCACACCTCCACCGGTGACACCAACACCTCCAACAGACCCAGAGGACATGCGTCCAATGGATGAGGACTCTCCAAAGCTCCCAGAGGACATGCGTCTAATGGATGAGGACCTTCCAAAGCTCCCAGAGCCGTCGACAGAAGTCCTTTCAGCCACCCCCCAACCCGGCACTGACCTTACCCTCTCTCACGTCCCTCTCGGCGCAACTCCTCACCATATCGACGAGGATACAGACGTAAAAATGGAAGAGGATGTAAAGCCAGATGTAGAACAGCTGCCACAAATGCAGCCAGAGGTCAAACAGGAAAACGGCTACTCGAATGGCATTACACCCGCCGCAACCCTTGAGCTCGTCTCAGAGCAGCCTGTCCACCCTCTCAACGGCAGCAATGGATACGTAAAGTCGCCTTCTCCCAGCGCGGCTCTCTATCCATCGTCCTCGTTCTCCGCTCTCGACCACGACGATGATGGTCCCCCACCCGCAAAGCGCCAAAAGCTCGAGCCCAGTGTGAGTATTCCACCTTTTGCCAGCCATTTGCCACTCTTGGCCATGGCGTGTGGCAGCTACATATCTAGTCACTGCTAACTTGTTCCCGCCCTCCTTGCTTCCATTCCTTCCAGCCCCCTGCGGACCTCTCTCTCGTTTCTGCCCCTATCGGCGATTTCATGTCCACAGTCACATCCACCAGTGTCTGGTCGCGTCCGGTCACGTCTGCCCAGCAGAAATACGCCCTCTCTACCATTCGTGGCCTCAAAAAGATGAAGGACGGCGGACCATTTATCTATCCCGTTGACTACATCGCCCTGGGTATCCCTCATTATCCAACTATCGTTACTCACCCGATGGACCTTGGCACCATTGAGAAGAAGCTCGGAGGTGGTCCCAAGATGGAGCAGGCAAATTATCCGCCATACAACACAGTCGATGAATTCATCGCGGACGTACGGCTCGTATTCAGGAACTGCTTGTCATTTAATGGACCCGACCATGTCATCACCCAAATGGGCAAGAACGTGGAGGAAGCCTTCAACAAGGCATTGAAGAACATGCCTGGCCCTGAAGAGGTGAGCGTTTTTTAGACCTCGCTCCTACAGGATATATGAACATCACCCCAGATCAAAGCGCCAAAGCTCATCAAGAAGCCCGGGCCAGTTCGACGCCCTTCAGGTGCAGGTGGTGGCCCAAAGCGAGAGGACTCGTACTCGCTCAACCGCCCCAAGCGCGAGATTCCTCCCCCGCGAGATACCGCTGCGATCTTGCAGCCGCCCAAGCGCAGAAAGTATCGAAGCGAAGCGCACGCCGAGCAACTCAAGTTCTGCCAGTCTGTCCTCAAAGAGCTGCACAAGAAGCAACATTATTCTATTGCCTATCCATTCTATGCTCCAGTCGGTGCGTCGAACTCTCATATCCGTAGCGACTGCCGGTCTCATCCACTCTCCAGATATCGTCGCCCTTAACATTCCTCAGTATCCTAAAATCGTCAAGAAGCCGATGGACCTGTCTAACATGCAGGATAAGCTCACCCGCAATGTCTACTCCGATGCTAAACAGTTCCACGCTGACTTCAAGCTCATGATCAAAAACTGCTTCTTGTTCAACCCGGTCGGCACCCCGGTGCATGAGGCCGGCGTTGCACTCAACGAGTTGTTCGATGAGAAATGGCAGGAGCTCCCGTCGTTGCACCCACAGGAGACCGACGATGACGATGAGGAGAGCGATATGGATCAAGACAGTGCGTACTCCCAGGCAAATGAGACATAAATTAAAGACTGATTCCTCCCTAGGCACCGTCATGATGATGGAAGCACAGATTCAGTCCCTCCACTCTGCCTTGTCCGCGCTGAAGAAGAAGCCGAAGAAAGACAAGAAGAACAAGGCGTACGGTGTGCCTAAACCACCCAAGGCACCTCGTCCTGCGGCCTCCTCATCCTTCAATGGCGCGCCAAAGAAGAAGAAGAAGCAGAGTCACGACGACGACGAGGTCTTGACGTTCGAGCAGAAGAAGGCTCTCAGCGAGTCAATTCAAACCCTTGATGGCGCCAAGCTTGAGAAGGTGTTGGAGATTATTGACGAGGTCTACCCTGAAATTCGCGAGGTATGTACTTTTCGTCTGTCCTGTTCGAATTGACACCTAACTTTGCGCCGTAGTCCTCTGAAGAAATCGAGCTTGACATCGACTCCCTGCCTCCACACGTACTTATCAAGCTCTATAACTTTGTCATCCGACCGAATAAGCCACGTCTTGGCCGACCGCCGAACGGCACGACCGCACCAGGGAAGAACGTCGTTGCTGGCGTGAAGAGGAAGAGCATGGACGAGGAGGCCGAGAGTGAGCGGATCCGACAACTCGAGGCAACGCTCCACCGACTGAAGAATGGAATCGCGACCGAGGCCGACCAAGAGATGGTCGCCGCAGTGCATGCCAACCAAAACGGTGACGACAGCGGCAGTGACTCGGACTCGGACTCTTCTTCTGGGAGCGACTCTGAGTAAACTTGAGTGTCGCGAACGGACTTTTTGGTCTAGTTTTGTGCTTGCACTTTACCTTACAGCCGTGTTGCCGCTATTGCGCTTCCTCCATCGTTTCCTTGACTCCTGGTGGGCACTCTGGGCTTTCCTAGTGCCGTGTATTCCCCCATCCGACCTTTGTTCGTCCCCACTTTTCGCCCTTGGCACCGCTCGATTGGAGGAGTTGCGTGTGCTGGGCTCTCTGGTTGCGCATGGTGACGACGACATTGATGCCGCACCCCACTTTGTCCTTCCTCCTGACCAGCATTCTGTGTTGAAATCCAAGCAAGCAAACCCTCTGTATCGTAGTTGACTTTATCTGGTCTCTGTGTCTCCCTTGCGTATTAGTGAATATAACTTGATTCGGGCCTGTGCACTTTGGTCTGCAGAGGTGGTTTATAAAGACGCAGCCCTTTGAACTTTCGACCTCTTCCTGTTTTCCTCTCCCTCCCGGTCGTTCACGCCGATTGCACCTGCGGTTGCTGAGGAATACAAAGTCATGTTCCGTGTATCTATTTCTAGGTCGGCCGCGTCGGTCACCTGTACGTCGCGTTTTTCTCCATCGTGCCCCGCCAGCTTATGCGCGTTTTTCTCACTTCAAAGTCTCTGCTCGTTCACGTCTCACAAAGGTCGTGGATACCTCGTTTAATGGCCTCTTTGGTGCGCCTTGTTCGGTCGTTCGCGGTGTCGAACCCTGTTTCTGACGAGAGGTTTTCGCGCTTATTCCACCACACCTCTCTGCATCGGAATGGGCTCTATGAATGTCACCAAACTACACGCTCACTAGTTGCCACACGGCGAGGGTACGCAGATGCTTCAAATAAATTCTCGAGAGTAAAACCGCACATGAACATCGGTACCATTGGGCACGTTGATCACGGAAAGGTAACCCGTATTCCCCGTACTCCGTCGACTATCTAAGCCTTGCTTATTGCGTCGCGCGTAAAAAACAGACCACCCTAACTGCGTCCATTACAAAAGTCCTTGCTGAACAGGGAGGAAGCAAGTTCGTGGACTATGCACAAATTGACAAGGCACCGGAGGAGAAGGCTCGTGGTATCACCATCAACTCTGCCCACGTTGAGTACGAGACTCGAAATCGCCACTATGGCCATATCGACTGCCCTGGTGAGTAGAATGACAGCGCGTGCACTATGATCGCCTCTGACTCCCATTATGATAGGTCATGCCGATTGTACGTGGTCACTCGTGCGGTCCTTAGCAATAATAGCTCATCAGCAGCGCAGACATTAAGAACATGATTACTGGTGCGGCACAGATGGATGGTGGTATCATCGTAAGCCCCTCTTAGTCCTAGGTACCATACAATGCTCTGGACATGCCTTTCTCAGGTCGTATCCGCCACGGATGGTCAAATGCCCCAAACACGAGAGCACTTGCTCCTCGCCAAACAAGTCGGCATCAAAAGGCTCGTTGTATTCATCAACAAGATCGATGTAATTGAAGATCCAGAGATGCTCGAGCTCGTAGACATGGAAATGCGCGAACTGTTATCCACTTACGGGTTTGACGGCGAGAATACTCCTATTGTTATGGGTAGTGCGCTCGCTGCTCTTGAAGGGAAGAATCCGGAGATCGGTGCAAAGCGGATCTTGAAGCTGCTCGAGGCTTGTGACGAGTGGCTGGAGGTTCCTCCTCGTGCGTCCTCCTTTCTCATTCGTGCGAGCGAATCACTGATGTACTGTTTTAGGTGACCTTGAAAAACCTTTCTTACTTCCTATTGAAGGTTTGCTTGTCCAAACAACGCCTTTGCCAATCTCACCCGTCATTCTCCAGACGTTTTCTCGATCGCTGGTCGTGGTACTGTCTGCACTGGTCGAGTACATTGTACTTCTTCCTTTGACATCTCATTTGCTGATATCTTTGAAGGCGGAACGCGGTGTCATCAACAAAAACCAAGAAGTTGAAATCCTTGGTCTCGGAACCAGTCTCAGGACCACCGTCACTGGTATTGGTAAGTGTCACTATAACCTGAGCTCTGTAGACACTCAACTTTTTTGCAGAGATGTTCCATAAGGAATTGGACCGCGGTGAGGCTGGCGACAACATGGGTGCTCTCATTCGTGGTATCAAGCGTGACCAAATCCGCCGAGGAATGGTCATGGCTGCTCCCGGCTCCATCAAGCCTCACAAGAAGTTCCAGGCTCAGATCTACGTTCGTACACCGTTCCATTCTCCATTCGATACATTTTTGACATCCAGTCTTCTAGATTTTGACAAAGGATGAAGGAGGACGATACACTCCCTTCACTGAAGGCTATCGACCACAGCTCTTCCTGCGGACTGCAGACGTGACTGTCGCTTTGACTTTCCCTGAGGGCACCCCTGATGCAGCGGAGAAGATGGTCATCCCGGGTGACAATATCGAAATGGTTGGCTCTCTTGTGCACGATGTGGCTATGGAGCCTGGTTCTCGGTGCGCGTGTGTGCTTCCGTGCATCAACCTTGACTCATCGACCTTTTCAGGTTCACATTGCGTGAGGGTGGCAGGACCGGTACGTGTCTATTGTCGAAATGTTTGATGTGGCTAATCCATTTTTCACAGTCGGGACTGGTATTATCACCAAGATTTTGGAATAAGCGAAAGGGAGGATTGGTTATCGTCGCGCCCGATATTGTTACTTTATTTCATTTTAGATCTCAATTCGCATCTCCCCGCTTACCGGATGCACCTGCGTGATGATCAGCGCCGCCAAGAAAATAGGGCGTAAATAGTGGATTCCATTTGCTGTAAGCATACATAGTACAGACACCAAAGGTCACATTGGTCATAGACAAGCATTGGTGAGAGCATCCAGTCCCGACAATAAAGGCAATAACAACGACAGATAGGAGGGGGAGTGGGCATAAAATGACAACGCAAGCATTGGCAATGATAAAGCAAATGTGAGACTCGACCAGTGGATATCTCAGTCCTGGCTTGAGTTGCTCTCGCTGGTCCCTGGTTCAGCTCGTTCTAATGATGGCCGTGAAATACTATTGTCCTCAGAAGAAACAACGATAGTTGGTGGAGGTGGCATTTCGTAATTGGGGTACGGTGGGGGGATTTCGCCTCGTTCGTTTTCGAATCCGGCGACGAGTCGTGCAAATTGGAGGCTGGTGCCCGCCCTGGTCTCATAATCCTGAACAGGACCTCCGATTGGTGGACTGGGACTTGATGAACCCGCAACAGTGATGATTGGAGCTTGGTCGCGGCTCAGGGCGGAGCAGTGCGAGCGATTCACGTTGGCTCGGTCAGATGTACCTGGTTCATATCGAGGTAAGGTAGATTGCTCGGTTTGACAGTGATGCTGCAGAAATCCGCGAGGTCAGAAACCCATTACAGGGAATAAATGTGCCACCTACTGAAAGAATGACAACCGGCATTTCGACAATGATGTCATATTGCTTCTTGTGACCCTTTGAATCCAAGTCGTTCTCATCCCCTCGCTCAACACGAAGGTAGAATTTGAGGCAGTGCCGAACGATTGTATTGCTCATTGGGTGTTTGGTGGATATGTGAACTACATCTTCTGGAAGTTTGAACGATCCATGAAGGTGCCATGGTCCATCGGGCGATAGAAGGTGGGCAGCAGCCGCCGAAGCCTGGTCCTCTACGGAATTTGCCGTCGAGACAGGGTGATCGACATATGGCAGCAATCCAGACTCATCAAGTGCATTCGCACCAGGCGAGAGTATGGGCAGGAGAGGGACCGGCGCTGCTCCCTTAGGCACTTCAGTCGAGGGTCGAATCACTAGGAGTGCCAAACGACGAGGCGCATCATGTCGTGCCAGGTAATGCGCATGGTACTCAATGCGTTCTTGGAGTTTGTTAAGTAGTAAATTGATTGAGGGGAGGCGAATTCCGCTTACCTTCAAGAACAATACTGATGCGATACAGTTTCGTCTTGTTGAGAGGCATAAGTTGGATATTCCATGGTATTTCGGAACCCTGAGCAAAATGGCGACCTCCGATTGAGAGTAGGTATCGCAATTGAGGATGGTCCTGGAAATCCCATTGGCGCTCGACGACAATTGCATCTCCGTCATCAACCTCTTCAACTGGCATGCAGATAACCACGACCGGAATAGTAGTAGTAAGGCGATGGGAAAACGGTCCTGGTCGATGCACGGTGGCCTTCAGGCGATAGTGAACTGCGCCAAAGTCACACCGTATGCTGGGAGGCAGAGTTGATGGGATTAGAAATGAAACTGGGTAATTGTAGGTTCCCGATCGAAAGGTTTGCCAGCCGTTACCCTCACCGCCTTTCTCGTCTCGAAGACCGAGAGCCTCTCCAATGATTGACATTCTACTCTTCCCTTTACGGTCACGGCTTCTTCCTCGATGGTCTTCCCCCTTATCGGGACTTGCGGTCCCTGGTCTTTGCGGAGGTGATGTCGGTTCCAAAAGACCGGTGTGATCCTGCCGAGAATCGGTACCTCTTACCATATCCTTTACATCTTGTAGGACTCCTGAAAGGCTTAGACGAGCTGATAGACGACGTGAAGCCTTGATTTCTGGCAGCTCAGGTGGCGTTGGATTCGGTGTCGAGTGGCGACGGGAAGAGGAAGGAGAGTTACCCGTAAGGACCGGACTCCCTTGTACCCCTAGAAACAATTTAATACTTGTGTCTTTTCGTTGACAATGATTGCACCTACTGTTGACCTCACCGGTGCTATTTGCGTTGCTCGGAGAGCCATGAGACCTATCTCCATCCGGTGAGGTAACCTGTCCTTGTGGGAGCACTGCCAAGGACGGGCCTGGTGATACAGAAACGGGCGAGCGTCGATGTCGGTGAAATATACCGTGGTCTGCGCTCAGACGGCGATAGAACCGTCGACGTCCATCCCTCTCAGCACTTCCCGACGAATCGATCTCGTTTTCTGTATCGTCTTCAGCGGGGGACGCACCCGGCCCAACGGTCAGAGCGCGTCGACATCGCGGCGCCTTGTAAAAAAAAAATCGGTAGTGGAGAAAAGTCTTTTGTTCAGATAATTCTATCCGGTGCGAGCCGATTCCTGTCAGTGACGAATGTGAGCGCGATGGGGTGAGGAGCCATCTCCCCGTGACTCGCCTTCTGGCCACTCTGTACAGGATTCACCGATAAATTCGGCCTCGATGCTGGTGACCCGCATTGGCTTTGACACTTTGAGTGACAACACACCACGAAGCATCGATGCAGATTCTCCTCCTGTTATTTCCCGTCTTCGTCGATGGGAGCTTGAGTCATTGCCGGTTCGTAGGAACAGGAAAGGTTCGGTCAGTGCTAGGTCTAATGAGCGTTTGCTGGTCATGGTCGTGGTCAACGCAGGGGAAAGTAGCGAACCAAGCTTGG
>Ga0307513_10005462_pt1 | contig 16791 bp, 7 predicted proteins | sample 15_EM_MG_FD_202174 | JGI IMG/M metagenome (GOLD analysis project Ga0307513, IMG submission 202174) | Populus trichocarpa ectomycorrhiza microbial communities from riparian zone in the Pacific Northwest, United States - 15_EM | ecosystem: Host-associated > Plants > Roots > Unclassified | place... | reverse complement strand
CTTAGAATTAGAAATTAAAGAAGTTATTTAGTAAATAATCATTACGTTAGTAATCATATCCAAGTCACCGTACTCCAAAGTTTTTCTTAGATTGCGTCTGTGCTTTCTTTGATAATATATATATATATACACTCACACTTCAGAATGCTTGAAAAAAATTATGTATTGGTACTGTATACACATATAATATTTATATTATACATCACACTATAAACATAAAATGTTTATACTATAAACCACATTATAGATGTTTAGAGAACTATAAAGGGTATTGTTTTTCTACTTTTTATTATAAAAGTTGTTGAAGCGTGTTGGGTCAATGTATGACTGCCAGATCCAAGATACTTGGGTCTGAATTGACTGTTAAATCTAAAATACTTAAAATATTCTCTTTATTTTTAATATTTTTTTATATTTTAAAAAATTATTATTACCCCACCGCGAACCGCATAGTAGTATACTAGTAACATTTAAAATGCATCAATCCTTAGAATTACTTGTGGTCATTTTAAAAGTTAATAAATAGTACTTCTCCAAACCATCATACTAAAGTATTCGAATTTAAAACATGGTTGAACTGTGCATTATAGTGTTGGCGCATCTATACCCCTCATCATGAACTAGGGCATTTTATATATAATTAATCAATAGGGTGGAACTTGAATATATATATTGGTAACCCGGGGTGTCCGGGCCAGTTTAAGCGTACCACAACTAATTCTCGGGCCCATTAAACATCTTGCAAGCCTAGTAAACATGTAAGGCACCGCGGAGGTAACAGGCGTGCACAGTGAGGCTTGAACCCTGATGCAGAGAAAGGGAACAAGTCCCTTTCACCGCTGGGCCACAATCTCAAGTGCTTGAATATATTGAGATTATAGGTGGAATAGAAATCGCTGGAAAGAATTCACATGAGGATTTTTCAAGATCTTATAATTGTTTTGCGGATTTAGGGAGCAAATAATCGGCATGTCTTTATTGACAAACACATACACATAGTGAAATCATTTATTCATTAAGTATCTCATGGTGCTCTCATTTTTGACTTGAGAGCTGCCTTGCATGTGCCTTTCGTTCTCGCAATACAAACACATTCTCAATTCAAACCTTGCATGGGATGGGAATTCATAATCTGTGCAAAAACCTATCCTCCTCTCCCTTTCATTTTTCACATAAGGGAGTCAATATGATACGCTTTCATTGGTCAGAAAAGGGAGCTGGTAACCAAACTTTCCCACCAATATATGTCCCGAGAAAGGTAATGGACCCCTTTTGAACAATAAAGTCCTCCTTGTTGGGAAGGAGGAGGCTTGTGTCTTGACTAATTTGAGACTCTCCCTCCTGCAAAATAAGCCCTTAAACATGGCATTGTCACTGGGTCTTTTTCTTTTTCTTTTTTTTCTCTCCCCAAGTTTCGACAAAGGGATGGAAAAATCCAAACCAATCATCCAAAATTTCTAAAGGGAATAAACATGGGGGCCGCGCCTTTATGTCCCATCCGAGGTTTTAGTTATATGCTTTGGCATTTATGTTTTTTTTCTCAACTTTCTCAACAAATTAACCTGCATATGCGAGTTGCCCTAGGTGAAGACAAAGGTTGGCATCGGTCCAACTAAAACCAACCCACTACTTGACACCCTAACCTCCCTTCACCTCACTTTTCTCGAACCCAATGCAAAGGGTTCATCAGTTGTTACTATGAGCATGTGTTAATTTTCTATGGTTCTTCTACTCTCTTTTTTCTTTTTCTTTTTCCTGTTTTTGGGGAGAAGGGGGATCGAACGTCATTTTGTCAATATAAGGTTTGGTTTCAGAGGCACGATGCATCATTCCAAGAACAAGTATTATGACGCATTCTCACGTTTTAATCATATATCAATCTGATTTTAAAGCAGTTTAGAAAGTCTTCGATTTTGTAATCTAAATGTTATTGATACTTCAGTTTAATTAGTTAAATGGAACTACTCTTACAAATTAATAGAGGTTTGAGACACCCTATTCTGCAGAGAGATAATTTGATAGTAAAAATTAAAGAGACTTTTCATAAGTTTGATGAAGTCTATTAAAAAAATAATTAAAGTAATATTTTTTTATTTTCTAATCAATAAAGAAAATCAAAAGTTTATTGGGATGCATTTGCAAACGTACACCAATGTTGGATAGAACCAAAAAAGTAAAAACATTATTGGTCACAAATTAAAAAAATAGTGGAAATTGAAGTTTTATTTTTTTAAAAAAAATAAACAAGCATATATTGAGAAATTGGAGTGAAAATTATTTTTATTAATTTGCAAGCATTTGGGATCAATTTGGTTGTGAAGTTGGAGCAAAATATTGAAACTTTTTAATAAGTTTTAGATTTGATAGTTGAGTTTGGTTCCATCCATTAAAAATGAGTGATCTAATTAATATGATATTATATTTGATAGTTGAGTTGAATTTAATTTAAAAGACTTAGTCTTATGGTGGATTGGTTTATTTTCAATTATTTTGTTTAATTATTCCATGTGCGATATGTTTCTCTAACTTGATGCAATGAAAGCATGCATGGTGGTCTCATAACCCCTACTTCAATCTAAATAAAAAAGATTATTCAGCATAGACACTTAATTAAGAGCATGCTTAATCAAGTTAAGTTTGTGCTGAGTAATTTTCCCATTTATTATCTCATTGTTTCATGTTCCAGTGGCAATAGCTGTAAAAATTGAGAAAAAGACCAAATCTTTCTTATGGATAGTGAGGAAGAAGGTTTTTATGCCTATAATTCTTCCAAAAAAACATGGGGGTTGGGAATAGGATCCATTCTAAGCAAAAACAAAGCACTACTCGATCCTTAAATGATTGCGGGGGTTTGGGTTTTCTAGAACGGGACTGTTGAAGGATGTTTATATACAGCATTAATGATCGAAATGATTATTTGAACTTTCTTTTAGAACAAACTAATTAATATAACTGGAAATGCATGGTCTAGAATTGTCAATGCTTGTTGTACAAAGGACGACGAACTGAGAAATAATGCCAAGTATGAAATCTATGTGCTAGTGGAGAATTGGTCAAGATACCAGAGCTACTAGAATTAATGATGTGTGGATTGGTAGCAATATTTGTCTAGCAACCCAGTTTTCTAGACTATATAACCTTTCAATAGATAAAGGTTTTTTCAGTGGCCAATATGGGTTGATTTTGCTTAGATTTGAAACTTCAGATTGAGAAAGACATTTCAAGAAAAAGAAATTACCCTATTTAATTCAATATTTTACCTACAATCCAAGGTGATACTAACTAATGAAGTGGGGGCAACTCGATTTGAAAAACACTTTAAGGTATAGCAACTTTTCTCTTTTAAAAGGGTTTAGGAGATTTCTTACTAATGATTCGTATGAATTATCGTTAGAGACTGAACAATTGGATGACTTGTGGTTTGTAACAACTCAGGCTTGAAGAAAATATATATTTAAAACCGAAAAAAACATCTGATCTTTAAATAATCTTTATATAAATCTTAAAACAACTTTAAATATATCCAACGAGATTCTTGGAACTAAAAAAAAAACATTAAATTTTACAATTCCAGCTGCATGCGTGTGTATTTTGTAAAACCCAACATAATATCCATCATGACAAGTGATTGTATAATCTGACGGCTACAACAAAAATGAGGAGTTTAACTTGGTTACATCTTGTATAAGAAGTAAACAAATTCCATGACCTCTGGTTACCAAAAGACCACTATAAATTTGCTAAAAACCCATTAGTTAACTTCTACATTGATAAGTGAAAATATCTACATATCCCATGTTATGATTTAAGTTAGTAGGTTGTCCAATGGTTGCTAATATGATGGTCACTGGAGGTTTGCATGTTCATTAACTTCAATGCCCGTTGAATTAATCGAAATACGTGCAAGCTGACTCAAACACCCACATTAATAAAAAAACAAATTACAAAACTATGTCTTAGCCCATAAATGGTTAGTTTAAGTGGTAAAAAGGATATATATATACTCATTAATTCAATCTAGAGTTTTATGTTCCCGGAGTACTCCTGTTACTGGCTTTTTAAAAAAAGGTGAGCATATTTATGTTTGATTAATTCTATGAAGATATTTTAAATCTTGTTTTTGATACAGATGCGGTGGAAATCTATTTAAATATAAATGTAAAACCATAATGTTTCCGATGGTGAGCCTGTTTATAAAACTTTGAGTGAGAAAACCACGAGCCCCCCCAAATCTAAGGTCATTTCACGTATACACTGACTGAAATTTGCTGTGTGCATGTGATGGAACTGATTCTGCAAATCTGACAACAAATCAAGATTTAACAGGCTACCCATAAAACTAAATATTGCAAATCAAATCAATTAGATTGCTATTTGCTACTACACACACACAATTTTACTTATAATTAAGGGTTACATCAAGGCTAGATCAGAACATGCATCGAGCTCATGAGGCAGTGCTTTGTAAAAGTCTACAAAAAAAAAAAAAAAAAAAGTGGGGTCTTAACGGCTAATACCTGTCGGAAGGGACCTGTAAGAAAATCATGGATGCCACCTTTGTTTAACCGTGTGGGGCCAAAGAAAACGATCAAAGAGAATCAAATGTTAAAAGCTTTTGGTGGGTCGTCAATTCCATCCCAAATCACATCATGTTCTTGGAGATCTTTGGAATCCCATGCACCAATCGGTCGCTCCACTAAAGTTAAAGCTTCCTCCGACCCAAATCTTATTAACTACTATTACAACATTAATTCCTAACATAAAATATATCCTCTCTATCTTTTTTTTTTTTTTTTACTTTAGGTTCCGACTAATTTACACATATTTCAATTAATTTTTTAAGATCTTAAAGTTAACGATCATATAAGCTTTCAATGACCATGAAATTTGTTGAACTCGAACTGGTGATCTTCGGGGAGCAAACCTCGGACTTGACCAATTAAGTTACATCCCTCAGAATTTTTTCTTTCTTTCTTTCTTTCTTTCACGGAAGAAATACTCTAGGATTAGTTTACATCTTTTTGGATAATCTTAAAGATACATTTTTTATATTAACATGTTACATTCAAAGATATCGGTTGATGTTAATATTGAATATAAAAAAGTTAATAAAAAATAGTTTTTATTAACCACTAAACCATCCTCTTAAGTTATTCTCTTAAAGAGTAAAAAATATTTTATATTTTCTGTTATTGTTGTAGCTATCATAGTATATATTATAGGGAAAAAAATAGCTTTAGGGTTTCTTGAGACGTATCCCATGTAGAATTCAAGTCTAACTTTTGGTTACCAAGAATTGTTTGGATTGGTTTAAAAAGTTAAAAAAAAAACAAAATTAACTAGCTATATCTCAGTACAAAATTAACAAACACAAAATAAGTTTAATCTTTCCTTTAATTTATACATGCTAACTAAGTTCATTTGAGCTACTAAATTAAATTATGTTCAAGTATGCTCTAAAAGATAATTTTAATTTGAAATCATAATATTTTTTTTTTATTTTTTTCCCCTTCACTTTATTAGCTCCTATAGAAGGAAAATATACCATGATTTGGCGCTAAAACATTTAACATTTAAAGTATATTCATAAGAAATTTCTTATTACATATAGATTAATATCCTGTTTGTTTTTGTGTTTTAAAAGAATTTTTGAAAAAATTTGAATTTTTTTTGTATTTTTCTTTACTTCAAATTAATTTTTTTTGTATTTTTAGATCATTTTGATGGGCTAATATCAAAAATAATTTTTTTTAAAAAAATATTATTTTAATATATTTCTGAGTGAAAAACACTTTAAAAAACATCCACAACCACATTCTCAAACAAGCTCTAAAACTTTTCCAATGCGGTAGTAAATACTAAGGAATTCTAAGATATATTTGTAAGAAAACAACTTTTTTTTTAATGAATTAATACACCAATTTTGATATGGATAATTTATTTAAATTATGATAGAAAAAATATTTAATTTTAATGCGCAAGAAAAAGCAAGTTTTCGATGATAATTCACAATGTTAACATCTTCAAAAGAATAAAAATAGTTAGACTTGACATAATTTAGATTTTACAAAACTCAAAGAAATTTAAAAAGTCTTAGTTAGCAGTCCGTGATGATGACTTGACGCGGTTTGGGGTCTCGAAGTTTGATTAAACGACGAGCTAGTTTGTCCGTTTCGTTCCTTCTAAGCGTGTTAGGATGGTTGATTAGTAGTAGTTAATTACTATGATTTAGGTTTTGCCACGTGGCTCATTTATTTCTATATAAATTTATGATAAATACTCGGCAACGAAAAGGACACCCTTTTATTATTATTATTATTATTATTATTATTGGGATTGGAGACAGTTTTCAATGAAAAAAGATGGAGACTTCTTGTACTAAAATCCCTTTTTATTTAATTAATTTACTTGCAGGGTGAAATCTTTTTATTAGGATAGCAAGCTATGATCTTCTGAGTTATGTTTTTCTGGCATGCTTCATGTTCAAACTTAAAAATCTAGCATTTTCTTTGTCTATAATCACCATTGTGTTTTAAAACCTAATCCGAATTGATTTGGAGTAAAGCATGAGTTACGGGTTCTTGTGGTTCTGAAATTTAAGTTGATTTTTTAGAAAAATTAAAATAATATTATTTTAATAAGTAAGTTTTTTATTTAAGAAAGAGTTCATTGGTTGGTGGTTAAGCCAGACCGAGATATGTCAAGTCAACCTTATTTTTTTATCAGGCCAACTAGATTTTTTTATTTTTTATTTTTTCTTCAATCCAGATTAGTTCAAATCTTAGATCAACTAAGTCATGAATTAATCCGTCAGGTAGATTCAGATTTTAAAATATTGGTTATGACCGTATTGTATTATGTTATATTATGTTGTGATATTTAATTATGTGTTGAATAACAATGTTTGAGCAATATTATTATTAAAAATGTAACTTGAATTTAAGATTTTTCTTCAAAATTACTTCAGAATGTCAATTTTGTAAATTTGTAAATAATTTAAGAAAGAAAAAAGAGCAGTTAAAACATTACACATGGTTTTTTTAAGTAAATAGAAATATTATATAATTTAATGACTATTTTCATTTGAGGCATGGAATTGGAATCTATAAAATAATTACATAAAAAGAATTAATACATTGCATAGGGTTTTTTTAATAACTAAAAATACTTTACAATTAATTAGTCTCTAAATTAACTTATTGAAGTTTCTAAATGATACTACTTTATTTCTTATATTAATCTCCTAATGAAAGTAACGTCAAGCTAATTAGATGCAATGATTTCATAGGTTATCTTGATTCTTTAACACATGAAATGAAATATTTTTAAAAATCAGTTCTTAATTGTAACCTTAACAATTATCCTCATAAATTGTTCTTTATTTTTAATTTATTTAAACAGATGCCCGCCCCATCACTCTCAATTTGTGCACCATCACCTCAAAGTGACATCCACCCTAAAAAAAGGCGGGGGAAAAGAGAGAGAGAGGCGGGATCCACACGGTTTTTTTCTTACTATAAAGAATTCGAGAAGTGCTAGTCCCATCTATGCTATGCTATGCTATGCTATGCTCAGTTAGTTTACTCGGAGAATTTTTTGTGATTAAAGCAAAGAACATGGCTAGAGATTGTAGATGACTCGAGGTCTTTGCTAGTGTGGCTTGACGCAGCTCGCAACTAGGACAAATATTTGTTCACTGCCCACAGACTGTTGCTTCAACATGCTCACTCAACTTGTTGTATCTCAATTTTATTCCAAAATATTTGTATAAAAATGGATAGTGTTTTTTATTGGCAATAACCTTTAAAATTAAAAAAAAATTAAAAATTCAAAACTCTATTTTTACTATATTATAATCAAGGAATTCAAACAATATTTGCTTCAAATACAGTACTATATGTCAGGAAGTACCATTTATAGTCTATAACCTTAGGGTTATTTTCGTGGACACTAATTAGAGTTTATTAATATTTATAAGTCAACATTTAGTTGAAGATTTAATGCTTAAACATGTTACAAATTCCTTGTGATTAAACAAACATGTTGAAGGGATTGGTGATGTCTAGTGCCCCTATATCCCAAAAAAGTCTCGGTGTGCTCAGTGTGGGCTGACTGGTTTTTCACTTATTTATGTTCAATGGCGATACCTTTGGGCTTGAAACATCACGTCCTGAACTGAAGTGACGGCCCTGGCCATCATGGATTCATCCATGGAGTGGTTTTGCATTGCCAATCCATAAATTTCCAAGAAAAACCAAAGGAAATTGGCTGCTTGAACGCTTAGGATATGATCAATTCATTTTACCTTGAAAAACCCTTTTCCAACTAGATCAATCATGAACTTATACAACAATCGATAGACAACACAAACACCATTAATCGTAGGTTACAAATGTATTTTTGGAAAACGTATAATAATAACTCTTATAATCAATCCTCTAATGCTGTTGTACATTGTGGAATTCTGCTCATTCTGCTCTGCGCATTTTTACATTGAGTGGAACTTCTTTGTAGGATTGCACCTTCTCAGCTGCTCTTCGTGATGGCCTTCCAATAGAGGATCTATGCGATACTTGCGCTTCGTTACTTGGCTTACAAATTTCTTCCTTCGTGATAGATGATGAAGTTTGACCATTTTCTTTCATTGATTTATCACTTGAATTAGAGACTGGAAATCTAACATCCTCAATCTCGAACAAGTTCTCTGCAGGTTCCCGCTCTTGTGATCTGCTAGCAGCAGATTGCCTTCTCACACAACGCCTGCATGGAGGAAATGCAGACTTGACGGTTGAAACCCCAAAAAAATGGGTGAAGAACTTGGCAGTGGACATTTTCGTGCTAACTTGCTTCTAAATAATGTTCTTAATCTCTAATATAGTAAGCAAGCCTTTCAATTGGTATAATAGTACCCTAAAGAAGAATGGTTTTTCTGCATATACTAGCAAAGTTTTAATCTCATGGCTAATGGAATGGTGTGTTCAAGCCCCGGTTCATGTGCAGAAGTATTTAAGATTTGCTTGATGAGAAAGCGGTGGAAGTGAACCAACCTTTTGGTTTCAGCCTTCTCTTTTTCTACAGTTTGTCGATTTGTAGTAGAAGGGCCCATGGCTGCATGTTTCATTTGAGAGTACCTTGTGTCAGCAATTGAGAAACAAAAGAAAATACCTGGTATTCAGAAGCCATTTTAGGTGAAGATTCTTACATCGACTTCTTGCTGTGCGCCTTCTGCTGCGACTACAAGGTTTGATATCATTGTTAGCAGCTCCTGGCACACATTCCTCCTCTTCTATCTTCTCCACTTCCTTGTATCAACAATGTGAGATCAGAAGTGATAAAAAGTAAGAAATTATGAATGGTTTTAACAATTTTGCCGACACACAAAGTTGAAGAGACTCACCTGGGAGACAACATTTTGACAATTCATATCTGCTTTTCCCTGCATAACAACAAGATTCATTACCAATGACCTTATGGGACACTTTCTTTGAATCAAAACGAATGTCTGGCACTAAAATATGTTTCCTTGATCCCTTTCCTATTTGTTTGAGATTATCACTGAATTGGAGTCAAATTTGCTCCATATATATACGTTCATGTTGCTTAAAGTCGCTCAATGCAACTATGATCAGCGGAAGTAAGTCATTTTACTATACAGCCAAAGAGAAGAAACATATGGCAGAAATTAACAAGGGGAGGCATTTCTAAACCCATACTTGAGATATATAGTTTCCAGTCAACTCTTGGATTGCAATCATTTACAGAATTTATCAATGAAATTTGGTTTATTCTGAATTAAATAAAGTCCTAAAACAGTATTCTACTTGTTTCTACTCTCTATATCACTCGCTAATCTGATTGGTATGAAACATAATATCCACAGTTTGTGTGCTTTCCTTCTGGGTATCCAGCTCTTATAATGGATTATAGAATGAAAACTGAAACTAACCTGTGGTCCTAGATTCTTTACTTTAAGTAAGGCTTCTTTGCAAACAATTTCATGTTGTAGTGCTTTCAGCTGAAATGATAATAACGAATTCTTGAGTCAGGCACAAATCAAGGACAGGATTCCACAAGCTGAAAGACCAGAATTCAAGGCAAGCAGTAGGTGTTGTTACAAACAAACTCACCTTTTCTCTTCCTAAATTAAGCTCCTGTTAAATAAGAAAGAACGCATAAAATCAATATCACTCAAATATGAGGTTAGCTTAGCTTTAAATATTAATGCAAGGAAGAAACATACTGCTAACATCTGGCTGTTTGATTGAGCAAGATTCCAGTTCTGCGCCTGCAATTTCTGATAATTCATTCGCAGATCCCTCAATTTATTTCCACTCAATTCTATGATTTTACTGTTAGCAATCATAGTTAAGAAAATGCAAATCCATCCAAATTATAGTCCAAAAAGAAAATGTTAGAACTTAGAAGTTAATTCTTTTCTTAGATCTCTTCTCCCGAAAAATGAAAGGAGTAAAGTTTCTTACTTCTCCAATTTCCCATTATTTTCTTTCCCAACAACCAAACAAAGGAACACACCAAAGGATACTTTCTCTCTTCTACCAGTTTCAGCAGCATTTCTTTTTCCTGTTTCACCTAGAAAAAGAAAAGGAAAAAAAAAAACCAAAGCAATTCCTTTATTAATACTTGCATAAAACATCATTTAAAGAACGATAAAAAGAAAATGTCATGCATACCTGAAGAAGCTGATTAATTAAGTCTTCATTGGATTCAGAAATCTGGGACTGCTCTACTATGAGGCCAACCAATTTGTGTTGTGCCTGAGTGTTGGTAATATCAGAGAGTCTTTTCCTCATTATGTTACCAAATGATGATCTTTTTGCCATTCTTTCTCCTTTCATGCTTATCTAACTCTTCTTTGACACCCTAACAAAGGAAAATCAAGAACGTTCAATAATTTCAACAGAAATTGAGTGGATGTTTTGCTTTGGGTCCAACTTTGGTTTGTAGGGCAAAAATAGGACGAAAAAACTTCAAGAAAGATTATTTGATACAAGAAATTTAAAGGCTTCAAAGTACAAAAAGAGAGAAGGGAATCAATCAGTGAAATGGGAAAGTGTTTGTTTTTCCTCTTTTTTCTTGAATTTGAGTGAGGAATAAAGGGTTTGATTCAAAGAAAATGAGAGAGGAAAGAAAAGAAAGAAAATACAGAAGAAGAGAGCCCAAAAGGAAAGAAACATTAGGTTATGGACAGCAGGTTTGGAGCTCTAACGGCTTCCCGAAGCTAAGCTCCCCGAAACATCCGAGCCTCGTTTTTGAATTTCCGAACCTCCGTTGTTCCTCTTCTCCTTTTTTCTTTTTATAGAATTTTCTTTTTCTACCATTCAAAGTTGAATTTTCTTTTCCAAATTACCAGGTTCTGGTTCAAATCCTTACAACCCTTTTTTGGTATGCACATTCATTGATATTTATTTTAATTTTCTGTTTTTTTTAATGAATTGAATTTATGTCATTATATAAGTGGTTAATGCACTCCACCTTGATTATTTTCTTAAAATAAATAATAACAAACAATGTCTTTAAACTTCTTTTGTCTCTTCAAAGACATAAAAAAAGGAGGAAGGTACTTCTTGCCCATTCAAAACTTTAATATTAGACTTCTTTGTAAACATATTTAACTAAAAAGATAAAGATATATATAAAAAATTCTTTATGATAATTTTAAATGAATTTTTATACTTTTAAAATAGAAGGTATAAAAATAATATTTCTTTAAAAATAATAATTTTATTATTTTTTATCTCTAAAATAAATTTATAAAAACTTTTAATTTTAAAAGTATCAAACTAAGACATATAAGGATAAAAATAGTTATTATTATAGCTTTAAAACCTGAACCAAAACAAGGCTCGAATCATGAATTAGGAGGATCAACCCGAGATTAACCTAATTTTTTAAAAGAAATTGTTAAAATGATGTCATTTTGATATATATATATATATAAGTCAAGGTTTTTAACCCATGTTTTACCCTGGGTCAACCAAATTATAGGTCAACCCGGGTTTTTAACCGGATCAAATCAGGTTGACCCATTTAACTTATCTAGGTTTTATAACTAGAGTTATTATATAATTATTAATTTCAACACTCAATATAAACTAAAGTAAGAAATATATATATACCTAATTATGTTTTTCTTAATATATAAGTTTAATAGCAATATATATAAAAGATAAAAAAAAATTCTTATTTTATTTTTTCTACAACTAACAAACACAATTCTATCATTATTTCTTATTATATCTTGTTTTCTTTATTTCTATTATCTCAATCTTTTTTATATCTTTTATACCAGGATAGCAACAAAATGTTAACTTAAAAGACTTTTTTTTTTTTTGCTATAACATATATTTAAAAACTCATCTTAACATTTCATTTCTATTATATTTAATTATATATAATAGTTCTATTGTATGTAATTAAATTTATTCAAATCATATATTTAGTAAATAATATTTAGAATGTGAACTTATTCACATTTAATAGTAAAGTTATAATTATATAATGAAATAATTAATAATGCATTCATCACAAAATGATGTGAATAAATTTAGAAATATTAAAAAAAATTATTAGTTTGGTCTATGATATTAGGTGGTGGAGCAAGTCCGTATGATAATTTTTTTAGACTTTACAACTATTCTGTTTCTTATTTGGTAAGCATAGGATAGGATAGAATAATGTGTTCTAACAACAATAATTCTTGCCATTTTCATTTATATAAACATAACTAATTTTTTTTTTTAAATCCATTAATTAATTATTATTACATTTGATTTGTTTTCATAAATAAAATTATTTGTTTTGTCATGAAGTCATAAATAAAATTATTTATTTAACTAATCTTATTAATTTTGAAAAAACTAATAAATTTAAAATATTATTTTATTATTTTAAAGTTTAAATATTTTGGTTATTTATTTAAGTTTTTTCATAAATAAAATGCATGAAAATATATCTAAATTATTATAGAACGGATTGTTTGGGAAAATGCTTAGATCAACTACGTGGTGTAATAAAATATTTTGATATGGGACAAGGTAAAATGGTAAGCATGAATCAATCAGTTTTGTAAGGTACTTTATTCTATATTTTCCTGTTCGCTAGACTGAATTTTTTTTTTGTGTAAAAAAATGATTTTTAAAGGCTGCTAGTGTATTTTACAAAACGAAAAAAAAAAATCAGAACTTTTGACTATTTATCTTTGAGTGACATATTAATACTTTATTTATTTTAATGATAATAATTAAATAAAAATTAACTAATAATATACTTGGTTGAAAATAAGTTTAAAAAAATTTATATGAAGAAGATCATTAATAAACATAAAAAATTAAATGAAGAAATCAATCAACAAGTTCAAGATACAAAGCAAGTGAATATTTAGTCTTTAAGGGTTCATTTTAGTGCAAATTATGTAAATATTTATATCTAACTTGATAATACAAATTAAAGTGAATTCACACTCTTCACACATTATAGAATTGATATACATTTAGTCAGTTTAAGTTTCACCAGGCTTAGAAAATGCTCGAATGGATTTTAAGTTGAATCAATCGATCGTTTGGCCACACCAAGTGAATTGGTTGACTACATGTTCATCAGGGATGAACACTTAAGAATCTACAGGAACCGATCAACCGATTGACTTGACTAATATGAACTAGTCGATCATTTTATCTGTTAGAGAAAAAAATAACTGCTATAAAATGAATAGTTTTTGGTAGAAACATATATATAACTTGTCTAATTGCAGAATAAAACATAGAAATTGAATATATATATATATATATATATATATATTAAGAGCAAAAACAACTTCCAATCATCAATTTTAAATCATACTCATATTTGTACATTAAAACCTTCGTATTCTTGCATAAAAATATAAATTCTCACACTCACTACATTTAAACACCTACATACATTCTAAGTGTTATTGAACGAGCTATAGAAATATAAGCTTCAATTATATTATCTCCTCTTTGAGAGAATGTTGTTATAGTTTAAACAATTGTAATCCTTCAAGAATTTAAGTGAAAAACTATTGGTCATTGATGAGTACATCACCGAGGTGAAAAATCTTGAAGATAGTATTTCTTCAAGCGGTGAAAAAGGGCTTGGTGAGGATTCATTAAGAACATTGTAATCTTTGGCATGGGTTAGTAAAGAATACAATATTCAAGACCGGTTTGGTGCTTGAGATGTAAATGTAGACTTACCAAACCACGTTAAAAACTGAGTTTGTAATTTTTATCCCTGTACGTTTTACTTTAAGCACTTTAATTATATTGTTGGTTAATTGTGTTTAATTAAGTTAATTGCAATATGTATTATTATTAGTGAAGCACTCAATTCACCTCCTTAGATGTTATTATTGTCTTAATCCTAGAATAACATCGACATCATAGAAAGAGAATTGAAAAGAAATAATGATTGTCAATCCCCAAGAATTAAAATGTAGAATAATGAAATCGAAAAAAAAAACTAATGAAAAACAAATCTTCAAAAACAAAGCACCAGCAAAACCGGGTAAGGTTATCAAAACCCGTGAGTAGGATCATGCAGATGGAATAATCCAATAGAAAGTAAAATGAGAGGGAAAAAAAAACTATGTTTAATTTTTAAAAGAATTGAATTTTAAAGGACAAAATAAAAAAAAATAAAAAAATGACCTAAAAAAACATGTGCCACTCGAACAAGCCTCTCACCTAGATCATAAAATATGAATATCCTGATTGAAAAGAAAACTGAAGAAAATAATGAAGTTCATTTTTTAAAACAAACAACTTTGAATGATGTAATCGGGAAAGAAAACGACGTCAACCCGTTTTAACTTTTCAAACTCATGACCCTAGGTGATGACTAAATTGGAAGCACCGCATCAATAAAGTTATTATTTTAAAACTTGGCCTGACCTGACGGGTTGACCCGTGACCCAAGTGAATCGTGGCTTAAACCGAGGTGAGTTTCAAAAGAAATTAGGAGAGAATTGATCTAGTGTAAGATGGTCAAAAACGCAGGTTGACCTATATTTCGGTTAACCCAGGGCAAATCCAGTCAAAATAGAGTCAAAACCTTTGACTATTTTCCTTTTTTTTTCAAAATGGTATCACTTTGACTGTTTTATATATATAAAAAGATTTGGTTGTCTTGAGTTAACTCGATTCAACCCACTTAACCTGTGACCCAATAGTTGTCCCGGATTGACTCCCGTGTAGGGCCTATAAATAATGGAAAAAATCAAGAAGACCAAATCTCAATAAATTAAATGTCGAATGATGAAATTAAAAAAAAATATTCAAGGATAAAAAAATAACAATTAAGAGAATAAGGACCTCATTTGAAGAAAAAAAATAAAAGGATAAACTAAAATCTTGAATTAGAGGGCAAAATTGAAAAAAAAAAGGATCAAAGTAACAAATGAATCCAAAATAAGAATGAGGACCAAACTAATAAAAAATCAAGATTTTAGATCTAAAGATGAAATTGAAAACAAATTAAATTAAGAATCAAAATTAAAAATTAAAATATTAAAGGTCAAACCTTAAATATCATCAAATATTAAATGAAGAACAAAATGAAAAGGAAAAATAAAATTCACAAAATAATTCAAAATAAAAATAAAATCAATAGAATGAGGACCAAATATATATATATATATATATATATATAATGAAATTGAAAAGAAATTAAAATTTGGTAAAAGAGCTAAAAATCTAAATTATAAATTAAAAAATTGAGGGTCAAACCTAAAACATCATAAAATAAGAGGACAAATTTGATACAATTAAAAAAATGAGAATCAAGTGTGATAAACTTAACAAATAACACACTCTTTTTATTTCTCACAAGGGCTATGTATTTTTCAAGGTTAAAGAGAGAAAAAAAAAAGGAAAAAGAAATAACATCATTGAAGCTCCACCGTGTATTTGGTGGCTACACGCGCCGAACCACAATGAAGAGAACGACAAGACGCATTGAACACCGCCCTAAAATATGATATTTAGTCACTGGGAGGTGTCGTATGCACCGTCCAAAAGGTGTTGGTGCCTCCCACATGCTTACACGTGCATCATTTTCTTCTTTTTCTTATTTAACCTACACAAACCCCCCCCCTAGTTTTAGATTATTTGATTTTAAGACACTTTAATAACTACACTACACCAAAAAGAAGTAAAAATTGAAAATGCTCCAACCTTTATTGTTAAGAAAATTCGACTTAGATATTATATTATACAAATCAAATATTAAAATACTCATTTATTCCCATTCTATCTAGGAATAGCAAATGTATCCCGTGGAAAATACTATATAACCCTGAAAGCATGCTATAAAACTTAAATTATTAAGGGTAAAATGATAATTTTATTATAAAAATCCATAGTAAAATATGATCTTTTAATATTAGATTTTATTATAATGGGTACTTAATTTCTGCATATAATCCTTCATCCGGCTCCCATAGTCCACGTTGCAGGTTTCCATTTTCGCAAGTTCACAAGTTCTCAAATGTTTTTTTCTCTCTCCTTTTACTTTTTTAAGAAGGGAAGCTGGATGCCTGCCATCTCCCATAAATGGCCTGCTATGAGAACTCCTATCCATCCAGGGCATCCATCGTCGTAAGTATAACTTTCTCCATAAATACAGAATGGAAGCCCATTTAAGGAATTTTTTTTTCAACACCATTTTAGCACCTTCCCTTTGGAGCAACCCATCATTATATCCTTTGCCTAAAATTAACTTAACATGTCATTAACACCCTGTATTTGTTAA
>Ga0307513_10005461_pt1 | contig 16793 bp, 8 predicted proteins | sample 15_EM_MG_FD_202174 | JGI IMG/M metagenome (GOLD analysis project Ga0307513, IMG submission 202174) | Populus trichocarpa ectomycorrhiza microbial communities from riparian zone in the Pacific Northwest, United States - 15_EM | ecosystem: Host-associated > Plants > Roots > Unclassified | place... | reverse complement strand
GGAGGGTAATTTGAGATGAGATGGAATCAGTGGGTGCATCGCAGCCGTCACCCTGGGAGGAATCCGTGAGCGATGCTAGGAGGCTCCTTCTCGGAGGATGGAAGTGGATTCTATTTATACATCAGGCGATCATCTGAAGGGAGGGGGGCTCTTAGGGGGGGTTTATACCTTACAAGAAACCGGCCTAACAGGCCCTATATCTATTTATAAACTGGTGCCAAAGGTGCCTTTTGCCAATTCCCATCGATGAAATAGGTGGTCGTGAGAGAGAGCGTAGAACCACAGAGGTGTTATGTAAAAGGAAGGATAACGATCCGGATACTCCCGGAGCCAGTCAGCGCCCGTAAACTGGCCAGCGGCGCCTGTCCCCTATCTATGACTGTGCGGGTTCAAACCTAAGCTTTCAAATAGCGCGAGTCTACGAGATATTATTACAGAGACAAGGTTACGAGTCCTATTTATAGGACTCGTTCTATTATTGTTCCGACCCGGTCAAAAATCGCACCAGGTGTTGAGGTTCAACGAGCCGGCAAACGCCGCGTTCTATTTTTATCGGTTAGTAACCGTCAACGTTTCAACCGTCAACGTCGCCCCTCTGATCTTCTCACTCAGTGTTCTATGCTGTCCTTCGTCCCTCCTTGTCGCCTCGTCCTTTCTTATCATGCCACGGTCCATATCTATTAACTATTAGTGAGTCTTTTCAGCATTTTCCCCCGATTTCCTAATTGATATTGTTTTTTTCCGCCTCTCTAGTTCCACCACAGTGATTCAGACCTGTCCTGCCCGCCGCTCGGCTGGCGCAGGTATCACGACTTGCTCGTGTCCTCGTAGCCCCAATCACCTCCCACCTCCACTCTTTCTATCTGTTCTGGGTTCTGGATAACGACCCAAGGTCGCACGAGGTTCGCAGTCGCATTGTGGGGGGTGACATGGCCGCAGGAGCTGTCTAGAACAATCCTTAGGTGAGTTCGAGTTCCCATTTTGTCGAACACTAACTTACTTCGTTTCGAGCTTCCCAATATGCAGTCGTTCCGCCAGTGCAACTTGCCACCGGCCATCGGAGAATGTCTCAGGAAACCGCGGTCATCCTCGTTGATATCAGGCTCCCCAGCACCACCTTTGATAGGAACGGGATACATGTGCCGGGTCCCAGTCAAGTTGGAACAGCGGCCTCGGTAACTGAGAAATGTCGGTGCGTGTCCAGTGGGTCGTCACCTCATCTCCACTGACAGATTTGGTTTGTCAGGACCACGACAACTGCAGAGGCAGCGCCTAACACACACGATGCCGGTCTAGCCACAAACTACCAATGCAAAAGGCCGCCAGCCATGAACACGACGCACGGCCTCCCCATCCCACACCCCCCCTTGCGAATGCTCGCTGAGCCAAGCCAGGGGGTTTAACCATCGCAACCATCAGCATTCCGTATCAGCGCCAATGTCCTGCACGAACGCGAACACAAACACGAGAACGAAACGAGAACGCCACCCTCCAACATACCATCGACGAGCGACCCACGAATGGGGGATATGACGGACACTAGGGATTGTATACCAACCCCCACTGAATTGTTACCCTCGCAATGCGCATGGCGGTGTCAATTGACACCCGCACTGCTATTGCGAGGTTTCTCAGTCAGTATTGGAGGTATACCCGCACGCGGGTTGGATACCCCCGGGTTTTTGCAAAACCCGTACCCGTCGAAACCCGTAGCTGCAGATGCCAACGTTCAGGCAAGATTGGAAGTAGAGAAGTGCTGAGCCGGGCCATGCTATTAATCAATGAATGGACAGTGGTCTCGACGATTTCCAGTCGTTGCCATTCCCATCCGATGGACGCGGTCTCGACCCTTCCGGTCATTACCGTCTTCTCCTTGCACAGGCAGACATGAAATTAGATCCATACTGTTCATGCTTACATATGTACTTTTAACCTCCTGACCAATAATGCGGCTTGTGTACGAAATGTAGAACAACATATTGGGATTTAAGGTGTATTCTACGACATTATACAGGGTACTTAGGCAACGGCACCTGTCTACCTTGCACTGCCTTTGGAATCTGCATCCGGTTGTGTCCACCTCGGCTGAATTTGTCGCTTTTCTCGATGATGATTGTCGAACTTATCAACTTGGGCCTTGAAAAATGGGAATCCCTCCACATCACTTGTCGAGGGGAGGGTACACGGGTCACAACCAGAGCATGTTTTCAGAGGACAAGGTGGAGGCAGCGGATTTGCAGAGCGCTCGTGTTCAAGTTCCGGCCGGCAGTCACATGATGCTCATGTCAACGCTTACGCATCACGCATCGCCTCGTTGAACTCTGCCTTCCACTTCCACTCACCTCGCAATTCCCCTGGTTATCTCTACCATTTTCAAGCATGCTTCCGTTCATACAGATATTACTTCTATTTTCTATTCTCGTGTACCCGTGCACTGATACTCAATGTGTGTCAAGCTTAACTCAACCATCACTGCTAATTAATTCACAGTTATTTCCGTCTTTAGATTCATTGCTGAGGGGTTCCATGGGAGGTACAACTTCAGATGTCAAATTTTTTGACCCCGGTGCGTCGTTCTATTGGAATCTGTGGCTATTTGAATGCTTAGATTGTGTCCATAGATTTTTCTTGGCTAACTGGTGGTGGTGATGGTGGTAATTCCTGCCAGTCCCTAGCCAGTAATAGGAATGATTTTTGCAGCCGATCACTTGACCCTACTCCACGTCACTCTGCGGTGACACCTTTGACTACTGTTCAAAGGTTATCTCTCAACTCTTTTAGAGTTGCACCTTCGAATGATTTTCGAGGTATCCTGAACAGCTCTTTCCAAGCTGCGCCTTTCAAAGGTGTCTTGTACAGTTCTCTCCGAGCTGCACCTTTCGAAGGTATACCCAATAGCTCTTTCCGAGCTACGCCCTTCAAAGGTGTCTTATACAGTTCTCTCCGAGCTGCACCTTTTGAAGGTATACCCAATAGCTCTTTCCGAGCTATGCCTCTTGAAGGTGTCTTGTACAGTTCTCTCCGAGCTGCACCCTTCGAAGGTATATCTAATAGCTCTTTCCGAGCTGCGCCTTATGAAGGTATCTTGTACAGTTCTCTCCGAGCTGCGCCTCTTGAAGGTATCTTGAATGGCTCTTTCCAAGCTGCACCTTTTGAAGGTACCACCTGTAACTTATATTGCCCTCTATGGGTTAGCTGTTTAAATAATATTCAAGGCATAATTTCTGCTCTTTCATCCTGTGAATGTGGTTCTCTACTCCCTGCCCATTGGTATCTTGAAGATTTTGTTGTTCAACTAATAAAAGTCACTTGGTCATATCTTTCACCTGTTATTATATTTCTGATAGAACTCTTGCAAAAAATCATATTTTGGCACAATGAATTTATGTGGCACTGGTTTATATCACTCCGAAAGACTAGAAATTCTATTCACCTTGCTCAGCTTCTTTCAAGCCGGAATTTGTATCTACGACAAGACTTTGTTGCTGCTACTCAGAAGCTGGTGCGAGATAATCTTAAGTTCCATTATACTATAAGAGTGTTACTACTAAGATGGCTATATAAAAATAAACAAAAAAGGAGTCTACAACTATATCTATTCCGACTTAACCATCGGACATCTCTAATAATTGGAATTCTGCGTCAAAGAGTAAAGATCATGAATGCTAGGCATCAGAATGTAAAAACTCAATTACCACAAAATAGTCAAGCATGTTCTGGAGGTTTCAGTAAACGGGTATTCACATTTGACTTTCTTGAGCCATATATCTCATCTGATACTTCATGCATTAGTCCTACTGCTCATTTTAGGTATGTAGATCATGTCAGAGATACCAAGCTAATGGACTATCCCCAAGATCAGTATATTTACACCCACATTCCTCTTCACATTCTCTGTGAATTAATTCCCATTTCTAAAGCCAGAAAAGTTGCACTTATTCATGGAGTTTCAGCTGGTTCAAGATGTACTGCTACACATTTACTTGCTAGTACTGATAATCATTCCTGTCTTGCATGTTCAAAATACTCAAGTGTATTTGTAGCAAACAAAAACACTGCTCAACTTCATGTTGACCATGTTCTTAAGTCAAGAAAGAACCATCCCAAAGGGAAAAAGTCAAAGAAATGTGCCCATCCAAGTTCAAAGATAAAATCTGGAAATTCTAATAATCTTGCAACTGAGTTTCCACCACCTATTCCAGAGAATGATCTTCTTCATACAATTGCTTCAAGTGTTTGCAAAAAAATGGATAAATCAAATATTGAAGAGGCAGGCTGTGCAGTCTGTGGTGAAATTACACCTGTCAAAAATTTAAGTCGAGTCAAGAATATCAAAAACATGCTTCACATCCTAACCACCCCTGGAGTTACTCGTAAGGAACGCAAAACTCAAAATGCCCCATTACATGAATACTCTGGACCAGTTCTTGATTATACTTGCAACCGGGTATGTGATCACTGTCGGAGATGTATTCGCAAGGGAAAAACTCCACATTTGGCTTTGGCCAATGGCCTCTGGTTAGGCAAGGTACCAGATGAATTGAAATCTCTTAGGTTTGTTGAAAAACTTCTAATTGCACGGGTGCGGCATACTTGTTCTTATGTAAAAGTTGCATCAGGAATGCGAAAAATGAAAGCAAATATAATTGCTTTTGAGTCACCTATACCTAAAATTTACAATATTCTCCCTCCTCCACGAGAGGATATGGACGATGTTCTTGCTATATTGTTTACAGGACCTTGTAAACCAACTCCAGAAGATTTAAATAGAACACCATTTTTAGTGCGCAGAAACTATGTTGCAAAAGCTTTAGAATGGCTTAAGCTTAATCATTCTGATTATGCAGACATTGAGATATCATCAAAGAATCTCAGTGAATATGATGAAAATTCTCCACCTGTATCAATTGAGTATCGTGAGTCTAATATAAATAAATTTGCAGAGGGAACTAGTGTATTTGATAAAGAAGTGGAGGATGGTACAGAAGAAGGTGAATGTTCATTTTCAGTTCATGGATTAACTGGAGAAGCACTTGACACTATGACAACTAATGCTATAAAAGCACATGCACTTCGTCATCTAAATAATAGTGGTAAAATATTAGCAGTTGGACATAGTAACAAATTTGAGTCTATATGGAATAATCCTCAACTTTATCCACAAATGTTTCCATGGTTATTTCCATATGGACTAGGTGGAATAGGAACAACAAATTTATCTGACAAGGAACATAAACGACATCTACTTATGTACCATGATAAAAGATTCCAAGTTGATATTAATTTTCCATTTGTTGCATTTAGTCATGCTCAAATGAAAACAAGTACAACTCAAAGTTTTCTTTTGGCTGATCAACGGCGCTTTGGAGATATTGCTGACCGGTTGTTAAATGTTGATCAAAATGTTCTTGCAAATTTAACTGAAAAACTTGCCAAAGGTGAACATATCAAACCTGAAACAGAGGCAGAAAAATCATGCTTCCAAGTTATTCATGATTTAGATCATGTTGCAGGAAAAATGCATGGCTCAACAACTAGCAAAAAATATATGAGAAATGAAATCTGGTCTCTTATTAACTTTATTGGAGCTCCATACTGGTATATTACTTTATCACCAGCAGATATTAAACATCCAATTTGTATTTACTATGCTGATACTAATGAAGAATTCAAGCCTGAAATTTTACCTCATGATAAGCGTACCCGTTTAGTTTGCCAAAACCCAGTGGCAGGTGCACGTTTTTTTCATTTTATGGTTGAAACCTTTATATCAGATGTTTTGGGAGTTGATGCCAAGCACCAAGGTTTATATGGGGATACAAATGGATATTATGGGACAGTAGAGCAACAAGGGCGTTTAACATTACATTTGCATATGCTTATATGGATAAAAGGAAGTTTAAACCCACAGGAAATGAGGGAAAAAATTATGTCAAGTAACTCAGAATGGCAGAAGAAATTAATAGATTGGCTTGAAAATTGTCATACAGGGGATTTTTTAACTGGAACTTATGCAGATGTTAGCAAGAAAGCAGCTGAAAACACAAACACAGATAATTATTCTGATCCAACTGAAACAATGCCTAATCCACCCCCCCCAAAATGTAAAATTAATCACAGTACAGATGAATTGTGCAAAGCATGCATAAATCTAGACTCATGGTGGTCAAAATTTAAATATACAGTTGATGATTTGTTAATGCGCTCAAATGTACATAGCTGTGAAAAAGGCCAGAACAAGAATGGAACAAGACATAAAGGTAAGGCTTCAGGAAGCTGCAAAGATAATAAATGGGGCAAATGTAAAGCACGGTTTCCTAGACCAACATTTTTTAAATCAATTATAGATGACACAGGTGCTATTGTTATGAAGAAAATTGAACCATGGCTAAATACATTTACTCCACTTGTTACATATCTCTTTCGTTGTAATACAGATGTCACAAGTTTATCTTCAGGAACTGCTATTAAAGCAGTTGTAATATATGTCTCAGATTATATTACCAAAACAACACTTAAAACACATACTGTTTTTGACTCTATACGCTCAATATTTCATAAAAATAGTGAAATGATTGGAGGTACCCTCCCAATGCAAGAGAAAGCTCGCCGTGTTATGACAAAAATAGTTAATCTATTGAGTGCAAAAGCAGAAATGGGCTCTCCTATGATTTGTATGTACTTGTTGGGAAATCCAGATCATTATACTAGTCACATATATACACCTTTTTATTGGCAGTCATTTGTCACAGAGGTCCGACAGGATTTTGATATAAATGAAAATGAAGTTCAAAAAGTGGCACTTATTAAAAGAAAAGGAAGAATTATTGGACTATCTCCTGTATATGACTATATTTACAGATCATCAGAACTTGAGGATATATGTCTATATGACTGGATTCAACGCTATTGCCGTAAAAAATATAAAAAAACAAAATCTGAAAATTCTTCTATTGCAGATGTAGATAATATGTTGGAAGAAAGCAGTGATATATCTTTTGAAACTATGTCAGAACTTGATGATATTTCAAAAGCACAAGCTAAAAATATTTTTTATTTCATGAAAGATCATCCATTGCATGATTCACATGCATCATATTTGGTTTCCAACTATAAAAAGAGAGTTCCTAATTTTATTGGTGCAAATTTACCAAGATGTGACCAAGGTGATCGGGAATATTACTGCTGCACAATGCTTACACTCTTTAAACCTTGGAGAAGAGGCCTTGACTTGAAGAGTTCTGTACAAGGAACCTGGGATGATGTTTTTAATGACTACAAATTTGAAACTCATCAACTTCAATTGATGAAAAATTTTAATATACGCTATGAATGTCTAGATGCTCGTGATGACTATCGTGCTCAGCTCAAAAAAGGCATTGATAAATCATTATTAGGAAGTTGGGAAAATTTACAAGGTGAAGATGGACATGAAATTGAAAGTTTTCCCAGGAATGCATATAGTGATATTATATATGATGACATGCCAGTTGGTTCAGAGACTCATGGAAAAAATTTCTTACTACGGATAAAAAGCATGAATATGATGAAAATGATTTTAACTGATAATGGGTGGACAAATCCAAAAAAATCTTTACTATCTCCAATTTATGATTTCTTTATACCAGACCGTATTTTAAGTTCCCATGAATGGGAAGCAGATGTTAAAAAACTAAAGCAAAAATGTATAGATAAACGAAATGAAAATAACAAGTTTGTTTCTGACAATCCAGACCCACAGTTATCTAGAAACTTCAAAGAAAATGTGGTTAAAATTGTTGATAAATCATATTTAGAAAAATCATTTGTGGCAGGTGAACACAAAGTTCAAATTGATGAAACTGTTACAAAATTTGAGCTCAACAAAGAACAGGAAAGAGCTTTTAGAATAATTGCAAACCACTGTATCAGCCCACATGCAGATCAGTTAAAAATGTATCTTGGTGGTATGGGTGGAACTGGCAAATCAAGAGTACTTGAGGCACTTTCTGATTTTTTCTCACTTCGAAAAGAAGCTCATCGTTTTATAATAGTAGCTCCAACAGGTACGGCTGCTGCACTGCTAGGAGGATCAACCTATCATTCAATGTTTGGAATAAATGACTTTAATAGCAAATCTCAGCAATCACAGGTGAAGGCAAAATTAGCTGGTGTTGAGTATGTGTTTTTTGATGAAGTGTCTATGCTTTCTGCCAGAGATTTATATCGCATAAGTAATCAATTATCACAGATTTTTAATACTCCAGAAGATTCATTTGGTGGTCTTAATATAGTATTTGCAGGAGATTTTGCACAGCTTCCCCCTGCAGTTGGTGGAGAAGGAGTGTCCTTGTATTCCCACTCAATTGGTTCTATTGCAAGTAGTATGAAATCACAAGAAGAAGCAATTGGAAAGGCACTATGGCATCAGGTAACAACAGTTGTCATTTTAAGACAAAATATGAGACAGAAAGTCCAAAGTCTTTTGGATAGCCAACTTAGAACTGCTTTGGAAAATATGCGCTATAAAGCTTGTACACCTGAGGATATCAGATTTTTAAGATCTCGTATTTCTTCAAATTTACCAGGCAGACCATCTATTTGTGATGATAATTTCAGAAATGTATCTATTATAACAGCAAAAAACCTGCACAAAGATGAAATTAACAGACTTGGAGCTAGTAGATTTGCTCAAGAAACTGGTCAGCAATTAACAATCTTTTATTCAGAGGATTCACCTAGTGTCAAAAACAGTGAGAAATCAAGCTCTGGTGTTCTCCATATAAAAGAGATCACAGATGAAATTCAGACGTCTCTATGGTCACAACCTCCTTCCAGTACAGATAAAAATATTGCTGGAAATTTAAGCCTGTGCATTGGACTTCCTGTCATGATCCGATATAATTTTGCAACAGAACTTTGCATGACACGTGGTCAAGAAGGATATGTACATGGCTGGCAATATAAACTTGGTAAAAAAAAACAGCTGGTTCTTGACACTTTATTTGTTGAGTTAATAAAACCTCCAACAGAAGTTCAGTTTGATGGCCTTCCTAAAAATGTTGTACCAATCTATCCAACCACAAATACTATTCAGGCCACTCTTCCAAATGATGATAAAGTCCTTATCAGTAGAACACAGATTGAAGTACTAATAAACTTTGCAATGACAGATTTTGGAGCTCAGGGAAAAACCCGCCCAAATAATGTTTGTGATCTGAATAATCTAACAACACATCAATCTTATTATACAGCTTTGTCACGAAGTGCATCTGCAATGGGGACATTAATTCTTCAAGGATTTGATCCACGAAAGATTACTGGTAAGTGCTCTGGAGCTTTACGTCAAGAATTTCGAGAGCTAGAAATTTTAGATGACATCACAAAATTCAGATATGAAGGAAAATTGTCATCAAAGGTATATGGCAATATTAGAAATACCTTGATTCAGACCTTCCGTGAATGGAAAGGCAAGCAATATGTACCAAATATGGTTCATCCAGCAATTCGGTGGTCAAAGCATGATCCATTGTTGGAATCAGAAATTATTGACATCAAACTAATCCAAAATTCTATAAGTGTTGAGAATAAAAAAAAGCGGAAAATAGAAGATGATATTTCTAATAAGTTCAATATATCACCAGCCACTGCAGATATCATAGAACCCAAAGTTAAAAAAGTTTGTCTGTCTTCTACTTCAATAGAGAGTCAAAATCATTATTTAGTCCCAAGGGGTATGATTTGGAGCAATAATAGTTGTGCATATGACTCTATCTTCACAGTGCTATTTTCAATTTGGTGTGGCAATAAAAATCTATGGCATTACAACTTTCAGGAAATAGATAATCCATTTATTGAAGCACTAATAGATGGGTTTAATGATGTAGACAATAACAGAAAAACTTTGGAAACAATTCGTGATGGTGTTCGACGGTTTTTGCATTTATATTTTCCTCAAACTATGGGATTTGGAAATTTTACTAGTGTTGAAAGTATTTTGGGCGCCCTGTTTGAAACTGTCTACCAAGTGCAATCAGTCATATATACATGCAGACACAATCATGTCCGCCGAATAAATAACTCCTATTCATTGGTTTTGATACATGGTGCAGGTCACTATGAATCAACAAGTGAATGGTCTTTACAAAGGGAGGATGAAACACGCCATATGTGCGCAACTTGTGATGAGAGGGTTTTTATTCAATATAGCTTTACTAAAATGCCTCCATTACTTGTATTTGAATTTGCAAATAAAGTATTACATATCAATTTCTTAATTGACCTTAGACCTCAGAATGAACATCATAGAATGAGATTGGCAGGGGTTATATATTATGGACAACAACATTTCACTGCACAGGTAATTTTATCTGATGGACAAATTTGGTTCTATGATGGAATTGAAACAGGAAAAAACTTGATTTATAATGGCTCAATTATTCCAAATCCTCCAAATATGTCATATTGTAGAGGGAAGCAAGCTGTAGCTGCAATTTATATCAGTATTTAAAGTTGATAATAATAAAAATTGGACTCGTAAATGCCATGCAAGGCAATGGCCCTCAAGCTAAGTAACTATGAAAGACAAAGAATGAAGACGGTTTCATGTAGTAAGTACAAGGCACTTTCGTGACAGCATTGCCAGTTTCCTTTCCCGTACGAATTATTTCCCAAGCCATTCTAGTGCACCTGATGATCCCACCTGTCATGCCCTATTGGGGGTGTACCAGGGAACTTAGTACATCACTAGCGCGAGGAAAAAGATCATTTTCCCACTACACGCAATAGCTAGGAACACCTAGGGTGTACTTTACCACCTACGGTTACCACATCATGGGTCTAATTAGACCAGGACAGTAGCCGTTTGACCGATAGATCATCCCCTAGTTCAGTTAGAGGGATAAATCTATTTGGAAACCCCCCTTTCCAAGAGAAACCTGGGGTTTCAAGCCATTGACCCAGAAACCCCCCTCATTCGAAGAATTTGATGGCCATCAGAGCTCGGCTGTCAGCCGCCTCGGCTCCGGAGGTGCTCTCGTGAGGTGAAGCGCGTGAATACAGTGGTTATTCAATCAAGTTTGCCTCTGACACCCATTTCCTCGCACAAATAAAATATGAGTATTGTGGGCATAGAGCTAAAGATGCCGAGCCTCCATATTGGGAGTGGGAGACACATTTTTCGTAAGGTATTGTGAACACCAGACGCTTAATTACACATGAACTGGTGGTCTTTCTCACCGGCAATGTCAAGGATCAAATTTCAAAGTTATACCTACAACCGTTCAACTGAATTTATTTCCCTTGATATGCAGGACTAACAATAAAATACTGTCATAGTCTAGAAGACTACATTATCAAGTAAATCTCATTCGGGAAAACTCAACGGTTGTGCACGGTGTAAATACGGGCTAACTGTAACCCATTTGGAGCTGGTTACCTTCTCATTTTCCATCTTCACTGGCATTATTTATTATCTTTGGTTGCACAAACCCTTCGATGTCCGTTGTTCCATTCCAGTGCACTTTCTGGAAGTCCCGGACCAAGAAATTCGGGGAGACGAGATGATTGTCGATCTCAACTCCCTCCCATCAACCACGATTCAAGTCGATACACCCACTCCTCATCCTACCCTCACCAATACTGGCTCCCACATTATCCCCGTAGAAGTCTCCGACGAAAGCATGCCGGGAGTCGAGGTGGTCATCCACCCCAACCCACTCCCCCCAACCCCAGTTCAAGACGACAGATCCTTGCCCAGATCCTCGCCCTCACCCGCCCTCACCCGAATGCAACGATTCCAAGCCACATTATTTGAGCTCGGATACATGATCATTGTCTTCCCCTTGAAATGTTTCGTCAACGGGTTAGATGTCATGTTTCACTGCAACACTTTGGGAGACCAAAACCTTCGTGTACCCACATTTTATTCACCTCCCAACAAATTCGACGACCTCAAAGATGTAGGTCCACTTGCGTTGGGAATATCGATTGTTTTCTGGGGCATTCAACTCTTTGGGTGGTGTTTCCACTTCGTCGCAGACCAAGAAAAAATGGCATGGCTTATCTCGACGACCCCCTTCATTATTATCATGCCTTTCTCAGCCAGGTTCTCTTCCCACCACAGATTCAAGACGGTAAACGCTGTTTTAAGTGGGGTGGGATTTTCCGACTATCGTGCCTTAGTCCTCGTTTCCATCAATTTGGCAGGCCTCTGCATTTATGTCATTGCACGCATAACTATCCTCGTCCTCTCTTTCATGGAACTCCGTTCTCTCCCATCCGACGCATATGACCAGATTAACTGGGTCGACTTCCTCCCCCATATATGAACGCTGTCACATCGCTTCAAGCAGAATTTTAGATGGCTATCTCCCTCCAGGACTGCCCTCGTATGCAAAGTCGCTATATTTAAAGAAAGTGGGAGGAAATTTCAGGAATGGAAGGAAGCGATTATTTAATGCTGGATGTCATGGCGGCACTCCAGACGGGAACGATTTTTTAATTACCACACTTCTGACTCTGATTCGCCTACTGAACTCTGATCGGAGACAATTTTGTCTTGTACATCTATGCTATATTTTTAGGTCGAACGATCTTCGAACCAAGATTTACATTGAAACCATGTGGGATAGATGTGGGATACTAGTACATCTCGAGTACGCAGCTCGATAACCCGCTGTTGGTTTGTCGTGGTCGACCTCGGCGATGCTGGTAGTGGACATGACGGCTGTTATAATTTTTGCTGAGATCCTGAGGTTCGTGGGAAGAGTTGTGCTAGGGCGTTGAAAACAGCTGGCCGACCGGGTATAGAAGAATAACGAAAAAAATTTGTTCAAAAACCAGGCAGAGAACGCAAAGACCCCGTACCAAACCTGCACATTCCATTCTCGCATCAAGATCTGCTGAAAATAATCTTGAGTAGCCCAATAAGCGCCTGCTCAAACTCACTTAACGTCCCGTCAACAGTGAACTCAATCACGAACCAAAAATTATCAGCCATTTACATCCAAAAAGATCACAAAAAAGACCAAAAAATGATCTAGTCAACGCAGAATACTTTCAAGAGTGTTCCAACACAACACCAGATTACCGAGATTCTTCGAAATAACGCCCACAATCGCAACGCGGCGTTGTAGGGTCCGCTCCTAGCCTAGACTATGGGCGGTGGCGATAAGCGCGTAGCGTATGGTTGAGCAAAGTTTGGGGGCGAGCGATGATGGATATAGGAGCAAGAGTGGACGAGATGAGATGAGGCGGAACGAATACATTTTATCAATTGTTCGTTCGCAGTAATCTTCTCTACGCTCCCTGCATTTTCGAAGCAGTTCAGAAAGAATCCTTTGAAAACGTAATGAAAGCGTTAGGATAACGGCCCACATTGATGTGGGCGCATGACACAGGCAATCGAGGAGACGAATCCCATCACTGAAAGAGGGTTGGGCGTAGTTAAAATAGATAAACCCACATATTCTGCCGCGAGTAGCGGAAGGGAATCGTTACCTCGGGGAGTTTAAAGCTGTTCGCCGTTCAGTAATGACCTTTGTTCAGCGATGCCATACGCCATACTTCCTACGCTATGGTGTTGTATATGTGTAATGGGTTCCAGGTCGGTTTGTCGCTGCGCTCTGATTGAGGTTGTCGAATCGGTGAGAGAGGTAGCGGAAGGCAGCGTCAGTAGTTGGGGAACTGTTCCTCGGGTGGAGAACGGGAAGGCTCTCGGAGAAGAGATCAATCTGTTAGCGATAGATTAGTGGATAATTGATGGAGGAATGGCGTGACGTACGATGGATATTTTGAGCGGAAAACGAGTGAGAACCATTCGTATTTTATTCTGAAACCGAAAAAAGAGCTCAGGGGAGTTCGGAGAGACAAAGGAAATGACAAAAAATATACCACATTTGAAGGTATTGTCATACTCGGTTCAACAGGGGAAAATCAAGGGCAACGTCGTGTTTTCTGAACAACGGATCCATTCTACCTCTCATTCTTCTGGCCGCTCATATCAAACAACGTGTACAGTCAGCTCGCCAACCTTGAAGGTCGTCTTAGCATCTCTCCAGGACGTCCTGGTTCTGTCAGGAGGTACGACGACGGGACCATTAGTCGATGCGTTTCGAGTAATACACGGCCAACCCATGCCGTTTCAATGTCAATTTGGTATTCGGGGTTCATCTCGGTGAAGTTCTAATTGTGAGGAGGATAAGGGTTAAGCACAAAAAAAGAAAATTGGAGGGAAGAACGATAAGGAAAACGAACCTTCTGGAAAAGCAATCTTTACATCTCTTTACATTGACACCCATCCGTCCCACCCAATCCATGTCTCGCCTTCACCTTGCTATAAATCCTCCCTGCCAGATTGACAATGTCGATCTCCTATAGTAAGCTTCGCTAATGAAGTACCGCACATTGTGCAAGAAGTCTCCATAATCTTGTTGAACAAATCGCAAACGAGATGACAACGGCCATGCTGAGGTCGCATCAAATGGATGGTATCGAGGTAGGCTTGGGAGAGGGAAGCGTCAAAGAGGAGCCGCCATGTGGTTGGTTCATGTACACGAAAGGTGGCATGCGCAGGAGGAATGTGCACGAGGATAGCTGGGCAAACCGGATCGTTGCAGGCTGTTCGCGAAGGCAAAGGTGAGGAAAGAAGAGGAGGTCCGTCAACGACATCTATGAGGGTGTTTAGGTCTTCGAAAGTGGTGTTCCATTGCCTAGCGAGGATGTCATTTCCGAAGTGGTATAGGGAATCGGCGGGATGTGTGAGTTTCCGCAGGAATTACGCAGAGTTGTCGAGAGGCGTAACTTTTCGGAGAGTAAGGAACAAATAAGCGTTAGGAGGAGTCGTTGTCACTCGCGTTCTGGTTTTTATCCTGTCGCAGCATCTGGGTGAAATACAGCATGCTATGTATACTGGCTTCCGTCGGTGGAGTAACATGAGGCTTCTCGGAGACGGCGTAATCTAGACACGGAATCCTATCGTGTCCATGGACATTGTACGGAAGAAGGAGGTATGTAGTAGTTCCTGGGGTGTGCATATGAAACGGACGAAGGGCTAACTATTTCTGGTATGGTTTGAGACGCAAATTGTCACGTGTGGCCGCTGTGGCGAAAGTGATTGTTCCCTCCCTTTGTCCCACCAACCCCCTTAGCGTTTACTACAGCACCCGGCATCTGCACATCGCCATCTTGTCTCCAAGCAGTCATACCCTGGATCGGCTCGCACAAATGACCATTCTCGAGGTGTTCGAACTCCTGTTTACTGAATTACGATTCGAAAATCCAATAACAACGCCGACAAAGAGATTGAAGGCTGAGGTGATAGGGGAGGACGAGGTAATAAGCGAAAAGCGGGACGAAAAGGTCTGCTATTCCTCGCATGGATATACTTCCTTCACCTTTTTCGGTTTTAGTGCTAATCCGATCCTAGGTCGAATTGGCAAGAGGGCGAGACACGACTTACGAAACTGGCACGCAGCTACACAACGTATGAACATGGTCATGTACGTGCGTCTTTTCCCCCTCCATCTTCTTTCCCTTCCTAAAATATATCTCCGACTGTCCCAGTTCCACAAAGTCACCTCTTATCCCTACCCTTTCTGACGGCTCCGGGGTACCGACGAGCGTCTCATCCAGAATTGGGGACAAATGACCATTCTCGACAAGTTATCACTGAACATGAGTGGGAAGGGATCGCCCGTCCTTATTTTTCCTCAAACGAGTCGGGTGTTAGATGTATAAGAAGATTCTCGTTTGTTTAGGTGGTATAGTGAGCATATTCTTGATTCTTCACTTGCTTCATTTTGTTACGGGGTCCAGAAACTGAAATTGCCCCCTCGCAGAGTATTGCGGCTCGATGGAGGCAGTGTGTATGACGACTATGATTGACGAGTACAACGATCGAGAAACTTATCTTCGTAGGGTGCTCAAAATCCCAAGGCCGCTGAAGCAAATTGCAATGTGGGTATTCTTGAATTCGTTTGCGCTCTCCCACGAGTTAATGTCAACTATAACTACTAGTTCTTCCCTCGGTAATTCGCGGAGCTGCGGGAGATCGACACAAAGTTCGTTCTTTCTTAGCTTTTGTGTGAAATGTGAACCTATGTATGACTTTAGTGGTTGAATGGGATCAACGCTACTCCTGAGAAGATGAAGACGTCCGGGAATTGATCGATACAGGTATGTCAGACTCCGGCTTGGATTGTCTCATTTCATTTTGTTTGATTATTCGTTCACTTTATAGCCGAACCACTCGAGGACGAGTACACGGACGTCTACCAAGCAGGGCGTCGCCGAATGGAGTCGACGAAATTTCTGCTTATTCTGGACGTGGGGGGACGTGTGGGTGGTATGTTTTCAAAAGAGTTCTTTTTTCGATGTGTCGTTCTGAGGCACCTCAAGGTTGTAGGGACACCCAGGCAGAGACATTGGCCGGCGAAATTCGGGACAAGCCTTCGGAGGATATCGACATTCAACAATCTTGGAGCCGTGCAACTCTCTGTCTGGTGCGAGATCATTCGTTTTACGAACCCTGTTGCAGTTACCGATCCGCTATTCACTAGAAACCCCCCGTATCGGTGTACACATCGACGAGGGCGAGGCAAAGCGCAGCAAGTGCGAAATCCTCAAAATGATTCTCCAGATGAACGTCGTACCCCGTGCGCTACCCAACGCAAGAACTCGAGCCAAAGTACCCCACGACTAGCGTACCTGGAAGAAGAAGGCATATATTTCCTCTGCCGACTTTTTCGCTACGGGATGCACAGTGGATGAAGTGTACGAGCAGATCACGAAGGATATCGCAGAGTTTCGGTTCG
>Ga0307513_10005460_pt1 | contig 16794 bp, 14 predicted proteins | sample 15_EM_MG_FD_202174 | JGI IMG/M metagenome (GOLD analysis project Ga0307513, IMG submission 202174) | Populus trichocarpa ectomycorrhiza microbial communities from riparian zone in the Pacific Northwest, United States - 15_EM | ecosystem: Host-associated > Plants > Roots > Unclassified | place... | reverse complement strand
CGCTCGGGACGAGGCCGCACGACCAGGCCCGCCGCCCGCTCAGGACGAGGTCGGAGGCTGCTGCCAGTCATAACCGAGCCCCGCGCTCGGCGGAGGCGAAGCCGCGAGCCACCGCCTTCACCAGGGCAGGCCCCCGGTAGATGAAGCCGGTGTAGAGCTGGACCAGGGACGCGCCCGCGTCGAACAAGCGGGCCGCGTCGTCAGGCCGGACGATCCCGCCGACCCCGATGATCGGCAGGGCCCCGCCGGTCTCCTGGTGCACGAAGTGCACGACCTTGCGCGCCCGTTCGGTGAGCGGCCGCCCCGACAGCCCGCCCGCCTCGGCCGCGCGCGCCTGATCTGCCGCGGCCAGCCCATCGCGCCCCAATGTCGTGTTCGTGGCGATCAGCCCGGCCGCGCCGCCGCTCAGGCAGACCTCGAGCAACTCCGCGATGGCCGGCTCGGTCAGGTCGGGCGCGATCTTCACCAGCACGGGTGCCGGCCCGGCCAGCGCCCCGAGCAGCGCCGCCAGCGCCGATTTGTCCTGCAACGTGCGCAGACCGGGCGTGTTTGGCGACGACACGTTCACCGCGATGTAGTCCGCATACGGCTGCAGCAAGCGGTAGGACGCCAGGTAGTCCTCCACCGCTTCCTCGAGCGGAGTGACCTTGGACTTGCCCAGCGAGATGCCCAGCGGCACGCCGAGCGGCCCGAGCGCCGCGAGCCGTTCGGCCAGCGCGGCGGCGCCCGCGTTGTTGAAGCCCATCCGGTTGATGATCGCCTCGCTGTCCCGCAGCCGGAACAGCCGCGGCCGGTCGTTGCCGGGCTGCGCGTGCGCGGTGACCGTGCCGACCTCGACGAAGCCGAACCCCAGCGCGGGCCAGGCGGGCAGCGCGACGCCGTTCTTGTCCATCCCCGCGGCCAGCCCGACCGGGTTCGGGAACCGCACACCGAACACCTCGACCGGCGCGCTGGTCGCGTAGCGGCTGCGCAACAAGGCCAGCGCGCGGGGCTGCCCGGCAACGCCGGCGAGCCGCTTGAGTGTGAACTCGTGCGCCTTCTCCGCGTCACCGCCGCCGAGCCGGAACAACACCGGCCGGACGGCCCGCTCGAACAATGTCACGCCGGACTCACTCTTTGCTCCGCAGTGTGGCGTGCAGCTCCTGCAACGGGCGCACCGTCAGGTCGCCGCGCATCAGGGCCTCGATGCCCATCACCGCGGCCGCCGCGCCCGGGACCGTGGTGATGCTCGGGATGTCGGCCGTGACCGCCGCGCTGCGGATCTCGTAGCCGTCCGACCGGGCGCTCGCCCCCGACCCCTGCGGCGTGTTGATGATCAGCGCGATCTCGCCGGCCTCGATCAGGGCCACCGCGTTCTTGCCCGGGCTCTCGAAATGCTTCGGGACGACCTCGCACTCGATGCCGTGCCGGCGCAGCACCTCGCCGGTGCCGGCCGTCGTGACGATCGTGAAGCCGAGGTCGGCCAGCCGCTTGATCGGGAAGATCATCGAGCGTTTGTCCCGGTTCGCGACCGACACGAAGATCTTGCCGCTGGTCGGCAGCGACCCGTACGCGGCCGCCTGGGATTTGGCGAACGCCTGGCCGAAGCCGGTGTCGATGCCCATCACCTCGCCGGTCGACTTCATCTCGGGCCCGAGCAGGCTGTCCACGCCGTGCCCGGCCGGGGTGCGGAACCGCTTGAACGGCAGCACCGCTTCCTTGATCGCGATCGGCGCGTGCTCCGGCGTCGTGCCGCCGTCGCGCGAGGCGAGCAGCAGCCCTTCCGCGCGCAGTTCCTGGATCGTCGCGCCGAGCATGATCCGGGCGGCCGCCTTGGCCAGCGGCACCGCGGTCGCCTTGGAGACGAACGGGACCGTCCGCGACGCCCGCGGGTTGGCCTCGAGCACGTAGAGCGTGTCGTCCTTGAGGGCGTACTGGACGTTGAGCAGCCCGCGCACGCCGACGCCGCGGGCGATCGCCTCGGTGTAGCGGCGCACCTCGGCCAGGTGCGACCCGGCGAGGGTGACCGGCGGCAGCGAGCAGGAGGAGTCGCCGGAGTGGATGCCGGCCTCCTCGATGTGCTCCATCACGCCGCCGATGTAGACCTCGCCGGTGGCGTCGCAGAGCGCGTCGACGTCGATCTCGATCGCGTCGTCGAGGAACCGGTCGACCAGCACCGGATGATCGGGCGAGATCTCGGTGGCCCGGTCGATGTAGCCGTTCAGCGTCGGCTCGTCGTACACGATCTCCATGCCGCGCCCGCCGAGCACGTACGACGGCCGCACGAGCACCGGATAGCCGATCTCGTCGGCGATGGCCTTGGCCTCCTCGAACGAGGTGGCCGTGCCGTGCTCGGGCGAGCGCAGCCCGGCCTTGGCCAGCACCGAGCCGAACAGGCCCCGGTGCTCGGCCAGGTCGATCGACTCGGGCGAAGTTCCGACGATCGGCACGCCGGCCGCCTTGAGCCGGTGCGCGAGGCCGAGCGGGGTCTGCCCGCCGAGCTGGACGATCACGCCGACCACGCCGGGGCCGCCGGCCGCCTTGCCGGAGCTGTCCTCGCAGTGGAACACCTCGAGGACGTCCTCGAAGGTCAGCGGCTCGAAGTAGAGCCGGTCGGCGGTGTCGTAGTCGGTCGAGACGGTCTCCGGGTTGCAGTTGACCATGACCGTCTCGAAGTCGACCTCGCGCAACGCCATGACCGCGTGCACGCACGAATAGTCGAACTCGATACCCTGCCCGATCCGGTTCGGCCCCGAGCCGAGGATCAGCACCTTGGGCCGCGCCGACGGGGCGACCTCGGTCTCCTCGTCGTACGTCGAGTAGTGATACGGGGTGTCCGCCTCGAACTCGGCCGCGCAGGTGTCGACGGTCTTGTAGACCGGGCGCACCCCGAGCCGGTGCCGCAGGATGCGCACGCCGTCCTCGCCGGCGAACTCGGGGCGCAACGCCGCCAGTTGCCGGTCGGACAGCCCGGCCCGCTTGGCCTGCCGCAGCAGCGGCTCGTCGAGCACCGGCGCCTCCTCGATGGCCTGCCGGAGCTGGACCAGCGCGGCGATCTCGTCGAGGAACCAGGGGTCGATGCCGCCGCTCGCCTCGTGCACCTGCTCGACGCTGGCGCCCAGCCGCAGCGCCCGCTCGACGGTGTAGAGCCGGCCGTCGTGCGGAATCCGGAGCGCGGCCAACGTCTCGTCGAGCGTGGCCGCGTCCGGGATCGTCCAGAAGCCGGCGGCCTTGGTCTCCATCGAGCGCATCGCCTTGTTCAGCGCCTCGGCGAAGTTGCGGCCCAGGCTCATCGCCTCGCCGACCGACTTCATCGTGGTGGTCAGCTCGGGGTCGGCGGCGGGGAACTTCTCGAACGCGAACCGCGGAATCTTCACCACCACGTAGTCGAGGGCCGGCTCGAACGCGGCCGGCGTCTTGCGGGTGATGTCGTTCGGGATCTCGTCGAGGGTGTAGCCGATGGCCAGCTTCGCGGCGATCTTGGCGATCGGGAAACCGGTCGCCTTCGACGCCAGCGCACTCGACCGCGAGACCCGGGGGTTCATCTCGATCACGACGAGCCGGCCGTCGCGCGGGTTGACCGCGAACTGGATGTTGCAGCCGCCGGTGTCCACGCCGACCTCGCGCAGCACGGCGATGCCGAGGTCGCGGAGCCGCTGGTATTCCCGGTCGGTCAGGGTCATCGCCGGCGCGACGGTCACGCTGTCGCCGGTGTGCACGCCCATCGGGTCGATGTTCTCGATCGAGCAGACGACCACGACGTTGTCGTGCTTGTCGCGCATCAGCTCGAGCTCGTACTCCTTCCAGCCGAGCACGCTCTCCTCGATCAGCACCTCGTGCACCGGCGAGGCGGCGAGGCCGCCGCCGGCCAGCCGGTCGAGGTCGGCGGCGTTGTGCGCCATCCCGGAGCCGAGGCCACCCATCGTGAACGACGGCCGGATCACCACCGGCAGCCCGAGCGTGCCGACTGCCTCGTGCACCTCGTCCATCGAGTGGCAGACCCGCGAGCGCGGGGTCTCGCCGCCGGCCCGGGCCACGATGTCCTTGAACAGCTGGCGGTCCTCGCCGCGGCGGATCGCGTCGATGTTCGCGCCGATCAACTCGACGCCGTACTTGTCCAGCACGCCGCTCTCGTGCAGGGCCACCGCGGTGTTCAGCGCGGTCTGGCCGCCCAGGGTCGGCAGGATCGCGTCGGGCCGCTCGCGGGCGATCACCAGCTCGACGAACTCGGGGGTGATCGGCTCGACGTAGGTGGCGTCGGCGAACTCGGGGTCGGTCATGATCGTGGCCGGGTTGGAGTTGACCAGCGAGACGCGCAGGCCCTCCGCGCGCAGCACCCGGCAGGCCTGGGTGCCGGAGTAGTCGAACTCGCAGGCCTGCCCGATGACGATCGGCCCGGAGCCGATCACCATCACATGCCGCAGATCGGTGCGCTTGGGCATCAGGCATCCACCCTTTCAACAAGCTCCACGAACCGGTCGAACAGGTAGTCCGCATCGTGCGGGCCGGCTGCCGCTTCGGGGTGGTACTGGACCGTGAACGCGGGCACGTCGCGTGCCCGCAGCCCTTCGACCACGTTGTCGTTGAGGCAGACATGGGAGACCTCGACGCCGCCGAACTCGGTGTCGAGCACGGTGTCGAGCGTGGCGTCGACCGCGAAGCCGTGGTTGTGGCTGGTCACTTCGACCTTGCCGGTGGTCTTGTCGAGCACCGGCTGGTTGATGCCGCGGTGGCCGTACCCGAGCTTGTAGGTGCCGAAGCCCAGCGCCCGGCCGAGGATCTGGCTGCCGAAGCAGATGCCGAACAGCGGAATCCGCCGGCGCATCACCTCGCGGGCGAGGCCGACCGGGCCGTCCGCGGTGGCCGGGTCGCCCGGGCCCGGCGAGAAGAACACCGCGTCGGGGCCGACCGCGAGCAGGTCGTCAATCGTGGACGACGCCGGGAAGATGTGCGTCGTGACACCCCGCTCGGCCAGCCGGCGTGAGACGTTGCGCTTGATGCCCAGGTCGAGGGCCGCGACCGTGTAGCGGTGCTCGCCGACCGCGTCGACCGTGTAGCGCGTGCCGGTGCTCACCTCGGCGGACAGGTCGGCGCCGAGCATCTCGGGCTGGCCCAGCACCCGCTCGCGCAGCGCCGTGGCGTCCAGGTCGACCGAGGAGACGCCGACGCGCATCGCGCCGCGGGAGCGCAGGTGCCGGGTCAGCGCCCGGGTGTCGATCCCGCTGATGCCGACGATGCCCTCCGCCGCGAGCCGCTCGCCGAGGTCGCCGGTCGAGCGCCAGTTGGACGGCCGGCGGGCCGGGTCGCGGACCACGTAACCGGCCACCCAGATCCGGTCGGACTCGTCGTCCTCGTCGTTGACGCCGGTGTTGCCGATCTGCGGCGCGGTCTGCACGACCACCTGCCGGTGATAAGACGGGTCGGTGATGGTCTCCTGATAGCCGGTCATGCCGGTGGTGAACACGGCCTCGCCGAAGGTCTCCCCCTCGGCGCCGTACGCCGAACCGTGGAAGGTGCGCCCGTCCTCGAGCACGAGAATCGCTGGTTTCACTTGACGGCCTTCCCATCCAGGACTGTCGGCTCTCCCCGGAGGAAGGTCGCGACGATGCGACCCGGCAGGGTGGTGCCCGCATAGGGCGTGTTGCGGCTGCGGCTCGCCAGACCCGACGGGTCGACGACCCGGCGGGCGGACGGGTCCACCAGCGTCAGGTTGGCCGGCGTGCCGACCGCGAGATCGGTGCCGTGCCCGGCCAGCCCGGCGATCCGGGCCGGGGCGCGGGACATCCGCTCGGCGATGAGATCCCACTGCTCACCGAGCACCGACAGCACGACCGGGAGCGCCGTCTCCAGCCCGACCATGCCGGGCCGGGCGTACGCCCACTCGCATTCCTTGTCTTCCACGGCGTGCGGGGCGTGGTCGGTGGCGACGATGTCGATCACGCCGTCGATCAGCGCCTGGCGCAGCGCGGTCACGTCCTTCGCCGTACGCAGCGGCGGGTTGACCTTGTAGACCGGGTCGTAGCTGGCCGCCAACTCGTCGGTCAGCAACAGGTGGTGCGGCGTGACCTCGGCGGTCACCCGTACGCCGCGGGCTTTGGCCTGGCGCAGCACCTCGACGGACCCGGCGGTCGACACATGGCAGACGTGCAGGCGGCTGCCGACATGCTCCGCCAGGAGCACGTCGCGGGCGATGATCGCCTCCTCGGCGACCGCCGGCCAGCCGGTCAGGCCGAGCCGGGTGGAGACCTCGCCCTCGTGCATCTGCGCGCCCTCGGTCAGCCGGGGCTCCTCGGCGTGCTGCGCGATGATCCCGTCGAACGCCTTCACATATTCCAGGGCGCGGCGCATCAACCGCGGATCGGCGACGCAGTGGCCGTCGTCGGAGAAGATCCGCACGTTCGCGGCGGAGGTGGCCATCGCCCCCAACTCGGCGAGTTGCTTGCCGGCCAGCCCGACGGTGACCGCGCCGATCGGCAGCACGTCGACCAGGCCGGCCTCGCGACCGAGCCGCCAGACCTGCTCGACCACGCCCGCGGTGTCGGCGACCGGCGACGTATTGGCCATCGCGAAGACCGCCGTATAGCCGCCCAGGGCCGCCGCCCGCGACCCGGTCTCGACCGTCTCGGCGTCCTCGCGGCCGGGCTCGCGCAGGTGGGTGTGCAGGTCGACCAGGCCGGGCAGGGCGATCAGGCCGGCGCCGTCGATGACCTCGTCGGCCTTGCCGCCCGTGGCGATCACGCCGTCGCGGATCACCAGGTCGGCCGGTGCGGCGCCGAGGACCGAAACACCCTTGATCGCGTACGCGGTCATGCTTTTCCTCCGAGCAGCAGGTAAAGAACCGCCATCCGGGCGCTGACACCGTTGGCGACCTGTTCGACGATCGTGGAGCGGGACGAGTCGGCCACCTCGGGCGCGATCTCCATCCCCCGGTTCATCGGGCCGGGGTGCATGACGATCGCGTGCTCCGGCAGCTTTCTCATCCGGGGCACGTCGAGCCCGTAGCGGCGGGAATACTCCCGCGCCGAGGGGAAGTAGGAATCCTGCATCCGCTCGGTCTGCACCCGCAGCATCATCACGACGTCCACCACGGGCAGGACGCTATCGAGGTCGTACGACACTTTCGTGGCCGGCGAGAGGGCCGCCGCGATATCGACCGGGATCAACGTCGGCGGCCCGACCAGGGTGATCTCGGCGCCCAGTGTCGTGAGCAGCAGAACGTTGGAGCGGGCGACCCGGCTGTGCAACACGTCACCCACGATGGCGACGCGCAGACCCTGGATCTTTCCCAACCTCGACCGCATCGTGTACGCGTCCAGCAGTGCCTGGGTCGGGTGCTCGTGGGTGCCGTCCCCGGCGTTGATCACCGAGCCCTCCACCCACAACGAGAGCCGGTGCGGCGCGCCACTAGCGGGGTGCCGGATCACCACGGCGTCGGCGCCCATCGCCTGCAGGGTCAGCGCGGTGTCCTTGAGGCTCTCCCCCTTGGAGACGCTGGAACCCTTCGCCGAAAAGTTGATCACGTCGGCGGACAGCCGCTTGGCCGCCGCCTCGAACGAGATCCGGGTCCGCGTCGAGTCCTCGTAGAAGAGGTTGACGACCGTGCGGCCGCGCAGCGTCGGCAGCTTCTTCACCTCGCGGCCGGCCAGGGCGGCCATCTCGCCCGCGGTGTCCAGGATCAGGGTGGCGGTGTCGGCGTCCAGGTCGGCGGCCGATCGCAGATGCTTGATCATGAAGGCTCTCCTCCGGTCAACCGGACCTCGTCGCCGCCGCCGTCGGTCTCGGCCAACGACACGCGCACGCTCTCGGTCAGCGCGGTGGGGATGTTCTTGCCGACGTAGTCGGCGCGGATCGGCAGCTCCCGGTGGCCGCGGTCGACCAGCACCGCGAGCTGCACCGAGCTGGGCCGGCCGACGTCGCTGATCGCGTCCAGCGCGGCCCGCACGGTGCGGCCGGAGAACAGGACGTCGTCGACGAGGATGACCCGCCGGCCGTCGATGCCGTCGCCGGGCAACTCGGTCTTGCCGAGCGCACGGGTGGCATGCAGCCGCAGGTCGTCGCGGTAGAGGGTGATGTCGAGCGCGCCGACCGGCACGTCGATGCCCTCGAACGCGTGGATGCGGGCGGCTAGTCGACGGGCGAGCGGTACGCCGCGGGTCGGGATGCCGAGCAGGACAGTGCCGGTCGCACCGGACGTCTTCTCGAGGATCTGGTGGGCTATCCGATCGACAACCCGATGCAGATCAGCCTCGGAAAGAACGATTTTTCCCGGACCGGTGCTCTTACGGCTATCCGCTTTTGGATATGCCACAGGGGACCCCTTCCCCGCCTCACGGGACGGGTCGTTAAAGGATGTCGGTTTCCGCTGGCCCCGATGACGGCGGGCTAGCGGGCTGACGCTACGTTACCAGTGGACGCGGTGATGACCATGGTGACGTGGCTGACCTACCGAGCCCGGGACAAATGTGGGCATTTTTCACACTGGCCCCGCGACTCATAGGTAACCGGCACTTGACCAGAGGTCGCAACGGCCGTACCGTCACGCTGCGTAGCGATCGCGGAGGAAGAACCCTCCGGGCCAGCACAGTACTGGGAGTGTCCGAATGCCGTCTGAGTACGCGAAGTCGTTGGGCGCCCGCCTGCGCTCCATCCGCCAGCAGCAGGGCCTGTCCCTGCAGGGCGTGGAAGAAAAGTCGAACGGCCGCTGGAAGGCCGTCGTGGTGGGATCGTACGAGCGCGGCGACCGCGCGGTCACCGTGTCGCGTCTGGCCGAACTGGCCGATTTCTACCGCGTGCCCGTCTCGGAGCTGCTGCCCGACGGCAGTGGCGTCCGGCTCGAGGCCACCAACAAGATCGTGCTGGACCTGGAGAAGCTGTACGACACGACGGGCGAGGATCTGGCCTACGTCGCGCGGTACGCCCGGGCCATCCAGCAGCAGCGCGGTGACTACAACGGACGGGTGCTGTCGATCCGCGCCGATGACCTGCGCGCGCTCGCCATCGTTTACGACATCTCGCCGTCCGGTCTGATCGAGCGCCTGACCGAGCAGGGTGTCCTGGTTGCGGACCCGCGAGCGTTCTTCGCTTCCTGACCGCAGAGTTCACTCCGAAGCCCGTGCTGCCTCCGGCGGCGCGGGCTTCGTCGCGTCTATTGCGCTGGTACGGGCCTTGGCCAGCAGCCGCGCCACCCGGTCGGCGTCCATGTCGGCGTGCACGTCCCACTGGTCCAGCAACGTGATCACGTCCTGCGCGGTGGCCTGCTGCGCGCCGACCCGGCGGACCAGAGCCGCGTCCACTTCCGCCGCCTCGGCCGGGGTCAGGCCGAGCTGCTGCAGGCTGCGCCGGCAGTCGTCTTCGGACACGACGTTGACGCCGGTCCCGGTCAGGAACGAGTCCGGCAGCAGCGTGCAGGCCCGGTAGAGCAGGGTCAGCCGGGGCACCCGATACCGGGAGAGCGTGCCGAACGGCCGCTCGGTGACCAGCAACGTCCGCAGGCCCCACTGTTCGATCCGCTGCGCCAGCGAGCGGATGTCGCTGGCGACGTTCAGATCCTCACCCGCGCCGCGCCGGCGCAGCCGCGGGAAGACACCGTCGTTGTCGTCGCCCGCGATCTCGTCCCAGAGCACCGCGAACCGGGCCGACAAGTCGTCGTCGCGTTTGCGCCACTCCAGCAGCGGCGCCTCGGTCGACCGCGCCTTCACCTGATCCAGTTCGTCGCTGGAGGAGTCGCGCAGGAAATGCCACATGCCGGTCTGCCGGGTCTCGCCGCGCCTGCCGTTGTAGATGCGGCGGAACCGGCGGGAGCCGAGCGGGCCCTCGCCGAGCGTGCCGACCGCGACCCAGCACACCAGCGCGAGGAAGCCGAGCCCGAACAGCACGCTCGCGACCAGCGCGGCCCGGCTCAGCCAGTCGTCATTCCAGAGCAGGAAGGCGCCGGAGCGCAACCCGTCCGGCTTCATCTGCACGGTGGCGTCCAGCACGGTGATGCCGCCGATGAACGCGAGCGCGAAGCCGATCTTGCCGCTGGCCCGCTGCAGCACGTCGGACTCGCGGACCCGGCGCTCGTCGAAGGCGTGCGACATGGCGCCGAGCAGGTGGTCGTACTTGGCCTTGACCCGGGCCGCCTGCTCCACCGCGCGTTCGGCCCGCAGCCGCACCTCGCCGGCCACGCCGGTCTGGGCCAGCGCCGTCCGCAGGCCGGACCGGGTGTCGTGGAACTCCGTGACCACCCCGTCGTACGCCTCGAGCAGTTCCTCCGTCGCCCGCGCCGCGTTCGCCAGGCAGTCCTGGGTGCGCGTCTCCATCCGGGCCAGGTCGGCGACGCCTTGCAGCAGGATCTGGTGGATCAGCTCCACGCTGCGGTGCACCCGCTCCAGCTCGCGGCCGCGTCGCACGGGCAGATGGGTGGAGAGCGCATCCCAGAGTACGAGGCCCCGCTCGGCGACCCGGTCGTAGACGTTGAGCTGGTGGATCCAGACGTCCACGTCCGCGTGGATGTGCCAGAACCGCTCGGCCGCCAGCCCCTCCAGCAGGATCAGGGCCTGGATGACCTGCGCGATCAGCTCCTCCTGGCCCCGGCCGAGCGGATCGTTCGGCGCCACGCTCTCCGGGACGAGCAGATAGTTGGGCTGCAGGATCGGCTCGTTCGCCGGGACCGACTCGAGGTGCCGCAGCGCCAGGACCTGCCCGTTGAGGACGCTCGGGGTGATCACACAGTCGCGGGCGTCACCCACGCGCAGGGTGAGCGCGGCCAGGTCGTTGAGCATGGGCAGCGAGTCCCGCAGGTAGCGGACCGCGTCCGGCTCCGGGCGGGCCGGGACCCCGACCCAGATCGTCGGCAGCCGGTATTCCCGGCCCTGGATCCGGAACTCGGTCCGGTGCAGGCCACTGCCGGCAAACCAATCCTCCATCCGCGTACGCACATCGTCGAACAGATCCACATAGTCGGCGATCGGGGCCCCGCCGGGCTCCGGCTCGTGCGGAACGCGGAACTCGTCCGGCGCATGCCGCGGATATCGGCTCTCGAGGGACACCTTCAGCACGCAGGTGAACTGCTGGAGGTAGGTGGTGAAGGCGAAGTCCAGGACGACGTGGAAATCCAGGTCGTCCGGCCACAACTCGCTGCCGTGCAGGTAGACCCGGTGTTTCATGGCGGACAGGTCGCTCTCGACCGCGCCCAGACCGCGCTCGGCGGCGCGCCGGCAGAGGTCGCCGAGCGCCGTCGCGACGTGCTCGATCGACTCGCCCGCCCGCTCGCCCAGCGCCCAGGTCCAGGACGCCGGGTCCGGCGTGCTCCGCGATCGCCGGCCGTTGCGGGCGGTCCCGTCCGGTGCCGGCCCGCGGCCGACCGCGAACCGGTCGCCGGTCAGGTGGGCGACCAGCCCGCGCAGCAGATCGCCGTGTCGCGTGCCGGTGGCCGGGTCGACCGGCCATTGCCAGGAGGAACTGGCCACCATCACGAGGCTGTCGACCGCGCCGGGAGTGCCGACCGTGGCCCGATGCCGGTCGCTGCGAAGCGCCTCCAACCGCAGCCGCACAGCGAACAGATCGAGAAAGATGAGAGCCTCCCCCGCGTGGCGGCGCCGGGCCGGGCGACTCCGGCGCGTCGTGATCAAGCCACCGTAGAGTGACGCTCCACAAGGCACAAGAGCGCGCCTTGTCGCATGGTCCAGGCCGTGGCCCCGGTGTCAGCGGGTGGCGAACTCCGCGATCCGGCCGAGGATGCCGTTCAGGAAACGCGGGCTGTCGTCGGTGGACATCTGCTTCGCCAGCTCGACGGCCTCGCTGATCGCGACCGGGTCGTCGATCTCGGGGAGGTAGAGCAACTCGTAGACCGCGATCCGGGCGAGGTTGCGGTCGACGACCGGCATGCGGTCGATCGTCCAGCCCTCGGCGTAGCTCGCGATCAACTCGTCGATGCGGTCGAGATTCTTCGCGACGCCCTCGATCAAGATGACCGCGTAATCCATGTGGCCGGGACGCGGTTTCTCGATCCGGTCCAGGTAGCTCGTCAGCACCTGGCCCGGCGGCAGATCACGGAGATCGGCCTCGTAGAGCACGTCGAGTGCCCGCTTGCGCGCCTTGCGACGCGCGGGCATCTGCGTCTTGGGACCCTCAGGCATCAGGAGCGGCCGAGGTAACGACCGTCGCGGGTGTCGACCTTGATCTTCTCGCCCTGGCTGATGAACAGCGGAACGTTGACCGTCGCGCCGGTCTCGACCGTCGCGGGCTTGGTGCCGCCCGTGGAACGGTCGCCCTGCAGGCCCGGCTCGGTGTAGGTGACCTCGAGGAAGACGCTGGTCGGCAGCTCGATGTAGAGCGGCACGCCCTCGTGCGTCGCGACCGTCGCCTCGGCCTCGGGCAGCAGGTAGTTGGCGTTCTCGCCGACGGTGCCGCCGGGCACGGTGATCTGGTCGAAGGTGTCCAGATCCATGAAGACGAAGTCCTCACCGTCCTGGTAGAGATACTGCATCGTGCGCTTGTCGACCGTCGCGGTTTCGACCTTGGTGCCGGCGTTGAACGTCTTGTCCACGACCTTGCCGGAGAGCACGTTCTTCAGCGTGGTGCGCACGAACGCGCCGCCCTTGCCCGGCTTGACGTGCTGGAACTCGACGACGGCCCACAGGTCGCCCTCGAGGTTGAGCACCAGGCCGTTCTTCAGGTCGTTGGTGGAAGCCATGTCCTGCCTTGATCTTGATGCGTGGGAGTGACCGGGCGAGTTTACCGAGGCGGCGGCCACCAAGCGAATCGGGTTACCGCGCGACGTGTTCCAACGCCAGCCGGTAGCCGTCGATTCCCAGTCCGGCGATGACGCCGGTGGCGACGGCGGAGATCACCGAGTGGTGCCGAAACTCCTCGCGGGCGTGGATGTTGGAGATGTGCACTTCGATCAGCGGCGCGGTCAACTGCGAACAAGCATCTCGCACCGCGTACGAATAATGCGACCAAGCGCCGGCATTGAGCACCACCGGGGCCTGCTCGTCGGCGGCCGCGTGCAGCCAGGCGAGCATCTCGTGCTCGGCATCGGTCTGCCGGACCACCACGTCCAGGTTGAGTTGCTTGCCCTGGGATTCACAGAGCAGGACCAGATCCGCGTACGTCGTGGAGCCGTACACGGTGGGCTCGCGGGTGCCGAGCCGGCCGAGGTTGGGACCGTTGAGCACGTAAACCCGGGTCATCGGGCCACCTCCGCATAGGCGCGCTCGAGCAGCGCTTCGTCGGTCACTGCCATGGCCGCCGGCTGCGCAAGCCTGTTCAGGACGACGAAGCGCAGGGTGTCGGCGCGGGCCTTCTTGTCGATCCGCATGGCCGCGAGCAGCTCGGGCCAGGCATCCCGGTCGTACGCCGTGGGCAGGTCGAGCAATTCGAGGATGCTGCGGTGCCGGGCCGCCGAGACGTCGTCGAGCCTGCCGGACAGTTGCGACAAAGCGGCAGCATAGATCAGCCCGACGGCGACCGCGTGACCGTGCTTCCAGCCGTACGCCTCGCGCTTCTCGATCGCGTGGCCCAGCGTGTGCCCGTAGTTGAGAATCTCGCGCAGGCCCGACTCACGCAGGTCGTTGCCGACCACGTGGGCCTTGACCCGGACGGCCCGCTCGATCAACTCGCGCACGACGGAACTGTGCGGGTCGACGGCCAGCTCGGGCGCCTGCTCGATCAGGTCGAGGATCGCCGGGTCGGCGATGAAACCGCACTTGACCACCTCGGCCAGCCCCGCCACCAGGTCGTCGGCCGGGAGAGTGTCGAGGGAATCGAGGTCGCAGAGCACCCCCGCGGGCGGGTGGAACGCGCCGACCAGATTCTTGCCGGCGGGGGTGTTGATGCCGGTCTTGCCGCCGACCGCCGCGTCGACCATGCCGAGCAGCGAGGTCGAGACCGGCACCCAGCGCACGCCGCGCAGCCAGGACGCGGCGACGAAGCCGGCCAGGTCGGTGACCGCTCCCCCGCCGACGCCGACGACCACGTCGGTGCGGGTGAAGCCGGCCGCGCCGAGGGCGTCCCAGCAGCGCACGGCCACGTCGATGGACTTGCCGGCCTCCGCGTCGGGCACCTCGACGCTCGTCGTCTTGATCTGGCCGGCCGCCAGCACCTCGGCCACCGCGTCGGCGCGTGCCTTGAGCGGCGGGGCGTAGAGCACCGCGGCGCGCGCGGCACCCTCGACCAGCGCGGGCAGGTCGCCGAGCAGGTCACGCCCGACGAGGACGTCATAGGGCCGGTCACCGGCCACGGGAATGCGGGTTACCTCATCCATTTGTTGTGAGCCTAATCATCGCGTCATGGGGTTATATCCATATACCCCCGCCAGGGGGTACAACAATGTCATGCCAAAAATCAACGTGTACCTGCCCGACGACCTCGCCGACGCCGTCCGCGACACGGGCGTGCCCGTCTCCGCCATCTGCCAGCGCGCGCTGGAGCAATCGGTCAAGCGGATCACCGCGATCCGCCAGTCGACCACCGCGAACCTGCTGCCCGCCGAGGAGGATCCGATCGGGCAGACCCGGCTCTTCACCGCGCGCTCGGTCAAGGCCGTCCAGCTCGGCATCGACCGCGCCAACCTCGCCTCGGCGGCCAATGTCGGCACGGGCGACTTGCTCGCGGGCATCGTCGCCGAGGGCGGAAACCTGGCCCTGCAGATCCTCACCACCCTGGAGATCGATGCGACCACGCTGCCGGTGCCGGACGCCGGAACGGACGCCGCCGCCGAGCCGGGCGGCGGGGAGGGCATGCGCTTCAGCAAGCCGGCCGCGGCCGCGCTGGATCTCGCGGTGATCGAGGCGATGACCCTGGGCCACAACTATGTGGGTTGCGAACACGTGCTGATCGGCCTGGCGGCGGAGCCCGAGGGGGTCGCGGGCCAGGCGTTGCGAACGGCGGGCGCCGACGTGAAGACCGTCCGCCGCGCGGTGGTCGCGGTGCTGGCCGGATATCAGTATCTGCAGGCCCAGGCGGTCCCGGCGGCACAGACGGGCGCCTTGATGACGGCGGTCCGCCAGGAACTGCGCCCCCTGGTGGAACGCATCGAACGTCTCGAGTCCCGGCTCAACTGAGCAGTGTGGCGCAGGCGAGCTATTCATCGGGGCTCCGCGCTGCGCACATTGCCAGCCGGATCGCGTGCTCGGCCACCGCTTCCCGCAACTCGTCCGGCTGCACGATCGTGAACGGCCAGCGCATCCCGGCCAGCATCTGGGCCATCCCGGGCAGGCTGTGGGCCCGGCAACTCAACCGCACCCCGCCGGCCGTCTCGGTCACCTCCGCCGTGGCCGCGGGCACCAACCGGCGAACCTCGGCCAGGCCGGCCTCGATGAGCACCTCGATCTCCCAATGCCAGGGCAGCCCCGCAAACTGCCGGTTGATATGGGCGACCGCGTCGAAGCCCGGCGGCGGCTCGAAGGTCGCGTCCGCCGCCCTGGCCTCGACGATGCGGTCGACCCGGAACGAGCGGATCTCGTCGCTGCCGTGATCGTGGCCCACCACATACCACCGGGTGGCATGGAAGACGAGACCGTACGGATCGAAGTCACGCGTGGTCGTCGTCCGTGTCCGGCTGCGATAGGTCAACGTCAGCCGCTCGTGTGCCCGGGTCGCCGCGCCGAGAGTCAGCAACGTGTCGGTGTCGGGCGGATCGCCGTCGGCCGCGCTGTCGGGCATCGGCTTCTCGGGCCGGCGCATGGTGAAGCCCAGGCTCTCGCGCAGCGCGGCCAGCCGGCCGGCCAGCACCGGCGGCAGCACCCGCACCACCTTTGCCTCCGCCGAGGCGGTCGCCGGGGCGTCCGCGGCCAGCCCCAGCCGATCGGCCGCGACCAGGCCGAGCACCACCGCCACCGCCTCGTCGTCGGTGAGCATCAACGGCGGCAACTTGAAGCCCGGGAGCAACCGGTAACCGCCATGGCGCCCGCGCTCGGCGGTCACTGGGATGCCCAGCTCGGCGAGCGTGCCCACGTAGCGCCGGACGGTGCGCTCGTTGACATCGAGCCGCTCGGCGATCTCGGGCACGGTCATCCGGTGATTCGCCTGGAGCAGCTCGAGAAGACTGAAGACTCGCGATGCGGAGGGGGCCATGGAGAAATTCTCTCGGCAATACCGGGCCGATTCGGCCCGGTATTGCCCCTAGCTTTTCCCGCATGAGCACATACATCTTGGTTCCAGGCTTGTGGATCGGCGCGTGGGCATGGCGCGGGGTGACCCGCGTTCTACGCGGCGGCGGTCATGAGGTGCACCCGCTGACCCTGACCGGCGTCGCCGACCGCTCCCACCTGCTCGGCCCCGGCATCGACCTGGACACCCACACCGACGACATCGTCCGGCTCGCCGAGGTGGAGGATCTGCGCGACATCGTCCTCGTCGGCCACAGCTACGGCGGCATGCCGGTCAGTGCCGCCGCTCTGCGGCTGCGCGACAGGATCAAATCAGTGGTGTACGTGGACAGCGGTCCACTCCCCGAGGGCACCACCCAGCTGTCCCTCTCCGGCGACGACGCCCCGGTCGACGGCGACGCCCTGCCGCCTCGCCCGTGGGATCCGGCGGCCGACCCGGTCCTGCTGGCCGGCCTCGACGAGGCGGCGCTGGGGCTGCTGCGCACCCGGTCGACGCCGCACCCGCTCGCGTCGGTCAGGCAGCCGCTCGGCCGGCACGCCACCTCGGCCGACCTGCCCACGACGCTGATCGCGTGCACGTTTGCGATGGACCAGATCGGCCAGATGATGGCAGCCGGCCACCCGTTCTTCGCGGAGCTGACCGAGGCGCGGATCATCGCGCTGCCCACGGGTCACTGGCCGATGCTCAGCGAGCCGGAGGCTCTCGCCGATGTCCTCAGCG
>Ga0307513_10005459_pt1 | contig 16794 bp, 13 predicted proteins | sample 15_EM_MG_FD_202174 | JGI IMG/M metagenome (GOLD analysis project Ga0307513, IMG submission 202174) | Populus trichocarpa ectomycorrhiza microbial communities from riparian zone in the Pacific Northwest, United States - 15_EM | ecosystem: Host-associated > Plants > Roots > Unclassified | place... | reverse complement strand
TATGAAAAAAATAAAGTTGCAATTGCTAAAAATTTAAAAATCCTATAAATAAATGAACTAAAAATTGATCTCATATGAAAAAAAAATCTCACAACAACATTTATACAATTATTAAGAACAAAAAAAAATAAAAAATAAAATAAAAAACAAATATAGTGAAAAAAGTCATGAAAAAAGAAGAAAAAAGAAAAATCTTACCTTAATGTAGTTGCAAATGAAGCTAAGAAGAGAAAAAAAATTTCGTTAAGCATATTAATTAAAAAAAAAACTAAGAGGATAAAAGAAGGAAGAAGAAGAAGACATACCCATGCATGGAGGAAAAGAGAAGGAGATGAGGAGAGAAAAGAAGAGAAAGAAATATATATTGATGTTTTTTACATATAGTGAAGAAGAAGAAGAAGAAGAAGAAGAAGAAGAACAAGAAGAGGTAGAAGAACAAGAAGAAGAAGAACAAGAAGAAGTAGAAGAACAAGAAGAAGAAGAATAATAAGGAGAAGAAATGAGTCTGTCTCTTGTGAAATAAGGGGATTCATGCTTTTTATTGGGGCGCGTTACCGATGGATTTACCGACGGATAATTGAATATTAATATTTTTTAATTATTCCGTCGGTAATTCCATCAGTAATATTTAATTTAAATTTTCAATTTCGTAAAATTTTTTCATAAACCGCCAAAAAATTACCGACGGTTTTTCAATCCGTCGATGATTCCGTCTGTAATATTTAAATGAAAATTTTAAATTAATTGAATTTTTTCAGAAAACCGCCAAATAACACTTTCTGGAAAATACCGACGGAAAATTCCGTCGGTGATTCCCTTTGTAATTGACATGATGAACAGTGTTCACAGTTTACCGACGGAATTACCGACGGAATTTTCCGTCGGTAATTCTGTTGGTAAAAATGACACGTCATCTTTTTTTTTTGCTTTGTTTTAAATTTTTTTCCCACGGTAATTCCGTCGGTATATACCGAGGGAATATTTCTGTCGGTAAAATCCCTCGGAAATTTACGGACGAAAATATTCCCTTGGTATTTCCGTTTGTATTTATCAATTTTCTGGTAGTGGTTGTTGCATAAACTGACATGCTTTATTAACAGCGAAAGCTATGTCAGGCCTTGTAATTGTAAGATATTGAAGTGCTCCCACTATACTGCGATAATGAGAAGCATCTTCCATATGCTCACCATCAAATTTAGATAAATTATGTCCAACAGCCCCAGGAGTTTTGACTGGTTTTGTATCAAACATTGCTATTCTGTGCAGTAAATCGGAGACATATTTGGTTTGGTTGAGATGTATAGAATCCTAATGGTAAGAGACTTCAATATCTAGGAAATAGGTCAGCCTCCCTAAATCTCGCAATACAAACACAGAATTCAGTTTAGCAACAAGTGAAGCAACCTGTGTAGGTGAGCTGTCTATGATGAGGATATCATCTATATACATGAGAGCAATCAAAGTTGTAGATTCACCAAAGCATAGAAACATAGCTGTCAGTCCTGGACTTGCTGAACCCCTACTGTAAAATGGCAAAACTGAGCCTTTGAAACCAAGCTCGTGGAGTAAATCGGAGACATATTTGGTTTGGCTGAGATGTATAGAATCCTCATGGTAAGAGACTTTAATACCTAGGAAATAGGTCAGCCTCCCCAAATCTCGCAATGCAAACACAGAATTCAGTTTAGCAACGAATGAAGCAACCTGTGTAGGTGTGCTGCCTGTGATGAGGATATCATCTATATAGATGAGAACAATCAAAGTTGTAGATTCACCAAAGCATATAAACATAGAGCTGTCAGTCCTGGAGTTGCTGAACCCCCACTAGTTGATGAACCCCCACTGTAAAAGGGCAAAACTGAGCGTTTGAAACCAAGCTCGTGGAGCTTGTTTCAAACCATATAAAGCTTTCTTCAATCAACAAACTTTGGTAGGAAATTTGGTGTCCACGTACCCAGGAGGTTGGGACATGTAGACTTGTTCCTCGAGCTCACCATTTAGCAAAACATTGTGTACATCAAGCCGTCGTACTTCCCAATTAAAACTAAGATTAATGGTTAGTATAATGCGGATAGTTGTAGCTTTGACTACTAGGCTAAATGTCTCGAAATAATCAAGGCCAAGTGTTTGATGATATCCTTTTACCACAAGTCTAGCTTTATACTTGTCAATACTCCCATTTGGCTTGTGCTTCAATTTGTATGCCCACTTGCAGCCTATGATATTTACATTAGAAGGCTTGGCAATAAGATCTCAGGTGTGGTTTCGATGAAAAGCTGCAATATCTTGATCCATTGCTTGAGTCCAATATGAATCTTTTAGAGCTTGACTGAATGTATATGGTTCTGATATCTTCGCAGTAGTTAGATCAAGAATGACCTTCTTTTAAGTTATACCACTCATCAACCTTGTTGTCATCCGTGGAACTGGACTTGACTCAGGAGTCTGATCATTATGAATAGACTCAAGAGAAGAATGAGAGATTGGGGAGGTTGCAGATTCACTCAAAGAAAGAGAATTTGCATTTGTGGGAATGACATCAGTGGACATTGAGGTATGTTTATCAATAGGGCAGTAAGGCAAACAACTAGATGAGGATAGTATTGCAGGAGGAAAACTTGCTAAGGAAGCATCATCAGTTCGAGGTAGATGAAGGTTTTTGTTGAAAGGGAATTGTGTTTCATCAAAAACAACATGAGGTGTGACATAGACTCGTCCAGTGAGATAATCAAGGCACAAATAACCTTTGTTGTTGAGGTTATAACCAAGAAATATACACTGAACCGATCGATATTGTAGTTTATGGTTGTTATAAGGGCGAATGAAAGGATAACATAGGCAACCAAATACTTTGAGGGATTTGTAATCAGGAGTTTTCTGAAAAAAGGTTAGATAAGGTGAATTATTGTTGAGTATCTTGCTTGGCATTCTATTAATGAGGAATCTTGTTGATTGAAATGCATACTGCCAGAACTTCATTAGCAAAAAAACATGAGCTAGCAAAGCCAATCCAGTCTCTACAACATGTTTATGCTTTCTCTCAGCTCTCCCATTCTGAGCTGAATTATAAAGGCAGGAAAAATAATGCACAATACCAGCCTGTTGAAGAAAGGTTATGAAGGATTTGAACTCGCCCCCATTGTCAGACTGCACATATTTTATTGTGTCATCAAATTGATTCTCTACTTGAAGTTTGAATTGTTTAAACATTGGAAGAGCTTGGTCCTTTCTGTGTAGAGGGTAGAACCACATGTATCGTGAGAAATCATCAAAGAACAGGTTTGGAGGCACGAGAGGAGGAGAGATGAGTGGGCAATCTATGACTTTTCGCAAGTTGACAGGAAAAACATATAGTGGAGCAACTAGCAACTTTATTCTTTTCATAGGAAACATTACAGTTTTGTAATATTTGGACTACAACATCAGTGGTAGCATGACCTAGTCTGTGATGCCATATTTTCATTTTATTATGAGTAGATTTAGAGCTTGGAGAATGAAAAGCTAAGAAATCTTTAATGCCAACATATGCCATTTTCTTGTTGTTCAGTGCTGGAAACCTGTAAAGTCCATTCTCAAGTCTACCTCGTGCCAATATCTTCTTCGTATGCAGATCCTTCACAGAGAACCTATTAAATCAAAATTCAATCAAAGCATTATTATCTGTGCAGAACTTGGCAACACTTATCAAGTTCGCTGAGATGAATGGAACATAAAACACCTTTCTGAGTTGAAATGATCGTGAGTTAGAGACTGGACGATGGGAACCAGTGTTGAAAATGGATAAGTGCTTACCATTACCAACTGTGACCTTATCTATGCCTGGGTACGGAGTAGAGTTGGTTAGATTCTTCACATTCTGAGTCAGGTGATGACTTGCTCCAGAATCAAGGTACCAATTCCTCTGTCGTCGCCGGGGAGTTCTTGGCGAGGTCAGGATAAGTTGCTAAAACAAAGGAGAGGTGAGGATCGACCCGTTCAGTATAATTCCGAAGAAAGACTGTTGGCAACAGGTGGAGACCTTTCTTTGCCCCCCTTCAAAAGGGAATGCGGGGGCAGGGCTCGGCAGAGGGTTCGAGAATTAGGGTCCTGTCTTTAAGATTCAGATAAGAAAAGAGTTCCAAACCTTTTGTCATCTACAAGATTATTAGAGGAGGCAACCATAGCAGGTATATTGTTTTGATTTCTGATATTCATATTCAAAGAGTTAGTACCACTGTTTGAAGAGTTTTGATAGGAGATATCAAATCTGTGATAGCAGACGTGTGCTGTATGGCCAAATTTGCCACATAACTGATATTGTGGCTTCTCTAAACTGATTAAATTATATGTTCCATTCTGTGTATATCTGCCCCCACTACCACGACCTCTGTAGTTGTAATTGCTGGCATTTGGAGTGTAGCTTGTGCAACTTTGCCCTTTACTGCCATTATATTTCCTTCCACCACCCCTTTTATTGGAGGAAGAGGTGTAATTGGCTGTCATTGTGGAAATTTGATCTATTGAGCTTTGTTGCTCAAGTCGATTTTCAACTGCTAAAAGCATACTGTGAATAGTTTCAACTGAGATTTTATCATCTCTAATGTTGATAGCAATTACTACTGCATTATAGTCAGATCCAAGTCCTCCAAGTAGATTTATGACTTGATCTTATTCTGATACAGGTTCTCCAATGGCTGCTAGACTGTCTGCAACTCCTTTCACCTTCATAATGTAGTCTATCATAGACAGAGATCCTTTCTTTGTGGATTGTAGTTCAAGCCTTAGTTGCATTATTCTGGCTCTTGAAGAGGAAGATAAGGTTTTCTCCAATGCATTCCAAGCAGACTGAGAAGTAGTGTGCCCAATGATTTGTGCCATGATAACTAGTGTGAAAGGCGAGTAGATCCAGCTGAGGATTGTGCGATCTTGTCTCCTCCAAGCAATAAAGGCTGGATTGATTACACCTGCATTTAATTCCTTCTCTAGACATACAGAGGTACCATCTATAAAGTCCTCAAAACCATTAGCAAAAACAATATTATCAATTTGAGATTTCCACAAAACATAATTGGTTAGATCAAGTTTTACTGGTAATGCATGGTTGAGCTGCTGATAAGATGAAGTGAGTGCCATTTTTGTGGTTTGCCCAGATTCAAGAGGACTAGAGGTTGAGGAGGACTGACTTGAAGCAGAAGCTATGGCTGGATCGAAGAAAATAAAGAAGTTTCTCTTTGTTGCTCTGATACCAAGATAGAATTTGAGAATTCCTTCTCTTCTACTGATTGTATTTCTTCTCAATATTGTTATACATGCACGCACCATGTATATATACAATCTATTACAAATGCAGACTGTCATGACAGCTGGCATAACTAACAGCTTGTCATGACAGTTAATATAACTGCAGCTAAGGCAGTTAGAGTTAGTTATAAAGAGAAGAAGAGGTAATTAACAGAAATCCTGATCCTGACGTAATCTCAGCTTACTCTCACATAACCAATTCTTGTTCTACCTTTGGTTTATCAAGCAATGATTACAATAGTATTATTATAGGAAAATATTATTCCCTCTCCATCTTCGTGGGTAAAGATGATGGAATCATGTCATGAAGTTGGGAATCACAAGGCAACCAAATCCTAATTTGCCTAGGTTTTCTTAGCATGACTAGAGTCACCATCTGCAAACATTTTTCTTAGGATCATGTTGATTTCAGGTACAATTTTCAAATAATTTCTTTTCTTCTTTATTCAAGTCATGTCTCTTTCTTAATAAATTGTTAGAGATAACCTTAGTAATTAGCCTTTCTATCTCTTGCTTAAGATTATAATAATCCTCGATGTCATAACCTCTGTTTAATTGAAAAAAGGTAGAATTATGTTTATTTGCATCTCCTTTCATTGGAAAAGAGTATTGCATAAATTATCCTTTCTTAATAGAAACCAATACTTCCATGTGTATGATGTTTAGAGATGTGGTCATCATTTTGGAAAAAAAATAGAAAATTATGAATGGACCTTCTCATGTTCTTTTTAGATGCCATAAGGCTATTAAGAGAATGATGGCACTTGATGGGCTTTTTTTTATATTGCTATAACTAGGGGTATCCTAGCTTAGTCACGTGCTTTCTCCACACGAATATTGTTTTTCATTATCTCTTTAACTTTTAGGAGAGTTTAATTAAGGAGAGTGTAAAGTTATTTCTATAAGATATAGTTGTAAAACCCACTAATCAGGGTCTCAGTGGCAATAGGTTTAAGCAAGCCTTCTATATTGAGCATTTCCTTATTAAACCTTAAAGGATATACTCTAGTGCTTTTTTTTTTTTGTACGATGACAAAGAGCTCAATTGTGTTCTTTTTAGCTGGAAGATGATTTTGACATATAAATCATAAAAGTCAAAGATGAAGCCTGACTATTAGATATGGTACTATGCTATAGCAAAACTATGAAATATAGTTAGAATGATTTTACACATAACATCGCTATTTTATGTTACAAGCTCCAATCTATTTCATATATTTTGTATGTGTTCCATTGGGCCTATAAGTCCATCTCGTTGTCTAAGTTTACTTTCATGGATATACAATATTTGGAAAGACAAGTGTGCAATACCTGATGGCAAAGTGGAGATTCTCTCACATAGTGGTGGCAAAATTTATTTTCAAAAGCTTGTATTGTTACGAATCTCATCTTGTATCAAGGTATTGTTTTTAGGAGTACGCATATGAGGTTTAGAGAGAGATTGATGACAATAGCTACTTATGCGGCTAGGACTTTATAAGGCTCTACTTTTAGATATTTGGAGTTCAAACCTAGAATGTATAGTTTAAGAATGTTCTTCGTGGTTGGAGTGGCATTGGAGTATAACAGTTCTCGTGTATATTTTTCTGTTATGGTCCTCCAAAAAATTAGAGTTGTCAAGAAGCACTTGGTGGTGCATATAATGGAGCTAGTTTTTGTGTCACTTATTGAAAGGGTGGAAAAGTTTAAAAGTGTTCTTGTATAGCTAGAATAACTTCTGTGAGCACCTTTTATTTTATGGATGATTTGTTAAAGATTAGAAGGATATGATATGCTGGTGGTGAGGAGGTCAGTTACTCTCTCCTATTATGATATTTCTAAGTCATCATCCTTGGAAAGAACTTTTAAGGATGAACTAACTATTGTTTAGTTCCCACAAATGACTCTGCTAATAAAGTCGAAAAAATTTCAATTTAAATTTAGGCTTTCCACAACTGCTTGTGGGAGAAGGTGTCAAGGCTTAGTTGTTATGTATTCTTTTAAAAAACTAGTCTCTATGTAGTTAGGGGACTCACTAATGCTTAAATTAGTAAAATAAAGAGAAGAGAGGTAAACTAAAAAGGATAAAAGCAAGTGAGTAAATTTAGTGGAAAAGTTGTGTAAATGTTGATTTAGATCCCTTATGTTGGTGATTCTAAGGTATTTATATACCCTTAGTCACCGAGATCACGTGGTTTACCTGATGAGAAATAGGTTATTAGGCCTGCATTCCCACAAGAAAAATCATGACGGGAAGTTGTGTTGCCATTGGAGACCATTTTTTAGCCAATGAAAAGAATAAGTAGACCACGTAGCTTTTCCAATAAAATAAATTGATTGTGAGGGTAATGAAAGATAATCAGACGAATATTCTTAGATGCTAACCAATAAGGTAATCTTTATAGGAGATACCAAGTGAAAATTTTATAGGCTATGATGACTTCTAAAACAGATAATTAAGTGGTTCCATGTTGATTCCTCATAGAAAATAGAGGTCATAACAACATACAAAACACCACGTCTAACTGGACAACTTACTGTTAGTTTAAGGATTGGGCTTAGACTCACCAAGGCTAATTTGACAATTTGTTATCTAGTATAGGGGCTAGGCCAAAGCCTGTTAAGCTCGGTTTATCTAGGGGTTGGGCTAAAACCCATTAAGCCTAATAAAAAATTTGTTGTCCAATATAAGGACTGGGCCAAGCCCACACTGCATGACTGCATAACTTTATATTTGTTCTTATATTTTTTTGGTGTATTATAATTATGATATTGGTGTTAGTAAATATTATGATATAAGTGGGTCAGAAGAATCATACAATTTTATATAGTTAGTTGCAATTTTGCAACTAGTGGTTCATACAAAAGGCTTAAAATACTTAATCATACAGAAAGAGGCTTGTTTATTCCATACCAATGATTTGACATAAAAGACTATAAATTTAGATCTAATCATTAGATCAGGCTTACATTTTTTCATATGTGACTACACGCACTCAGATCTACAGGAGAATCAACTTACTATAACGTTCTAGCTTTGGAAGACCATCAAATTAGGCCTAAAAGATGCTATTTGAGTAAATTTTATTATTTTTCCTTTTCTTTTCATATTTTTAGCTTAATTCTGGATTTTAAATTGTTTTTTTTTCTATATGGAATTTTGATTCTTATACCTTTTAAGAACCAATTTCTAACCTCTTTAAGTAATTATAAATCCTCTTGGATAGACAGACTAAAATATAGATAAATATTAAAAAGTAAAATATGAAATAGGGTTTTTTAAAAATGTTTTTTAACACCAATTCTTTTTCTCTTGCTTATTGTGTTTTTACCAGCGTCGTTAGTGTCAAAGCCTAACAATCCCCAATGGTTATTTTCTTGTTGGGTGTTGCTAAACATCCATGTCTACAATAAATCACAACATAGAATGTGCTCAAGAAAGAGAGGATGATGAGGTTCCTCTTAGGGAAAAGATGTTCAAGAGTTAGTGATAGAAAAAATATAAAGGCGAGTTGTAGAGTTGACCTAATAGTTAAAATAGACGAGAACCTAAGATATATATTATAAGAATGGCCACATAACCTTAACTAGCATTAAGAACCATTTTCTAGAGGTAAGAACAGGGGGGATATGCTCTAGGTTGGGAAGAGTATCATGGAGATTTAGGTTTTCAAGTAAAGTTCCCTAACTTTATAGGAACCTTGCAGGCATAAAAGCTCATTGATTAGTTCAATATTTTTTTTTAATAATAAAAAATCTTTAAATAGATGAGAGTCAAACTAATCGCTAATAAATTGAAGAGGTGAGCTTCTACTTGGTAAAACTAGTTGAAGAGGTCAATTAAGACAATGGGGTAGGTCTGTGATGATTACATTGACTAATTTTATTAGATAGTGGCATGGAATGATTGTCTAAAATGGAAGAGTTGATGGCCAAATACCTTAGTGGTGTACGATAGTCTATATAGGTTGAGCAATATTTTCAATCTTTATAGATGTTTTTGGAATTCTATTAAAGAGCCTTGATAATTGAGAAGCAAGAGACTACCAGAGCAGCTAGTAAAATATTTTAGGTTGAATAAAATACTAGAAAAAAGATGTAATAATAATTAGAGAATTACCACTCCTCAACACAAACCAACCCTTTAGTAAACTCAACAAATGACAGGTCAAGGTTCTGGTTATGGTTCTAGTTTTGTTTTTAAAACTTAGTGTAACATATATGATGAGAAAGGGCATCGGTTAATAAATATCATAAGCTAGAGAGTCATTTAGGCAAGGATTTGTTAATAGAAGAGCCTAAAAAAATGGTTGTTCTCAAGGCTGTCAAAAATATTTTTTTGACATGATACGAAAAATACAATGTTAAATCGGATCGTAAAATCATAAAATCATATTTTTTTTAACTAATTATATATTGACAATTCCAACCAAGAAATTAAATTATATTAAAATCTGAAAAAGAGAGTCAATAACATTATAATCAATAAGTGATCTAAATAAAATGAGAGAGATATATAAGATGAATCAAGAAATTAATGACATAGAGAAATAAAATGTCTAATAAGAAAACTTCCTAATATAGGAGGATCTCTGAATGGTAAGAAGTACACAATAACCTGGTGACAACTTGGTTGTTCCCATCATAACAAGTTCTAATAGACCCATTTTGGGTTGCAATCTAATTAACTAACATAAGTTCAATAATGAAATAAACCCATAAACAATTTCTAATGTGCCATAACAATCCCAAATTAAAAATAATTACTCAACATTAAATAAATAAATAAAATAAGATAATAAAAACAAAGTCTCCATGTTAAAATTCCTCCATGTAGTCCGAATCTTCAATGTTCGCACATTCTTGGTAGATTTTAGTCCCGATTTCAAACACGTCGTTCTCTCTTGTCTAGATGAATTACTATGCGTACCATATATGATTTGAAAGATTGACATGTCTAGTTTCCAGAACAACTTTAATCGCAACAAAATTTTTCCTGTAGCTTTAGATATGTCTCAAATAATACATGAAGGTCTAGTTCAACAGATTTGATAAGATTCATTTAGTAAATTTGACCCTATAAAATAATATGTTTTTGAACTTTATTTGACATTAAAATTTAACAAAATATTGTTTCATGTCTCTAGTATTGTTCTGTAAAATTTTAACTCGATCCGATGTATGGTTTGAGAGATATGCCCGATCTCACAAAACTAGTCAGCAAATATTTTAAGGCCAAATTCAAACTAAGTTTACCGATTTTCCACGAGTTAAGTATGATTTTACCGGTTTTTAATTTTTTAGTCCAATTTTTCATGTTAGATATATATTGACTCGTAAAATCATATAATTTTACGAGTCAACTCGTGATTTTGACAACAATGGTTGATCTTGTATATGATGATTATGATAGTAGTGAGAAGATTTTGAATGGAGATGGTGGTGCAACCTTAGTTATTTAGAAAAGTATGTTAGTTCTTAAGAGTGATCTGGGTGAAGATTAGCGACACACCAATATCTTCTATTCAATATATAGTATTAAACACTATGTATGCAATCTAATAATTGAAAGTGGAAGTTATAAAGATGTCGCACGTCACCCGCGCGGTGTCGATGGCGATTTTTGCTATTTTTGGTTTTTTTTTCTGAAAATTTATCAAAAACATGGGTCAAAAATTAGGTAGCAACAAAAGATATGGTGCTCAGAGAAGCAATGAAAAAACTCCAGCTTAAGACAAAAAACCAGCCATACAAGTTAACTTGATTGAACAAAAATACTGAGATAATCATGGATAAATGATGTCTTATGTCATTTTTATGGGAAAGAAATATTATGATAGTGTTTGGCATGAGTAATAACTATGGATATGTGTCATATATTGTTTAGAAGACATTGACAATATAATAGAGGTGTTGTGCATAATGGATGTGATATCATGTACCCCCTCAATATAAAAGGGAAACGTATAGTGTTAACACCTATAAATAAAGGGGTAGTTATTGAAACTGATTTGAATAAGCATATATCATTATCTTTATCATAGTTTATGAGAGAGATGAATAATGAAATGGTGGTTTATGCATTAATGCTTGATAGTGGTGTTATGTAGGAGGAGGTTGAAGACAATCCTATAGAAATTCAAGGAGTTCTGATAGAATTTAAGGATATGATACCATAAAAATTACCTCGAAGGTTACCCTAGTGAAAGACATCTGACATAAAATTGACCTAATCTTAAGTTTCAATCTATTAAATAGACCACATATGAGATCAACCCCTAATAGGTCTGAATAATTATAGTGTTGGGTGGTAGAGTTGCTAAGAAAAGGTATATACATAGAGCATGAGCCCTTATGAAGTTCCAACTCTCTTAATTTTATAGAAAGATGGTTCATGATGAATGTGTCTGGATAACATAATTATCAATCAAATCATTGTGAAGTACAAGTACCTTATATAATGACTAGATGATATCGTGGACGTTATAACTAAGGTGTTTTTAAAATTTGACCTTGAAAACGGGTATCATCATATTAGAATCAAGTTAAGGGATAAGTGAAAGATAGCCTTCAAGATACAACATGGGTTGTAAGAGTGATTAGTGATGTTGTATAGATTGTCTAATTCTTCTAGTACTTTCATAAGATTAATCCATAGAGTGTTGGGATCGTTTATAGACATGTTTGTAGTATTTTATTTTGTGTAGTGGCCTTCTTTAAAAAGTATATATAATGTCTAGAGTTTTTATGGACTTACACCATTCTATAAATGATTCATCTATAACTTTAATGCTCTAATTATGCTTATTAGTGAGATTTTAAAAGGGCACACTTTATAGTGGATAGAAAAGGTAAAAGCCAACGTTTAGTTAGTAAAGTAGAAAAAAATTGAAGCTCTTGTACTAACACTCTTGATTTTGATAAGTTGTTTAAATGAATCGTAATGTATTAAGACTAAGCATTGAAGGTGTTTTTAGAAATGATGAGAGGTTCATAGCATTTTTCAGTGAGAAGCTGTTAAGCTCAAAGAAGAATTACTCTATGCATGACTTGGAATTTTATGTTGTTGTTCAGGCATTGAAATATTAAATGAATTACCTAGTGCAAAAGGATTTCATACTCATCATTAATCATGAGACTCTAAAATATATCAATGGGTAATAGAAGTTGAGTCATCAACATATCAAGTCAGTGTCTTTTCTATAAGCGTTCATCTTTTTCTTTCTTTCTAAAACACCAATTTGGTAGTCTCAACAAGGTTGTTGATGCATTTAGTAGATAGGTTGTCCTATTCAGCACTACGCATACACAAGAGCAAAATTTGATACCTTCTAAGAGTTGTACCTAAGAACCTTTTTTTTAGGCATATTTATGCTAAGTTGATATATGATGTAAATGAGGCAATTTTGTATATGTGAATGGTTACTTGTTTTGTGATATGTAGTTGTGTATTCTAGATTATTTTCTACGAGAACATATCATCCATGAGTTGCATTATAAGGGTCATTTTGGACATGATAAGACCTTGGCCCTAGTGTTATCAAATTATTATTGGCCTAAATTATCAAGTCAAGTATCAAGCTTTATAAAGAGATGTATAATTTATCAGCGGTCCAAGGGTGAGTTAACTAATTCTGGTTTGTGCACACCATTATCTATTCCAAATATCCCTTGGTTGGATGTCAATATGGACTTTATATTGGGTTTTTCTTTTATCCAACAGGTTATGGGTTTGATCTACATAATTGTGGGCATATTTTCTAATATAGGCCATTTTATTAGATATCATAAAACCATGAATGCTTTCTATATAGCCCACCTTACCTTTACTTTAGAGAGGTGGTTCACTTGCAAAGAGTCCTTATGTCTATTATTTTAGATTGAGATACAAAGTTTATATGCAACTTCAGAAAGGGTTTATGGGGAAACTTGGCACTTATTTAATTTTTTATGAATGTTATCACCCTTAGATAGATGGATGGAGAGAAATGATAAATTAAAGCCTCAGGAATCTACTATGAAGTTTAGTAGAAGACAAAACTAAGTAATGAGATTTGACTTTGTCACAAGTGGAGTTCATATATAACAAATCTAGAAATCAAATTACCCAATTTAGCCCATTCGAGATTGTGTATGGATGGAATCATTTTGGTATGTTTGAGTTAATGTATATATTTTGTATTGGACGATTGAGCACTCAGGCTGAGGGTATGGAAAATTATCTACATAGGGGTACATGAATAGGTTAAACAAGCTATTATGGGTAGTAATGCCAAATATAAAGCCTAAATTGCAACTCATCACAGAAAGGTATCTTTGAGGTAGGTTGCTGTGTTTGGAAAATACTTATTCGCAATAGATTTCTTGTGGGAGAGTATAACAAACTAAAAGGGTTAAAGATATGCCCTTGTAAGGTGTTGTAGAAGATTAATAACAATGTCTTTAAACTCTATCTTTCAAGTCAATTGAAGGCTTATAATGTTTTTAATGTGCAACATTTATCTCCATACTTGATGGATAACTAGAACTCGAGAGAAAGTTCTCTCCAACTCGGAAAGCCTAATGTACGCAAGTCATAAGAGTTTGATAGTTCTGAATAGTCAGATATAGATCCATCAATAACGGATCATGTAGAAAGCTTAGCATACACATTTATGGACCAATGAGATAGAGCTAAGTCTAAGAAGATGTTTGTTCACGCTACACCAACAATTTGACATTAAAAAAAACATAACTTTAGATCTGATCATTGGATTGAGCTTAAATTTTGTTAGATGATTTTACAGGTCCAATTCTATTAGGGGCCTAACTCATTATAATTGGACAAGCTATGAAAGACTCTTAGATTAGGCCTCGAATATGCTATTTGAGTTAATTTATTTTTTTTCTTTTTATTTTTGGGCTCTCATCTTAATTTTAAATTTTATGTCATGTTTTCTTTTTTTATTTATCATTTGGAATTCTTACCTTGTAAGAGTCGGTTTTTAACCTATTTAAAAAATTATAAAATTTCTTAAAGAGACAGACCATAATATAGACAATTATTTAGCAATGAAGTATGAATTAGAGTTTTTGTGTGAAAACCCTTTTTAACATCAATTCTGATTTTCTTGCTTGCTATCTTCATGTGTTATTGTGTTTCCATCTATATCATATTAAGAAAAAAGGAAAATTGGGGTTGATGGAATAACAAGGAAAATATTATAATTTATTGAACTATAATATTTCTTTTTATTTATCTATTTATTATTATGATGATGAAGAATCATCCATGCTAGGGTTAGGCAAAACACTTATTTTCTTGAGGTTGCAAGAGAGAAGCCATAGATTAAGGTTTTTGTCATGCTCAATTTTTTTCTTTGACAATTGCAAGAAAATAAGAATCAATGATTAAATTTGAAAACAAGGCTTGCTTGTCTTCATTCAAATATAATAAACACAGGGCATCTCTCACTATATAGTAATTCCATGGGTGATGTAAACAACAATAAAAGAAATCAATGACATTGATTTATGCATTTAGTTTTAGGAAATTAACTAGATGATTTACTCATGTTATGCTATGTAGTGGGCTGAATTATTATTTTTTAAAATATTAAAAAAAAATTTAGGCAATCATTGTAAACGAGTTTTCAAAAAAAAAAAATTTAAAAACTTTATAGGGATTGACCTGATGTAACTCGGTCGACTTGACAAATTTAAAGACAACCTGAATAATCGAAAAAAAAACATAGTTCGACTAAAATAAATCAAGATGACATCATTTTTTTTTTAATATTGAGACAACACATTGAATCGACTCGAATCAACTCAGGTTAACATGTAAAATCCATAACCTAGATTATGAAACCATGATAATCTCATAAAATACAAATAAAAAAATATTTTGAAGCTTAATTTTAAATTAAGCTAATGTTGAATAACGAAATTTAAAAAAATAAAATTAAAAAAATGACAAGGAAATATATAATTCGAGTCAATCTGGGTTAACCTATTAAACTTATATCATGAGATCGAGATAATTCACTAGAAAATAAACTAAAATAAACTATAAAGTTAAATTCTCAATCAATTCAATATTGATGGATAAAATTAAAAAATAATTAAAAAAAATTCAAATCAACCATAATAGAAGTTACGAGCTTAATTATAAAACTAAGATAACTCCATAAATAATAAAAAAAAAAATTAGGAGTCACAGTCTTCAATCAATTGAATATTTAAAAATGAAAATAAAAAAATACTGTTACAACAGTGGATGGGAAGAGTGATTTCCCTCCTGATTAGTTTGTGTTAATATAATATAAAGGAGGGAAGAACATTCTGGGGAGGGGGGACAAAGAGATCTTGAGAAATCTTGGAATTTGGTGCTGTATATGATTCTCCAATCAATGTTCGACGTTTCATCATCAGGGTTTTGAAGGGACAGAGCAATCCCAGTATGATCAACCGCCATCATTTTCACCACACCAGTGGATGCTAATCACTCAAGTAATGAGGTTAAAGACTTGAGACAGTACTGCTGCGGTCTCAAGTTCTTGTATTATTTTTCTTTGGATGGCCTTGTTATTATTAGCAAGCAAATACCAAAAGATGTGAGGTTGTTATATTGTCAATTTTCTTGACATTAGCAACGGACTAATATTGTCTTCTACCGGCCAAACAAAGGTGACAATACAGCACATCAATTTAAGAAGAAAAACACCATATTACAACCGCTATTTAATTAGGGCTTATGTTTCGGCTCAAGGAAAAACCAGTGTTTTCTCAGCTCTGAGGACTATTAAAGAGCTTGGGTTGGGTGTCTCTAAAAGAGACCAAAAGCGAACCTCGTCTTGATTAGATAGATATACAGAACCAAAAAAGACTCCGAAAATCCTGATTTGAAATTGGAGTTGTTTCCAGTAATTAATCGCATGCGAAAGAAAAACAGCTTTTGTACATTTGAGATTATCTTGAACCTAGGAATTGATGATCGCATCCTGCTGCTCTAGTTCACAGAGAAATCTGATCTGATGCAGAAAAGTCATTCAACCAAGACCTTTATATATATAGATAAAGTAACCATGTGACAAACTTTTTGCCCAGAACAAGAAAATAAAAACCGAAGGACGCCCTTTGGGTCTCGTTCAATAAAACTTTTATAGAAAGCAGTTGCTGGTTTACACTGCAATAATTCATGGAGAGTACTGAAAGCTGTTGAGTGTAGTGTTCCCCACAACTATTAATAAGTGTCTGACTAGTGAATGCTTTGAATAATTCTCAGCTGATATGGCCCACACTACGAGCATGTTTAAGAAAGTCTGAAAATCATGTAAAGGATCAGTTGTTATCAAGTGTAGCTTTTGTGGAGCACAGGCACACAACGTCGCCTGCATATATTCCATCCATCACCTCTTCAGTCTATAACGTGATGCGCTCAAACTTCCATATGTTGAGACCTTGATGCTTAATTGGGCAATTATTCTTCTTCCAAACGAGCCCCAGTAAAGAGTAAATCGAAGTCGTGGTATTTTCAGTTGAGACCACTAACCT